>JAEEGJ010002819.1_pt1 | contig 77137 bp, 64 predicted proteins | sample 8958761 | NCBI WGS metagenome assembly JAEEGJ01 (sample SAMN16246546, study PRJNA631951) | gut metagenome | biome: gut microbiome; feature: rumen; material: RS-attached | host: Bos | place: Iran: Karaj | collected 2018-10 | reverse complement strand
ATCCCACTTTTTCCTCTCACGAGGGTTCACATTCCTGTTGTGAAGGGATAAATATTCAGGAAATAAGTGTACTTTTGCAACTTCTTTTTAAACAGAAAATTGAAAGCTGAAAATTGAAAGGTTACAATATGAAAAAATCAGTCTTCTTGATGCTCCTACTGTGTGCGGGAATGAATGTTTTGTTTGCACAATTGACGACACCGCAGCTTTACAGTCCGAGCAACAATTCCACCAATATGGATGTGTCGCAACGGCTATGCGTAACAAAAGTTTCGGGGGCCAATTACTATGAGATAGAATTGGACACGACTTCCAATTTCAATTCACCGTTGAAACAGACCTTGAATGCCTCCAGCTATAATTCCTCTTACAGCTATTACTACACTTCGGTCAGCAACCTGCTTTACGGCACGAAATACTATTGGCGGGCGCGGTGCGCACACGCGGCGGACACGACGGGCTGGTCTGCCGTGTGGAACTTCACGACGCAGTTCACGCTGACCACTGCCCCCACATTAATCTCGCCGGTTGATGGCGCTACCAACGTTGATGCGCAGAACGTTACGCTGACTTGGGACGCTCTTGCCAATGCGACCAGCTACCAATATCAGGTCAGTACAACGAGCGATTTCTCAAATTTGGCTGCCAGTGGCACGACAGCCAATCCATACGTGTTTATGGTTCTGCCGGGCAACGCTACCTACTATTGGCGAGTTCGGGGTAGCGACGGCTTGGGCTTCTCGCCTTGGTCTGTCATCTGGCACTTCTCCGCAATCATCAACTGTGATGATCCCGTTTATACATATCAATACGCAACCGATTGTCATTCATATACTTGGCAGGGAGAAACCTATACGGAAACGGGCGTTTACTACGACACTTTGTCCACCCTTTTGGGCTGCGACAGCATTGTCGTACTCAATCTTACGATAACGGGACCGAGCTATGGCACGGATGTTCAGACTGCGTGCAATTCCTATACTTGGATAGATGGAAATACCTACACAACCAACAACAACACAGCCACTTATACGCTTGAAGGTGGTGCGTCCAACGGTTGCGACAGCATCGTGACGCTGGATTTGACGGTGAATCATCCTGTGGAGAATGAGGCCGATGTGACGGCATGTGACGAATATGAGTGGAATGGCGAGACGCTGACGGCTTCTGGGGACTATACCGCTACTTTCACCGCAGCGAATGGGTGTGACAGCACGGTGACGCTGACCCTCACCATCGAACCCTGCGACACAAACGGAATCAATGAGAACGGCATAGTGGACATCACCCTTTACCCCAACCCCACCACAGGAATGGTCAATGTGCAATTTACAACGAATAATGAACAATGGGAGAATGCGGAAATTCAGGTGTTGGATGTGTATGGGCGGTTGTTGCAAACCGTAGAGACGTGCCATGGCGCGTCTCTACAGATCGACCTGTCGCAATATGCCACCGGCATTTATCTTGTGAGATGGGTGAATGGCGGCAAGGTAATGGTGGTGCGGAAGGTGGTGAAGGAATAAAATGGGAATTCCGTTGCGAAAAAAATTATCCTAATCAGGATTATCCTATTTAGGATAAAAGTTTTATTTTTACCTGCAAATTATTGATACAAAAAGATTTCATAACACAGGAAAAGTCCGCATATATGGTGTATGACCCCTTCTTCGGCTTATGGCTGCAAGGTGTTTAAGAAAAGATATTCCCCCTCCACAAATTTCTCCCCATTCCCCGCATATCACACTTTTTTTCTGGTGTAAAGGTTCACATTTCTGTTGTAAAAGGATAATTATTCAAAAAAAGTGTGTAATTTTGCACCCTTGCATAAACAGAAAATTGAAAGTTCACAATATGAAAAAATTTGCCTTCTTGATGCTCCTGCTGTGTGCGGGGATGAATGTTTTGTTTGCGCAGATTGCAGCACCGACGCTGAACTCACCTGCCGATGGTTATGTATATCCCAGCACGGTAAAGCCACTTTTGAAGATAAATTCCGTTTCAGGAGCAAGTTACTATATGTTCCATTGGTCGGAGGATTCCACCTTTGCCACCTACCGTTCACACACCATGTCGTCTTCGTACACGGGATTGAATGTGAACGGATTGAAATTTGGCACGACCTATTACTGGCGGGTTTATGCCATCACGGCCAACTATGCCGACACCTCTGCCAGCTCGGCAGTGTGGAGTTTCACCACCACGGATGCACCAACCCTCACTGGACCGACTGATGGGATTGTTCTCACCAACAGCGTAAGGCCCAATATCAGATGGACAGAGTTAGTGGGCGCTTCCAAATATATCTACCAATGTGACACCAGTTCATCATTCGATTCTCCATTGTGCCTGACCTATACTTATAATGGATACAATTCCAACGGCTCTAATCCCAATCAATTGCACTTCGGAAAGACCTACTACCTGAGAATGAAGGCCACCAATTCGGATGACAGCGACACCTCAGCATGGTCGGCGGTGCGGACTTTCACCACCTGCGACGCGCCCACTCTGTCCTCTCCAAGCAACGGCAGCACCCTCTCTACTGTGGCGCCAACTGCGTATTACAACACGATTACGGGGGCAAACGGATATCTGATGCAATGGAGCGAAGACCCTGATTTTGCCACCTACGAGGAGTATTCCTTGAGCTCTTCCAATAATGCTTTGACGTTGAATGGACTGAAATTCAGCACCACCTACTACTGGAGGGTTTGCGCCTTCAATAGCAACAGCAGTGACACTTCGTCTTGGTCAGAGGTATGGAGTTTTACCACCAGCGGTGCACCCACGCTTTCCACACCAGCCAACGGTTCCACCCTTACCACTGTGCAGCCGACTTTGTATTATAACACCATTTCGGGGGCGGGCGGTTACCTGATGCAGTGGAGCGAGGACCCTGACTTCGCCACCTACGAGGAGTATTCTTTGAGTTCTTCCAATAATGGTTTGACGTTGACTCGACTGGAATTCGGCACCACCTACTACTGGAGGGTTTGCGCAATCAACAATAACAGCACTGACACTTCGGCATGGTCTGAGGTGTGGAGTTTCACCACCACCAGCGGCGTGCCTACTCTTGTCAGTCCCGCGGATGGTTACGTATATCCCAGCACAGTGAAGCCACTTTTGAGGTTGGAGGCTGTCACAGGTGCAAGTTACTACTTGTTCCACTGGTCGGAGGATCCAACATTTGCCACGTACAGCTCGTACACCATGTCGTCTTCGTACACGGGATTGAACGTAAACGGACTGAAATTTGGCACCACCTATTATTGGAGGGTTTTCTCCATTACGGCCAACTACGCTGACACGTCGGCCAGCTCAGCAGTGTGGAGCTTCACCACCACAGATGCTCCCACCATCACCGCTCCAAATGATGGAACGATTCTCACCAACAGCATATCACCCAACATCCAATGGACAGAAATGGTAGGGGCCACCAAATATATTTACCAATGCGATACCAGTGCCTCTTTCAATTCTCCCGTGAAAAGGACCTATACCGTAAGCTACACGTCAGGAGGAAGCACTCCTCTCAATCTGCGGTTCGGAGCCACCTACTACCTTCGCATGAGGGCTACCAACACCGATGAAAGCGATACCTCCGCATGGTCGGCAGTGCGGACTTTTATTACCAGCGATGCCCCTGTTTTGAATTCACCGAGTAACGGCTATGTCTATTCCAGCTCCGTCAACCCAACCCTGAAGTGTGAAACTATCAGAAACATAGGAAAATACATTTACCAATGGGATACAACGAGTAACTTCAACTCGCCCCTTTGCCGGAGTACGGTACAAACCAGCACCAGCGTGACTGTAGGTCCGTTGAAGTTGGGCACCACCTACTACTGGCGCATGTGTGCCACCAACTACAACGACAGTGACACCTCCAGCTGGTCCGCCGTGTGGAGTTTCACCACGGGCGGCAGCATCCCCACACTCGCGTCGCCCTCCAACGGTTCCACCGCGATACGGCTCCGTCCGACCCTCCAGTGGAACAGCGTTTCCAGCTGCAACTATTACGACTACGAGTGCGATACCACCCCGCAGTTCAACTCACCGGAACTACAGAGCGGCGCCATTGCGGCAGGCACTTCCGAGATTCGTCTTAACAAACTCCGCTACGGCACCACCTACTACTGGCGCGTGCGTATCCGTCTGAACAGTGACACCTCCAGCTGGTCCACCGTGTGGAGCTTCACCACGGCGGGAACCATCGCGCTGACCTCTCCCTCCAACGGCACCACCCTCTACCGATACCTCCATCCCACCTTGGATTGGGACTTCATCAACGATGGCGACTACTACGAATACCAGTACGATCTGAATCCCGACTTCGACTCGCCGGAACTGGTGAGCGGCTTGGTGTCCGTGGGTACCAGCGAGGTTGACCTCACCGCACCGATGCGTTTCGGTGCGACCTACTACTGGCGAGTGCGCGAATACACCAGCATCGACACCACCCCGTGGAGCGAAACGTGGAGTTTCACCACGCCCGGCGAAATCGCTTTGGTGTCGCCCGCCAACGGAACCACCAACGTCGGCAGTTCCACCACGCTGGACTGGGACTACATACGGGGCGGCACGATTTACGAGTACCAGTATGATGTTACGCCGGCTTTCAACTCCGCCGAGCTGGTGGAGGGAAGCATCCAAGTGGGCACCAGCCAGGTGACCATCTCCAATCTGGAGGAGAACCGCCTCTACTACTGGCGGGTGCGGGAGCTGAGCGCGGTGGACACCACCCCATGGTCGGAGGTTTGGCACTTCTCCACCCGCATGCAGCCCATCTTCACCGATGTTTACGACACGGCCTGCGACTCCTACACATGGAACGGGCAGACCTACACCCAGTCGGGCGAGTACACCCGCCAGTTCGTGACGGCATTGCAGGCGGACAGCACCGTTACACTGCACCTGACCATCTATCACTCAGTGACTTCGACAAGCTCAGTCACCGTGTGCGAAAGCGACCTTCCGTACCACTACGTGAATGGCGATATCGACACCACCTTCGAGGTGGGCACACCCCAACTCTCAACTTTTAACTTTCAACTTTTAACTCAACATGGTTGCGACAGCACGGTCATTCTTACGCTGAACGTTCGCTCTGCGAACTACACAGAACTCACAGAAACAGCTTGTGGAAACTATACGTGGAATAATGAGATTTATGAAGAATCTGGCGACTATGTACAGACGTTTACCAATGCGGCAGGCTGTGATAGTGTAGTGACGCTGCATCTGACAATTTTCACCGCAAATTACGCTGATTTCGCGGATAATGCGTGTGGAAGTTATACGTGGAATGGTGAGGTGTACGAAGAGTCTGGCGACTATGTGCAGACGTTCTCGAATGCCAATGGCTGTGATAGTGTTGTTACGCTGCATCTGACAATTTATCCCGCAGATTTCGCGGATTTCGCGGATAGTGCGTGTGGCAGTTACGTCTGGAACGATGAGGTTTACGAGGAATCCGGCGACTATGTGCAGACGTTAACCAATGCGAATGGATGTGACTCGGTGGTTACACTGCATCTGACGATATATGAACCGGTGACTGAGCTTGTCGAAGTCACCATTTGCGAAAACGATCTGCCGTACCACTACATAAACGGCGACATCGACACCACCTTCGAGGTCGGCACGCCCAACCTTTCAGTTTTCAATTTTCAATTTTCAACTTCCCACGGCTGCGACAGTACTGTGACGCTGCATCTCACCATTAACCAGCCAGTAGTAAATGAGACCTATGTGACCGCATGTGACGAATATGAGTGGAATGGCGAGACGCTGACGGCTTCTGGAGATTATACCACTACTTTCACGGCAGCGAATGGCTGCGACAGCACTGTGACGCTGCATCTGACCATTTTTACCGCAAATTACGCGGATTTCGCGGATAGTGCTTGTGGAAGTTATACGTGGAATGGTGAGGTTTACGAAGAGTCAGGAGATTATGTGCAGACGTTCACGAATGCGAACGGATGTGATAGTACAGTTACGCTGCACCTGACGATATATCAGTCCGCGACTGAGACTGTCGAACTCACCATCTGCGAGAGCGACCTGCCGTACCATTACGTAAACGGCGACATCGACACCACCTTCGAGGTCGGCACCCCCGTCTCCCAACTTTTAACTTTTAACTTTCAACTTTTAACTTCGCATGGTTGCGACAGTGTGGTGACACTGCATTTGACTATTTATCCGGCGGTGACTGAGCTTGTCGAAGTCACCCTCTGCGAGAACGACCTTCCATACCACTACGTGAACGGCGACATCGATACTATCTTCGAGGTCGGCACACCCCAACTCTCAACTTTTAACTTTCAACTTTTAACACAACACGGTTGTGACAGTGTGGTGACGTTGCACCTCACCATCGAGCCTTGCGACACCAACGGAATCAACGAAAACGGCATGGCGAACCTCACCCTTTACCCCAACCCCACCACGGGGATGGTCAATGTACAATTTACAATGAACAATGTACAATCAGGGGCTGGTGAGATTCAGGTGTTGGATGTGTACGGCAGGGTGTTGGATGTTGTGGATATTTCGGACGCACGCGGTGCGTCCGTACAGACCGTGCAAATCGACCTGTCGCATTATGCCACCGGCGTTTATTTCGTAAGAATGGTGAATGGCGGCAAGGTGATGGCGGTGCGGAAGGTGGTGAAGGAGAAATAAGGTGAACCTGAACTTTTTCCCCCTCACCTACTCGGTGTTTAACATTTTTTACTATTTTTGCAACCGATTTTTACAACTCATACAGTCTGCATACACTCTCACTGATTATCGGATCGACACACAATCTTAACACACCTTTATAGAAGGCGTTATCGCAGTTCTTTGCGGATGGGAATCTGGACAATTAACACCCCAACAAGAAGCGAGAGACGCTCACGGAAGACCGTGAGCCATCTTGTTTTGGGGTCAGGCCGTCCAGAGCCTCCATCTGAGCAAGTATGTTCACGGTTTTTTCTTTGTATGGATATGTAGTCGTCCCCCTCTCACCGTCCCCAGCTGTCGCGGTCGAGGCTGCGGAAGTTGATGGCTTCGGAGAGGTGTTCGGTGGTGATGGCGGGGCTGCCGGCGAGGTCGGCGATGGTGCGGGCCACCTTGAGGATGCGGTCGTAGGCGCGGGCGGAAAGGCCGAGCCGGTCCATAGCGACCTTCATAAGCTGGTTGCCCGCCTCGTCGATGGAGCAATATTGGTGCAGCAACTTGGTGTTAACCTGTGCGTTACAATGGATATCGGGGCACGACCGGTAGCGTTCGGCCTGAATGTTGCGGGCTCGAACCACACGTTCGCGCACGCTCGCACTGGGCTCGCCCGTCTGTTTCTGTAGCAGCTCATCGTTGCTGAGGGGTTTCACCTCCACATGCAGGTCGATACGGTCGAGCAGCGGTCCGGAGATTTTGCCCAGGTATTTCTGCACCACCCCGGGACCGCAGGTGCAGGGAATCTTCGGGTTGTTGTAATTGCCGCAGGGACAAGGGTTCATGGCGGCGATGAGCATGAACGAGGCCGGAAACTCAACGGTATATTTGGAGCGCGAAATGGTGATGCGGCGGTCTTCGAGGGGTTGGCGCAGCACTTCGAGGGTGGGGCGGTTCATCTCGGTAAGCTCGTCGAGAAAGAGCACGCCGTTGTGGGCGAGGGAGATCTCGCCGGGTTGCGGGTGCTGTCCCCCTCCGACCAGCGCCACATCCGATATGGTATGGTGTGGCGCGCGGAAGGGTCGGACACAGATGAGGGACGAATAACGGCTCATCTTGCCCGCTACAGAATGGATTTTGGTGGTTTCCAGAGCCTCATCCAGTGTGAGGGGCGGGAGAATGGAGGGCAACCGCTTGGCCAGCATGGTCTTACCGGAGCCGGGCGGACCGATCAAGATGACATTGTGCCCGCCAGCGGCCGCAATTTCCAACGCCCGTTTGATGTTTTCCTGTCCTTTCACATCGGCGAAGTCGAACTCGTAATTGTTGAGACTGTTCTGAAACTCCTGCCGGATGTCGATGGTGGTGGGCGGTATGGGGATACCTTCGTTGAAGAAATCGATGACCTGCTTGATGTTTTCCACACCCAGCACTTCAATTCCCTGAACAACAGCGGCTTCCCGTGCATTTTGTATAGGAACAATCAATCCTTTTTTGTGGCGGCGGCGGGCTTCAATGGCCATGGGCAGCACGCCCTTGACGGGTTGGAGCGTGCCGTCGAGCGACAGTTCGCCCATAATAAAATAGTCCTCCACGATTTCGGCTCCCTTGATTTGCTCGGAGGCGATAAGGATGGCCACGGCCAACGTGAGGTCGAAGGCGGCACCCTCCTTTCGGATGTCGGCGGGTGCCATATTGATAATGATTTTGCGGACCGGAATCTTGAAATTGTAGTTCTTCAGCGCCGTATCGATGCGATGCTGGCTCTCTTTGATGGCGCTGTCGGGCAATCCGACCAAAAAATAGCCTACTCCAATTTCTACGCTGACTTCAACCGTGATGGGAACGGCCGACACACCCATCAGGGCGCAACTATGAGTTCGTATGAGCATAATGTGTGATGTTAGTTTGTGTTACTTTTAACATCACAAAAATACTATAGAAATTTGAAATGAAAATATATTGTTAATAAATTTTATTCCAATAGCAAAAAATAGCACTTCTCAAAATTCTCCCCATTGTAAATTTCTTCTGTTTCAAACTGATTATTAAGAAGATTCATTCTCTTTCCTTTTCCTTTATCCAAAACTGCCACCACTTCTTTCGTGTCAATTTTATTAACAATCACAAAACAATTGCCATTTTCTGGCATAGTCAGAAGCGTGATTTTGGAAGCATTTTGCAAATTTTGAAGCAAAGTTTGAAGGGCGGAAAAGTCGTCACACTCTGCCAAAATTTGGTTAAGTATGATGCTATTGGTATGGAAGGTTTTCTTAGGTTTCGGGGGTATGGAAGGGTCGTCGCCAGAGAGGGAGACGGGCTCCACATACTCGTTGCCGAAGCTGATGCGCACGGCACCACCACCATTGCCGTCGTCCTGGGCGCAGGCGGAGATTATACTGAATGTGACGAAGAAAATGAAAAGAGGCAGTACTTTATTCATGGTTTCATCGTTTTTTATAATAATTGAAGAGCAATAGCGGCGCAAGCTTCCGCATCGGCAAGGGCGTGATGATGCTTTTCAAGGTCGTATCCGCAGTATTTGGCTACTGTTGGAAGTCGGTGATTTTCAATTACATCTGGGGACGGGAGCAGTTTTTGAGAAGCGATTAGCGTACAGTAGAAGGGGTAGTTGGGATAGCGCATTTTATAGTGTTTGAAAGTAGTTTTCAGCACATTTTCGTCAAACGACTTGTTGTGGGCCACGAGGGGCAGGCCTTGGATAAGCGGTTCGAGTTGGTGCCACACTTCGGGAAAAAGCGGTGAGTTTTCAGTATCTTTATATCGGATGCCGTGCACGCGGGTATAGAACCATGGGTAATAGTTAGGGGTGGGTTTGACGAGGCTGTAGAAGCGGTCGGTAATTTGGCCGCCGCGCACCACCACCACACCCACGGCGCACACGCTGGTATATTTCTCGTTAGCGGTCTCAAAATCAATAGCGGCGAAGTCTGTCATCACATTTCAAAAAAGCGGCTGCAAAATTACTAAAATCTTTCACACAAAAATTTCAAATTAAAACAGAAACAGTTAATGAAGGCGTGAATGAAAAATTTGTCAATTTACGATTAAGTTGTATTTTTGCATCCCAAATCAAGAAAAAAAATGTACGAAAAGAAATTTATGATGGAAGCGATAGCGCTGTCGCAGCGTTTTTTGGAAGACGGGAAAGGCGGTCCTTTCGGTGCGGTGGTTGTGAAAGACGGGGAAATCATCGGACGGGGCAGTAACCGTGTAACGGCCAACAACGACCCGACGGCCCATGCTGAGGTGATGGCCATTCGCGAGGCCTGCCAGCACTTGAAGAGCTTCCAACTCACTGGTTGTGAGATCTATGCCAGCTGCGAACCCTGTCCCATGTGTCTCGGTGCCATCTATTGGGCCCGTCCCGACCATATCTATTACGCCGCCCAGCGCGAAGACTGTTCAGAGATAGGTTTCGACGACTCGATGATTTACCACGAAATCGCTGTGCCCACCGACCAACGCAAGATTCCCACCGAGCAGCACGACCGTGAAGAGGCAGTCTCCGCATTATTCAAGTGGAAGAACTACTTGCACAAGATTCCATACTAATAATACTTGATGAAAAAAATCTGTCTGCTTGCTATTTTATTCATCTGGGCGGGGATTGCCTCCGCACAGGATGTCTATTGGGTATTTTTCACCGACAAGCAAGGACAGGAAACGGTGTTCGATCCGTATGCTTTTTTCGACGAGAAGGCCATCCAACGACGCGAAAAGTTGGAAATTTCGCTGCTCGACAGCACCGATTATCCGCTCAAGGAATCGTACGTGACTGCTGTTTCCCATCTCTCGGAGGAGGTGATAGGCGAATCGCGCTGGTTCAACGCACTGGCAGTCAGCACCTATAAGATTGACGAAATTCGCAGACTGCCCTTTGTGGCCTCTGTCGAACCCATTCAGTCGCAAATCACCTTTGCCGATACGCATTCTAAGCCGCAATCCCCAACCGCTGCTTCCGATTCGGCATGGCTGCTCTGTTCGCAGCTTCTCCGAATGCAGGGAGAGATGTTTGCTGCACGAGGCATCGACGGAACAGGCATCCGAATTGCCGTCATTGACGCGGGTTTCAAGACTGTGGACCAACACCCCGCTTTCCAGCATTTGCGCGAGAAAAATCTCATCATCAAAACCTATAATTTTAAGAATAGAACCACCAATGTTTATACCTCAGGTGAACATGGCACGATGGTACTCAGCTGCCTCACGGGCGTAGAAAACGGGAGGAAATTGGGATTGGCCACCGGTGCCGAGTTCCTGCTGGCAGCAATTTCGGCAAGTCCCCTCATCATTGCAAGAAGTGAGGTGGAATGGATGATGGCGCTGGAGTGGGCCTACCAGAACGGAGCCGACATCGTGAGCAGTTCCCTCGGATACGCACGCCCCCAATACACTCCAACTGACATGGATGGGACCTCAAGGGTGGCGAAGGCAGCCAATATGGCGGCAGCAAAAGGGATACTGGTCTGCAACTCGATGGGGAACGAAGGAAACAACGCCTCGTGGTACACTCTCGAAACCCCCGCCGACGCCGACAGTGTGCTGGCAGTCGGAGGAATCGCGCCCGGAGGAGCCCCCGCATGGTATACCTCTTGGGGGCCCACTGCCGACGGACGATTGAAGCCCAATGTGTGCGCATACGGGTTTGCATACGTTGCCAAAGCCACCCAAAATGAACCTTACTACACCCGAGCTGACGGAACATCTTTTGCGACCCCTATGGTGGCAGGATTTGCCGCTTGCGCCTGGCAACTCCACCCCGACTTGAACAATATGGAGCTGAAATCGGAAATAGAGAAGTCGGGCGATAACTACCCGCAACACAGCTGGCAGCTAGGATTCGGCGTGCCTCAAGCCTCCCATTTCACCAAAGACCGCCCATTGTATGTGGAATATCCGCAGAAACCCATCAAGGACACCACCGAGGTGCCGCAAGTAAGAAGCAGACGGCAAAATTACTATTTCGACCTTTATATCAATTGGGGATTTGTATCCCCCACCTGTGCAGCCGATTTCAAACCACTACATTACGGGAAATCTGAGAGTTTCCTTGCTGGCTATCGTTTCAGAGGGTATATCCGAGAATGGTATAGCCTGGGTGCAGCTCTTGAGATGGGCGCCACTTGGTACAATTTCAAACAGTCCCGACTGGACGGAGGTCGCGAGGACCAGTTCCGTTATGTAGGGCTAAAAAAAGAGAACATCCGAGTGAGCTACCTGTCGGCGGAGTTCTTCCAGAGGTTCCGTTTGTGGAAAAAAGCGGGCTACAGCGAAAGCCGGTACGACGGTCTCTTCGTGGATGTGGGACTCTTTGCCGGGTGGAATTTTTCAATACGTCACAATACGGTCACGAAAGACGCTGGATCACGTGCCAAAATATCCACCAATGCAGCTGATATGTCACCTTTCCAATGGGGCGTGCGGGCGCGGCTGGGCTATGGCATGATTTCCGCATACGCACAATACCGTTTCAACCGGCTGGATAAACGACGCTTCTATTCAGGGGAAAAAGTTCAAGATTTCCCCTCCCTTGAGGTGGGTCTCCAACTGGTGATTCACTTGGATTGGAGCGACCTGTGGTAAAACCTTTGTCGTTTCGCAATTAAGTTGTATTTTTGCGCCCCAAAAATTTCACATTCGTCTTAAAACTATTGAACTATGAAAATGCTGAGAATTTTTGACATTTTAGACCATCTGAAAGAATACGGAAACAAGGACATTCTTGCTCGTCGCGAGGCCGATGGCAAATGGAAAAAATATACCATTGACGAATATGTTGAACACGCGTACGCTATCTCATCCGCCCTGTTGGAGTTGGGTGTGAAGAAGGGCGACAAAGTGGCCACCATCATGCAGAACCGTCCGGAATGGAACTTCCTGGACATGGGCATTGCGATGGCAGGTGGCATCCATGTACCTGTATATCCGACGCTTAATGAAAACGACTACCGCTACATCCTCAACCATTGCGACACCAAGCTGATTGTTATCGGCGTGGAACAAATCTACAAGAGGGTGGAACCGGCCATCCCCGACCTGACCTTACAACCCGAGATTTTTACCATCGCGAAAATCGAAGGACGGCGCAGTTTTGACGACTTGCTGGAAATCGGGCGGGCCAACATCGAAAAATGGCGGCCGGTGATAGAAGAGATTAAGCAGAACACCTCCCCCGAGGACATCGGCACAATGATTTACACATCAGGCACGACAGGGAAACCTAAAGGAGTGATGCTGAGGCACAAAAGCATGGTCATCAATGCGGCTAAGGTGGCCTCGATGAACACGCACGATTATCACGCCTGCGTGCTGAGTTTCCTGCCACTGTGTCACGTGTATGAAAGAGTGTGCAACTACATGTACCAGATTTTGGGCGGAACTATTTATTACGCAGGAAGTTTGGCCACTATTGGCAAGGACTTGAAAGACATTCATGCGATGGGTTTCTGCGCCGTGCCGAGGGTTTTGGAGATGATGTTCGACAAGTTGCAGGCCGCCGGAAAAGACCTGAAAGGTCTGAAAAGAGTCATCTACTCTTGGGCTTTTAGAATTGCACAAGTATATGATAATGAGCGTACTGGATGGTTTTACAAGACCAAATACAGAATCGCCGACACGTTGGTGTATTCGAAATGGCGCGAGCAGATGGGTGGCAACCCGATGATTATCGTGTCGGGCGGCTCTTCCATCCAAGAACGTATCATCCGTACTTTCACCGCGGCTAATATGTATGTATTTGAGGGATATGGACTTACAGAAACATCACCTGTTATTTCGGTCAACAACCCAGCCAGAAAAGAGTTGCATCCTGGCACGGTGGGACCGGTGCTCGACTGTATTGAATTCAAACTGGCTGAAGATGGTGAGATTTTGACCAAAGGCGACTGTCTGATGGTAGGTTACTACAAGGATGAGGAGAGCACGCGGGCGGCCATCGACGAGGAGGGGTGGTTCCACACGGGCGACATCGGCACGTTGGTGGATGGATTTTTGAAGATCACCGACCGTAAGAAGGAGATTTTCAAGCTCTCGACCGGCAAATATGTGGCTCCGCAGGTGTTGGAAAACCGTTTGAAAGAGTCGTTTTTCATTGAGCAGGCGATGGTGATTGGAGAGAATGAGAAGATTGCGGCGGCGATTCTGGTGCCCAACTTCGACACGTTGCACTTCTGGTGTGCGAAGCATAAGATTCACTATTCGTCGAACGAAGAGCTCTGTACAAACACTGAGGTCATCAAGCGTATTCAACGAGAGATCACGAAGTTGAACAACACGTTGGCGGAGCACGAGCAGATTCGCAAGTTCCGGTTGGTGGCCGACACGTGGTCGCCGATGACGGGTGAGCTGTCGCAGACGCTGAAATTGCGCCGCGCGGCTCTGTACAAAAAATACGACGCTTTGTGTCGCGAGATTTATCAATACGAGCAGAAGGAGAAGGCGGCAGAGGAGGCTTTGCACGCCTAAATTCTTCCTCATTGACAGGTCAAAAAAGCGGTTGAAATTTCGGCCGCTTTTTTTATTAAATAATATTTCAGAAAAGGTTTGAAATTTTTACTTTTTTTTGTACTTTTGCGCCGTTAATTTGGAAAACATTTTTTGTTATGCAAATATCACATATTGAACACATTGGGATTGCCGTTAAGAGTTTGAAAGATGCAATTCCGTATTATGAAAACATCCTTGGCATGAAGTGTTATGCCACTGAAGAGGTTGCAGACCAGAAGGTACGCACTGCATTTTTTATGGTCGGACAGACCAAAATCGAGTTGTTGGAGCCCACCTGTGAGGAGAGCACCATTGCCGGTTTCATCGAGAAGCGCGGCGAGGGCATCCATCACATCGCTTTCTGCGTGGACAATGCTGCCAATGCGTTGAACGAGATGGCCGACAAAGGTGTCCGCCTGATTGACAAAACTCCGCGTGCGGGCGCTGAAGGCCTTCAGATTGGCTTCCTTCACCCGAAGAGCACCGGCGGCGTTCTTACCGAACTCTGCGAAGATCCCACCAAATAAAACAGACTTATTTTTAACCTATTATGAATAGTATCTTCACTTCAAGTCTATTGGGCGTTGGCGCTGACTTTTTAGAGGGTGTAAAAAATTTCTGGGGGTACACTGGTTTTTCCAATGCGCAGCTCGGCAACATCATCATGATTATCATCGGCATTTTCTTCATTGCCCTTGCTATTCTGAAAGAGTTTGAGCCGATGTTGCTCATCCCCATCGGTTTTGGTATCATCGTGGGTAACATCCCCTTTGTTGATGGTTTACAAATCGGTGTATATGAAAATGGAGCCGTGCTCAACTACCTGTATTTCGGTGTGTTAAAGGGGTTTTATCCCCCACTGATATTCTTGGGCATCGGTGCCATGACCGACTTCTCGGCGTTGATTTCCAACCCGAAGCTCATCCTCATCGGAGCGGCGGCACAGTTTGGTATCTTTGGCGCATACATCATTGCTTTGGCGTTGAATTTCACCCCGATGGAAGCTGGTGCTATCGGTATCATCGGTGGTGCTGACGGTCCTACCGCCATCTTCATCTCCTCGAAGTTAGCCCCGAGTTTGATGGGAGCCATCGCCATTTCGGCGTATTCGTACATGGCCTTGGTGCCGGTGATTCAGCCGCCTATCATGCGCCTGCTCACCACCGACAAGGAGCGCCGCATCCGTATGCGTCCGCCCCGCGTGGTCACCCGCCGCGAGAAGATTCTCTTCCCCATTCTCTGTATCTTGCTCACCGCTTTCATCGTACCGTCGGGTCTGCCGTTGCTCGGTATGCTTTTCTTCGGTAACTTATTGAAAGAAAGTGGCGTAACCAAGCGTTTGGCCAACACGGCTTCTAACGCCCTCATCGACATTGTCACCATCCTCATCGGTTTGACGGTGGGTTGTTCCACCCAGGCTTCTACCTTCCTGAACACCAAGTCGGTGCTGATTTTCTTCCTCGGTGCTGTGTCGTTCGTCATCGCCACCGCTACGGGCGTGCTGTTTGTGAAACTCTTCAACCTCTTCCTCAAAGATGGTAATAAAATCAACCCGCTTATTGGTAACTCTGGCGTATCGGCCGTGCCCGACAGCGCCCGTGTATCCAATGTGGAGGGCTTGAAATACGACAAGACCAACTACCTGCTGATGCACGCCATGGGTCCCAATGTGGCCGGCGTCATCGGTAGTGCCGTAGCTGCCGGTGTGTTGCTGAGCTTCCTCTACAACTAAAACGACAGTGGAATAGGATATAGAAGGGGGCTCCACTGGTGAGCCCCTTTTTTATCGAAATGATTGATTAATAACGAATAATAAAACCACCTGATATGAAAAAAGAACCCAAACGCTATACCATCACCTCGGCGCTGCCGTACGCCAACGGACCTGTACATATCGGTCACCTGGCCGGTGTTTACGTCCCTGCCGACATCTATGCCCGCTACCTCCGCAACAACGGCAAGGAGGTGCTTTTCCTCGGCGGCTCCGATGAGCACGGCGTACCGATCACGCTGAAAGCCCGCAAAGAGGGCGTGACCCCGCAAGATATCGTGGACCGTTACCACAACATTATCAAAGAGTCGTTCAAGGAGTTGGGCATCTCTTTCGACATCTACTCCCGCACCTCCAACCCGACTCACCACGAGACGGCGGCGGCCTTCTTCACCAAATTGTACAACGAAGGCAAGCTCATTGAGCAGACCTCGCAGCAGTATTACGACGAGGAGGCCAAGCAGTTTCTGGCCGACCGCTATATCACGGGCGAATGTCCGCACTGCCACAACGAGAAGGCCTATGGCGACCAGTGCGAAGCGTGCGGTGCGACGCTGAACGCCACCGACCTCATCAACCCGAAATCCACACTGAGCGGTAATCCGCCGGTGATGAAAGAGACCAAACACTGGTATCTTCCTCTGGATCAGTATGAACCGTGGTTGAAGGAGTGGATTTTAGAAGGGCACAAAGAGGACTGGAAGGTGAATGTTTACGGACAGTGCAAGTCGTGGATTGAGGCCGGATTGCACCCGCGTGCGGTGACCCGCGACCTCAGCTGGGGTGTGAAAGTGCCGTTGAAAGAGGCTGAAGGCAAGGTGCTGTATGTTTGGTTTGATGCGCCCATCGGCTACATCTCCGCCACCAAGGAGTGGACGGCTGCACAGGGTCGCAGCGACTGGGAGAAGTGGTGGAAAGACGAGGAGACCGAGCTGGTGCATTTTATCGGCAAGGACAACATCGTGTTCCACTGCATCATCTTCCCGTGCATGCTGAAAGCCGACGGCAGTTACATCCTGCCGGAGAACGTGCCCGCCAACGAGTTTCTAAACCTCGAGGGAGAAAAAATTTCCACCTCGCGCAACTGGGCCGTCTGGCTGCACGAGTACCTCCGCGAGTTCCCGGGCAAGCAGGATTCGCTGCGCTATATGCTCACCTCCATCGCACCGGAGACCAAGGACGCCGACTTCACATGGAGCGACTTCCAGGCCAAGAACAACAACGAGCTGCTCGCCATCTTCGGCAACTTTGTCAACCGCACGGTGGCGCTGACGCACAAATATTACGGCGGCGTGATTCCCGAGATGGGACCCGTGACCGACTTGGAGAAAGAGGTGCTGGAGCAGATCCGGCAGTTCCCGCAGCGCATCGGCGACAGTGTGGAGCGGTACCGTTTCCGCGAGGCACAGGCCGAACTGATGAACCTGGCCCGTCTCGGCAACAAGTACCTCACCGAGACCGAGCCGTGGAAGAAGCAGAAAGAGGATCCCGACTATGTGAGAAGCATCCTGCACATCTCCTTACAGATTTGTGCCAGCCTGTCGATTTTGTGCGAGCCTTTCCTGCCTTTCACCGCTGAGAAATTACAGAAAATGCTGAATATCAGCAATAAAAAGTGGAATGATGGCGGCCGCACCGACCTGTTGAAGGCGGGTGACACCATCAATGCGCCTGAATTTCTGTTTGTGAAAGTGGAGGATGAGGCCATTGCCGCGCAGGTGAAGAAATTAGACGATGCAAAGAAAGCCAATGCCCTGGCCAATGCGCCTGCCACGCCCGCCAAAGACGACATCACCTACGACGAATTTCAGAAGATGGACTTGCGTGTGGTGACGGTTTTGGAAGCCGAGCGGGTGCCGAAGACCAAGAAGCTGTTGAAGTTGAAAGTGAATACAGGCGTAGATGAGCGCGAGATCGTGTCGGGTATTGCCGAATTTTACGAGCCCGAGAAACTCGTGGGCCAGCAGGTGCTGATGCTCATCAACTTAGCTCCGAAGGAGATCAAGGGGGTGAAATCGCATGGTATGGTGCTGATGGCCGCCAACGCCGACGGCAGTCTGGCGCTGATGCAACCCGGCAAGGAGGTGAATGCCGGAAGCACGGTGCAGTAAGCAAGGCGTGCGACTATGCCATACATTTTCATAATCGTATATTATTTTTGCAGCCGTAAAAATAAACATTATGATTATGCACATCAAAATCATCACTATTCCCGTAAGCTTCAATGCCTGCATCTATGAGCCTGTGGCTGCAGCCATCGGTATCGGGTTGGACGTGTTGAGTCCTGATGCCAGTATGGTGGTACATATCGGTAGTGATACGTGCGAGGTGGCCGTTCTGGCGCTTGGCGGCATTGTAGCAAGCCGTTCTATCCAGATTGCCGGTGCTCTCGACCATTCCATTTCCGAGATTGAAGCAGCCATTCTGAGCGTTTTGGAGAGTACTCCACCGGAGTCGTCCGCTGACATTTACGAGAACGGCATCTATTTAGCTGGCAGTGGCGCCTTGCTGATGGGGCTTGACCAACGAATCTCCGAAGCAATCCATTTGCCGGTGCACGCGGCCGACGACCCGTTAAACGCCGTTGCACGCGGTACGGAGATGGCCTTAAAGAATTACGACCAATTCCCGTTCATTGTCAAGTATGTGAAAAAATAGCTAAAGAGCGCATGTCTCCGACATGCTATGTGCGACGGGCCCTTTCCTCACCCCAAATTGCATTTGGGGTTATTGAGATTGGCTCCCTTCGGGAGCCGCAGTGTGTATTGTGGAGACACTGTGCGTACCGTAAAGACGCGGTTCGTATCGTAGAGACGTTGCGCGCAACGTCTCTACCGGTTTTTACGGAACACGCGGTGCGCATGCAGGCACGCGGTGCGTCCCCTACCCTGCCACCCATTCATCTTTACAAATTTTACGCCATTAAAGATACTGTGTATCTTTGTGGTAATCTGACAGATTTGTTTCTTCCGGAGCTTCCGCAATGATGCGGTTTTGAAACTTTTTTTGCTCGGGGTCCCAAAAATTTGAAAATTTCACGTAATTTTGCCGCCCCAATTTACTAATTATATAAATATATTGTATGAGCAAAAATCTGATCATCGTTGAGTCTCCTGCGAAAGCTAAAACTATTCAGAAATTCATTGGGAAAGACTACACGGTCATTTCCAGCAAAGGTCACGTGCGCGACCTGCCCCAGAAGGATCTGGGTATCGATATTTCTAAGCATTTCTCCCCACAATATGAAATTCTTTCAGAAAAGAAGAAACTGATCACCGACATCAAGAAGATGGTGAACGAGGCAGACACGGTCTGGCTCGCAACTGATGATGACCGCGAGGGAGAGGCCATTTCCTGGCATCTGATGGAGGCCGCCGGCATTCCTGCGGAGAAGACCAAGAGAATTGTTTTCCACGAAATCACGAAGTCGGCCATTGACAACGCGTTGGCCAACCCCCGTCAGCTGGATGTGGACCTCGTGAACGCCCAGCAGGCCCGCCGTATCCTCGACCGTCTCGTGGGCTTCGAGCTGTCGCCGGTGCTGTGGCGCAAGGTGAAACCGCAGCTGTCGGCCGGCCGTGTGCAGTCGGTGGCCGTCAAGTTGATTGTGGAGCGCGAACGCAAAATCAACCAGTTCAAGACCACCTCAGCCTACCGTGTGGTGGGCCGCTTCACGGCCGACGAGCAGGGCAAACAGGAGTTCGACGCAGAGCTCAACACCCGCTTTGAGGCGAAAGAGGATGCCATGAAGTTCTTGGAGCACTGCAAAGGCGCCCATTTCATGGCCGAAGCGGTGGAGAAAAACCCCGGCAAGAAGGCTCCGGCCCCGCCGTTCACCACCTCCACCCTGCAACAGGAAGCCGCCCGCAAACTCGGCTTCTCGGTGAGCAAAACCATGGTGGTGGCCCAGCAGCTGTACGAAGCCGGTTACATCACCTACATGCGTACCGACTCCGTGAACCTCTCCACCCTCGCACTGGCTTCCGCCAAGGAAGAGATTGTGAAGCTGTACGGCGCGGAATACGCCAAAACTCGCAAATATCAGACCAAGTCGATCGGCGCGCAGGAAGCTCACGAGGCTATCCGCCCCACGTCGATGGCCAACCATACCATTCCCGGCGACACCTTCGCCAAGCGTTTGTACGAGCTGATTTGGAAGCGCACCCTCGCCTGCCAGATGAGCGACGCCAAGACCGAAAAGACCACCATCACCATTCCTGTACCCGGCCGCGAAGAGAAGTTTGTGGCCAACGGCGAGGTGATTCTGTTCCAAGGTTTCTTGAAAGTCTATACCGAATCGTCTGACGAGGAGGAAGAGGAGGTAAAGGGCTGGCTGCCGCCGGTAGAAGTGGGCAACCCGCTGGCCTACACCGAGATTAAGGCGATGCAGAAATTTGCCCAGCCGCCTGCGAGATACACCGAAGCCAGCCTCGTGAAGAAGCTGGAAGAGCTTGGCATCGGCCGTCCCTCCACCTACGCCCCCACCATCTCCACCATCCAGAAACGCGAATATGTGGTGCGGGAAACACGTCAAGGCAGCGAACGCGAATTTTGCCAGCTCATCCTCAAAAAAGAACAGATCAAAGAGGAGACCAAGAAAGAAAAATACGGTTACGAGAAAGACAAACTCTTCCCGACCGACATCGGCATCGTGGTGAACGAATATTTGCAGAACAACTTCGAGTCGATCATGGACTATAGTTTCACCGCCAAGGTAGAGAAAGAGTTTGATGACATTGCCGAAGGTAATATCCAGTGGCAGAATATGTTGCAGAGCTTCTACGACAACTTCCACGAATCCATCGAGGAGGCTCTCACCTACTCGAAGAAGGCCAGCGGCGAGCGTTTGTTGGGACAAGACCCCAAGACCAACGAGAACGTGTATGCCAAACTCGGCAAGTTTGGTCCGATGGTGCAGATTGGAGAGAACTACGAGGACCAGAAGCCCCGCTACGCCCGTCTGAAACCGCATCAGTCCATCGAGAGCATCACCCTTGAGGAAGCTTTGGAGCTCTTCAAGCTGCCCCGTACCGTGGGACAGTTCGAGGGCAAGGACATCACCGTGGGCATCGGCCGGTTCGGCGCTTACATCAAATTCGACAACAAGTTCATCTCCGTGCCGAAAGGCGAGGAGCCCACTGAAATCAGCTGCGAGCGTTGCATCGAACTCATCGAGCAGAAACGGAAGCAGGATGTGGAGCGCGCCCCGCGGGTGCTGGGCGAGTACGAGGGCAAGGAAATTACCGCCGCCGTCGGCCGCTTCGGTCCATACCTGAAATACGACGACAAGAACTACACCCTCGAGAAAGGCACCATGATTGCCGAGATGACTTTGGAACAGGCCATCGAGCATATCGCCAACTCGAAGAACAAAAACGTGCTCAAGAGCTTCGACGAGAATGCGGATGTGAAAGTGATGAACGGTCGCTACGGTCCGTACATCACCAATGGCACCGACAACTTCAAAATTCCGAAAGGCACTGTGGCCGAGAACCTTACCTATCAGGAGTGCGCCGACATCATCGCCTCCACGGCACCGACCGCCAAAAAGAAATCCTTCAGAAAAAAATAAAATCCTACCATTATGAGAATCATCAAAAGCCTTTTCCTGCTGATCGCGGTTTGCTCCTGCATCACCGTCAGCGCACAAAAAGAAATCACTCTGGAAGGAATCTGGAAATATTACCAGTTCGTTCCCTCCTACATCCGCGGGTTTGAGTCGATGCCCAACAGCGACTACTACACCGTCAAGGATATGGTGTCCATCTCCAAACACAGCTTCGAGACCGGCAAGGAGATCGAAGAGATTTTGAGCAACAACATGCTGAAAAAGGCTTCCGACGGGAAGCTCACCATCAACGACATTGACGAATACACTTTCGACAATTCGTGCAAAAAAATCCTTCTTTCCACCGAAGGAGAGAGCATCTACCGCCGCTCCACCCGCTCGAATTTTTACGTTTATGACCTCACCACCAACAAACTCATGCCGTTAGCCGACCCCGAGAAGGGCAAAATCAACTTCGCCGACTTCTCCGCCGACGGCAGCAAGGTGGCCTTCGTGCGCGACTACAACCTTTTCTATACCGACCTTTCTACCGGCAAAGAGACGCAGATCACTTTCGACGGGAAAGAGAATGAGGTCCGCAACGGCTGGGCCGACTGGGTGTATGAGGAGGAGTTGAGCCAGGCCCAATACTTCTGCTGGTCGCCCGACGGCAGCAAACTCGCCTTCTTGCGCTTCGATGAGAGCCAAGTGAAAGAGTTCTCGATGACCATCTGGGGCGAGCTTTATCCCGAAGAATACAAGTACAAATATCCGAAGGCCGGCGAGGACAACTCGGTGGTGGATATTTTTGTGTATGATGTGAAAGCCAACAAATGCGAGAAACTCAACTTCCCGCACGAAGACTGCTACTTCCCCAGAATCTACTGGCTGGACAATTCTACCGACCTTATCGTTTTGAAGATGAATCGTTTGCAGAATAAAGTAGAATTTTATCGCTGCAACACGTTGAATGGTTCGAAAGAGGTGGTGTTGACCGATGAGAACAAATGCTGGATTGACATCACCGACAACTACTACTTCCTGAACGACAACAAGACCGTGATTTTCCTTTCGGAACGCAGCGGTTACCGACACATCTACAAGGCTGAATTTGGAAAAACGCCCGTGCAGCTCACCAGCGGCAACTACGAGGTGGCCAGCATCTGCGCCATCGACTTCCCGAAGAAGACCATCTTCTACCTCTCCAACGAGGTGGCCGTACCCAACCAGGACTTGTTCAGCATTAATTTCGACGGCAAGAAGAAAAAGATGCTCACCGATGGCACCGGCTGGAACGAGCCCACCTTCAACAGCAACGCCCATTTCTACTGCAACCAGTACAGCAATGCCAACACACCGCCCGTTTTCACCCTGCACAACGCATCGGGCAAGAAACTTTATACCATCGAAGATAACGAGGCTTTCAAGGCCAAGATGCAGAGCTACAATTTCACCAGCAAAGATCTGTTCACCTTCACTACCACGGAAGGTGTGGAGCTGAACGGCTGGATGATGAAGCCGGCTGACTTCAACCCCAACAAGAAATATCCGGTGCTGATGTACGTGTATGGCGGTCCTGAGACCCCGCAGGTGCTGAACTCCTACGACGATCCGCTCAACTACGTGTGGTACCAGATGCTCTGTCAGAAGGGCTACATTGTGGCCTGTGTGGACGGACGCGGCACCGGCCGCAAAGGCGACGCTTTCACGAAAGTGATTTACAAGCAGATGGGCAAATGCGAGGCCATCGACCAGATCGAGGCGGCCAAGTATTTCCAGTCGCTGCCGTATGTTGACAAAGACCGTGTCGGCATCTGGGGATGGAGCTTTGGCGGCTACCTCTCCGCGCTCTCCATGTTCAAAGGCGACGGCACCTTCAAGATGGCCATCTCCGTGGCACCTGTCACCAACTGGCGCTACTACGACAACATCTACACCGAGCGTTACCTGCAAAAGCCGCAGGACAACCCGTCGGGCTACGACGACAACTCACCCTGCTTCTTCGCCGACCAGCTGGAGGGCAACTACCTGCTCATCCACGGCACCGCCGACGACAACGTGCATTTCCAGAACGCCATCGACCTGGTGACGCAGCTCAACAAGGCCAACAAGCAGTACGAGATGTTCTTCTATCCCAACAAAAACCACTCCATCTACGGTGGCAACACCCGCTTGCATCTCTACAACAAGCTGACGAACTTCATTTTGGAGAATTTGTAATAGGAAAAAATTCTCCCCAACACTTCCTCTATTTCACGCAAGTCGGTCTCGACAAAACACCTAAAGAATCAATATCGTGGGCTACTTTTCTTGAGAAAAGGTCAGCCCCCTTTTTGTTTAGGTGCATAGTGTTGTAAAAGTAGGTCGTGTCGTAACTCAATTCATCGAAAGTATAGTCCAGAAGGGCTATGCTGTTCTTTTGGGCAATCTCCTTGTACATATTGTGCATCCCTTCATAGTCGGTCATTTTTTTAGTTCCTTCTATATAAAAAGGAGAAATGACCAGTACCACTTGTGTGCCTTCCTGTCTACATTCGGTCAGAAAATCTTGAAATTGACGAATAACGGCGCGATCGTTACCATAATCTATACTGCTTCGTTTTTTTAATGCCTCCCCATCCCACTTTTTATCATGCCCCAAGAAACCCTTGTATAGGTTATATGAATTGGGTTTTGAAGGAGAATACCATATCAGTTGATGGACAAGTTTCTTTCTGCCAAGGTATCGCCAGCTGGGAATCCATCTGTCGGCCAGCGAGAATTTCTCCTGCTCATGGAAAAGCTCCCACAAATAGGAATCATGCAGATAAGGGATGAATTGCTCACGTTCATAACCATTGCTTTTGTGCATAGTGGTGTGACTCACTTCATAGATGATAAGTTGCGGAGCGGGATTGCCTTGATGACGGTAGATGCGGTATTTTTTGATTTGTGAATCAGCCGATCGACCATTCATTCCCAAATTATAGCTGTTGACATTCAAGATGGTGTCTATCACCGCAGGGTTAAAATGCACGTATGACCGAGAGCTTCCCATCATAATCACATCACTGTGGATGTTATGCTGATAAATGTCGTTCCAAGTAGCAAAGGGCGAGTAGAGAACCTGCTTGGCCTTATGGGTCAAGAACACGTCGAAAGAGATGGCTATCACCAGCAAAATAAAGGAGAACAGGGCAATATGGAGTAAGAATTTTTTCATATCAGAACTGGAAATAGATGAAACTTTCAGAATTGGAGTAGGTGAAGAACATAATAGCGATCAATATAAAGTATAGAACATAATGCCACACGTGAGAACGGCTGCGCAGGTCGAGGCCGTGCTGGCGGGAGCGATGCAGCCATTCCATCACCAGCATTCCAATGGAGAGCATGAGAGCAACAAGCAGTTCTTTGGTGTACAACGTACCCTCATGAGGAATCAGGGTGATATACTCCCAAGCTTGAGAGATGGATTCGGAGCGGAAAAGAATCCACCCGATTGTTGCCAATATAAAGGTAAGCAAAATCTGCCCCGCTTCTTTTAGGCTGGGAAGCCATTTCCCTTCTGCCACCTCACTGACAAACTTCCGGTTCTTCCCTAACAGGATGAGTGGCAGAAAAAGCAAGGCGTGATAAGCGCCCCAGGCGATGAAGGTCCAGTTGGCGCCATGCCAGAACCCGCTGAGCAGGAAAATAATGAAAGTGTTGCGCACCACCTTGGCTTTCGTGGTGCGACTTCCGCCCAAAGGAATGTAAACATAGTCGCGAAACCATGTGGTCAGGGAGATGTGCCACCGGCGCCAAAACTCGGCAATGTCACGACTGAAATAGGGCGTTCGGAAGTTCCGCATCAGCTGGATGCCGAATAGTTTGGCCGTACCGATAGCGATATCGGAATAGCCCGAGAAATCGCCATAGATTTGAATGGCGAATAGGATGGCGGCAAAGACCAGCGACAATCCGCTACAATCATGATAGTTACCAAAAACATGATTCACATACAAGGCACAAGTGTCGGCCACTGCCACCTTCTTGAACAATCCCCATAAAATCATCCTCATACCATCGACCCCGTTAGAATAGTCGAAAGTACGTTTTTTTTCAAACTGTGGAAGCAAATTCGTGGCCCGCTCAATAGGACCAGCCACCAGCTGGGGAAAGAAACTCACGAAGGCGAAGAACTGTACAATGTCGCGGGTGGGCTTCAATCTCTGCCGATACACATCAATGCTATAGCTTAACGCCTGAAAAGTGTAGAAGCTGATGCCCACAGGAAGGATGAGATGCAGCAGCAACGTGTCATCCCGTCCGCCCAAAAACAGTCGTGCAAACGAATCCACAAAAAAGTCATAATATTTAAAAACCCCTAAAATCAAGAGGTTCAGAACAATATTCGAAATGTGGATAACCTTGGCGGTGCACTTTTGTCGGTAGCGTTCAATCAGAAGGCCGCTGCCCCAGCTACAGAAAGAGGTGAATGCAATGAGAAACAAAAATTTCCAATCCCACCACCCATAAAAAAGATACGATACAATGACGATGAACAGATTTTGCCATCTTACCCTTCGTTGGAACACAAACCAGTAGAGCAGAAACACTACGGGCAGAAAGATAGCGAATTCAAGGGAATTGAATAACATTGTAAAAGAGAAAAAACGGGTGACATGACAAAACTGTTACGTCACCCGTTTTAATTGTATTTTTAATTACCGGCTTAGTTGTTCAGCATCACCGGCATGATGAGCATCAGGATGTACTCTGCGTCATCCTCTTTCTGGTTGACGGGGTAGATGATGGCGGCGCGGTTCGGCTCCGACATGTCCATCTGTACCTCCGGCGTGTCGATGTTCTCCAAGATTTCGCGGAGGAACTTCGAGTTAAAACCGATGTTCATGGGCGTACCGTTGTAGGTACCCGTGATGCTCTCGTGAGCCTCGTTTGAGTAGTCGATATCCTCAGCCTTGATGCTGGTGTTGTCGGCCTCCAGCGACACGCGGATCTGGTAGGTGGAGGGGTTGGAGTAGATACCCACACGGCGGATGCACTGCAGGAACGCCTCACGCGACACCACAAAGGTCTTGGTGTTGTTGGTCGGGATGACCGATTTGTACTTCGGATAGTTGCCTTCCAAGAGGGAAGAATACAGCACGATGTTGCCGAAGCTGAAACGGATATGGTTGTTCTCGGCCGAATAGTCCACATGGATGGCACCGCTCTCGCTGCCAATCACATTCTTAAGCTGCTGAAGAGGTTTCTTGGGCAGGATGAACGAGGTGGGATTGATGGTCTTGACGGCGTTGTTTCTGTATTTCACCAGCTTATGGGCATCGGTAGCCACAAAAGTGATGTTGTCTTCGTTCAGCTCGCACAACACACCCATCATCGTGGGACGCAGGTCGTCGGTGCCGGTAGCGAAGAGGGTCTTGGAGATGGCGCGATACAGAATATTGGCGTCGATGTCGAAGCCAGTGGCGTTCTCGCTCATCACAGGCGTGGTGGGATATTCATCGCCTTTGAAGCAATGACCGTTGTACTCACCATCGGTGACGGAGAATTTCAGGCTGATGCTCTCGCCATCCTCTTCGGTAGCGAAGTTGATAGGCATTTCGCTCATCAATTTCAAAGTCTCCAAGAGATATTTCGAGGGAACAGCGATGGAACCTTCGCCCTCTACCGTGTCGAGCTGAATCTCGGCGCTCATGGTGCAGTCGAGGTCAGAAGCGGTGAGGGTCAGCGTTTTACCAGATACCGTGAACAAGAAATTGTCCAGAATCGGCATGGTGTTGTTGGTGCTCAGCACGCCGCTGATGGCACTGAGGTTTTTGTACAGTTCATTGCGGGATACAATAAATTTCATAGTCGGGTTTATTTTTAATGATTACTTTTCAAATTTTACTTTTTACACATACGAAAGACCAACGGATTTGTTACGAAAATTGGCACATAATTTTCACGTTTTCAATAGATTGTTGGAAGATTTTTTGGGTTGATTTTTGTTGATGGAGAGTTGGATTCCTGAATTTTCGTTGAAGAGGGTAAAAACCAGCGCGCCCCAGAGCATGGTGGGGATGAGCAGCCAGAGGGCGGAAAGTCCCCAGAAGCGGCCCGGTGTGTAGTAACGCCCCTTTTCGGGAGACTCTTTCGGGTAGCGCACCTGCACCTCGTGGTAGGCCAGCTTCGTCTCATCACGGCTCTGCACCACAAACTCTTTGCCGTCCACATAATAGTGCAGCGACAGGTCGGCCTCGTAGAGACGGAGGTCGTCTTCATTGTCGCACACGAACATGCCGTGGGTGAACTCGCTGTGGCGGTACACGTAGGCACGCTGCGCGAAATAGACGGCCACTATCAGGGCGAAGCCGAGGAGGAAGATGGTGAGGCGGTTGAGTTTCAAGGTGTTGTTTATTTTTCGATGGGAAGGGGTTCGTCGATGCGCTCATTCCACGGGAGGCCGTACTTGCCGATTTCAGCCATAAACGGGTCGGGGTCGAACTGTTCGATGTTGAACACGCCGGTACCTTTCCATTGGCCGGTGAGGATCATCTTAGCGCCGAGCATACAGGGCACGCCGGTGGTGTACGAAACGGCCTGTGCGCCCACCTCTTTGAAGCACTGGGCGTGGTCGCAGTTGTTCCACACGTAGTAGGTACGCTCCTTGCCGTCTTTGATACCGCGGATCTGGCAGCCGATGGAGGTCTGTCCGGTGTAGCCTTCGCCGAGGGATGAGGGTTCGGGCAGCACGGCTTTCAGGAACTGCAGCGGCACAATCTCCTTGCCCTCGTAGTTGATAGGCTTGATGGAGGTGAGGCCGACCTCTTGCAGCACGTTGAGCACCGTGAGGTATTTCTGTCCGAAGGTCATCCAGAAGCGGGCGCGCTTAATGGTGGGATAGTTCTTGGTGAGCGATTCAAGCTCTTCGTGGTAGAGCAGATACGACTCGCGTTCGCCGATGTTGGGATACTCCACGCTCTTGTGGATGCTCATCGGGTCGATTTCAATCCACTGGCCATCCTGCCAGTATTTGCCGCGCTGGGTGATTTCGCGGATGTTGATTTCGGGGTTAAAGTTGGTGGCGAAAGCCTTGCCATGGTCGCCGGCGTTGCAGTCCACAATGTCGAGGTAGTGGATCTCGTCGAAGTGATGTTTAGCGGCATAGGCGGTATAGACGCTGGTGACGCCGGGGTCGAAGCCGCAGCCGAGCAGCGCCATGATGCCGGCCTCTTTGAAGCGGTCTTGGTAGGCCCACTGCCACTTGTATTCGAACTTGGCCACGTCTTTAGGCTCGTAGTTGGCCGTGTCCATATAGTTGGTGCGGGTGGCCAGACAGGCGTCCATCAGCGGGAGGTCCTGATACGGAAGTGCCACATTGATAAGCAGATCGGGCTTTTCTTTTTCGAGCAGTGCGATGGTTTCTGGCACGTTGTCGGCATCCACCTGTGCGGTGCGGATATTGGGTTTGCCGATGGCGGCCGCCAGCTTGTCGCACTTGGCCTTGGTACGGCTTGCGATCACGATTTCAGAAAAAACTTCAGGAACGGAGGCACACTTATGTGCCACCACTGCGCCAACGCCTCCGGCGCCGATGATGATAACTTTTGCCATTTTGTGTCAATTTAGTTTGAACGGCAAAATTACAATTTAAATAGCAAACTTCAGCGGTTTTTTCTTAAAATTTTAAAGAAATTGGGGGGGGGAAATAATCTCACCAGAGGGCAACTCTTCCGTATTCGCCAAGGTCGAGACTTGCGGTTTGCACGCCGAGGGCACGGAAAACGCGAAAAATAGTGGCGTAAGTGATACTTCTGCCACTTTCAATTTTGGAAATCTCTGCTCGTTGCACCCCCATTCGCTCACCCAGCTGCGCCTGAGTGAAGCCGATTTTCTTGCGAGTTTGTTTGATGGCCTCGCCAATTCGGTACTCTTCCACTCCAGCCATCACTTTGGTCTCAAATTCATCTCTTTCAGGTGTGCCGGTGCTGCCAATATACTTGTCGAGCATCTCCTCGTGGGTCATCGTTTCCATTTTCTCTGAATTGTTTTTGTAACTGCAAAAATACAAAAAAAGTTCCAATAATGGAACTTTTACAAAAAAACATTGTGCGGATTTAATTTATAATTACATCTCTTTCGCAACTAGGCCATCGACTTTGTATAGGGTGATAAAGATAATAAAACCAAGTTCAAGGCTACAGTTATAACCCATCGCATGAAAATGCATGCTTTAACTTTTTGATTTGAAAAATGATACACATCATTCATTCGTGCCAAAGGCACGAAATTCCAGTAACCTCAGACAAGGCCATTAGGCCGCAGTCTGAGGTATAGACGCTCAGCGGGAAAGGCATGCTGAAAGCATGCTACTCATTATCCCATCCCCTTGTAGCGTGCCGCTGGCACGCTGATTACCAGCGCTGTTGCTCACTCCACACTGCACTCACTATGTTCGTTTGTGTGGAGTTACTGGGATGGCGTGCCTTTGGCACGCAAAAAAAAAGATGAATATGCAGAAAAGTCAAAAATAATCGATGTGTGTTTTATTGCATCCGCAGTAATTGATTAATATTTCATCTCGACACTTAGCTGTCACGGTCACAATTAGGATATATAAAAGAAATGTATTGTGTCACTATTTCCTTGTCCAAACCAAGTGAGGACATCTCTTCCGACCACACTTCCTTCCATTCTTCATCTGAATGAATCTCGTCCTTTTTTTGTCTGTACCCATTAATAAACCCAATATAAAGAAGTTTTGCTTTTATACCACACTGATGGCAAAAGTACATGAAAGCCAATCGGTTTGCGAGTTGATAACAATTTGTTTTAATCCAAGATTTTTTCGGAGCCGCTTTAAGCCATTGTTGTGTTTTGAGGAAGGCAGCCTCAATAACACTTTTACTTTCAAGCGATGCTTTGCATTTTTGGTAAGCCTCTTTTTTGTGAGCTTTTGCCTCAACAAAAAACCAAGTCTCTCCAATTTTGAATATTCCATCCCAATTCATTGCTGTTCCACTTTGTGGCCAAAAATCCCTCCACTTTTTCTTTATAATATCAAAATTATCCAATTTATCAAAACATTCAATTCCTTTAAGTTCACCATCACCTGAAAGCCTATTTGCATCATACGGAAAATCAAACCATTTAATTTGTTCAAATTGGCCTGTCGCCTTCTGAATAAGCTTATCTAATTTTTCACGATGATGCCCAAGAAATCTCATTAACTGGAATTCACTTCCATAACCAAGTCCCATTTCTGCCATAATAAATAATTGTTTTTGATTAAACGGACTTCTCATTTATTTTTAATCCCCCGAATATTGCGAAGTCCGTTTTACAATATTCAAAGATTTTTCCCTCCGCAAAAATACTCTTTTTTTGAGATTCCGGCGCGCACGACGTGCGCGCCGGAATGGTGCGCCCAACTTGTTTATAGAGTATAGAGTGAAAACTCAAGGTGCACCATTCCGCCAGCTCTGCTGGCGGAATCCCCTATTTTCGGAACCCGATGCTGCAACTCTTCCCCTCCCCTATCTTCTCGTGGCGGCAGAGTTCCTCAATCTCCGGAAGGGTCGGGCGGGTGCCGTGCAGCACCTCCTCCATCACCACCTTGCGCACGATGTTGTCGATCTCGCCGCCGGAAAAGTCATGGCGGGTGGCCAGCTGCCGGCAGTCATCGTCGCTGAGCCACGGGAGTTTGTCCTTCCAGATGCTCTGCTTGGCCTCCGCGGTCGGCTGCCCGAACTGTATCTTGAACAGAAAGCGGCGGGCGAAGGCGCTGTCAAGGTTGTCGGTGAGGTTGGTGGTGGCGATGAGGATGCCGTCGAGCTTTTCCATCTCCTCCAAGATGATGTTCTGGATGGCATTCTCGGTCTGCGCCACATCGCTGGAACCGCTGGCGTGGTTGATGTTATGGCGACTGCTCAGCAAAGCATCGGCCTCGTTGAACAGCAGGATGGGCTTCCGTTTTTCCTCCTCGCACAGCTTTTTATAATCGGTGAAAATGCCTTTCACCAGCTTCTGGCTTTCGCCGTACCAGCAGCTCTTGGCCTCGCTGATGTCCACGTGAAACACCGCCCGACCGGTGGCACGCGCAATCTGAAGGGCCGTTTCGGTCTTGCCGGTGCCGGGCAACCCGTGGAACAAGGCCGCCACCCCTTTCGACAGCGACTGCGCCTCCAACCGTTTCTGCAATTCCGAGAATTTGTCTTCCAAAAGATTCTCCTTGAAAAGTTCCAGCTGCTTTGCTAATTCTTTGTCATAAAACAGAGTTTTTTCAGCGATTTTGTCGGGATACACAAAGTTCTTGTTTCGACTGGGAATGTCCGAGAAAATTTCAAAGTCTTCTTCCAGAAATAGACGCTTACCTGTCTCCGTGAGGGTGAGGAAACTGTCGCCCAACATATTGGCAGGCAGCAACTCTATCAGCCTCATCTCTTGCAAGATATGGCTTTCATCCTTCAATTCCTTAGCAATGCGAAAGCGGTTGCACGGACGTTCGTAAATGTCATGCAAAGTGATGAAAATGCTGGTCTTGCCCCTGCCCGACACAAAATTATCACAGATTTCATAAAAGAGCGTTCGGTCTTGGATCGTAAGATTCTTTTTTTGAATTTGTTGTACAAAAGCAAGGTCTGCGTGCTCCTTTTCCAACCTGCAAGCCTTGTCGAAAAGCGCTGACGTCCGGATTTCGTCATCGCTGCGCCGCTCAATAAGATCTGATACCTCCTTGACAAACTTGTAGCGGTCGTAGTCTTGATCCCGCAACTCACTGCTACTAAATCCGTTACCTTCCATCAAAGCCATCATCACAATGGGGTTGAGTTCAAATCCGGAAGCATTCCGGCGCTCCGTTGGAACAAAGTATTGGTCGGCGACCAACTGGTCAAACTCCCTTTTCAGCGGGACCATCACCATATTTTTCACCCCGAAAAACAGAGACATGTTCATCCATCCGAACATTTTGTCTTGAATGGAAAAGTCGAAAGCGGCCGGCATCAAAATCGCCTGCTCCGATGTGATTTCCAAATAGTTGGCTAACTGCTCAATACCCCTTACCACCTCTTGGATATCGGGCTCTTTGGATTCTGACAGGTTTTCAGCAGCAAGATAGTTCTCATCGGCAACGGACGTTTTCCTACGGATGACCAACCGGCGAGATTCATTGTTGCGGGCGGCATCCATCCGCACCAATTTCCCTGGCGCGATGGCCTCAATCAATTCAGTTCCAGAGTTTTCCATCCGCAAGGCAAGGAAACTCAGTGTCTGCAACAGGTTTTCATTTTTCATAGTACAAATATTTTTACACATTACTATATACGAATGAGAAATTTAAAACTCAATCCATAATACGAAAGCACTATGAAAATCTGTGGCATAGTAGAGACGTTGCATGCACCGTCTCTACCGGTTTTATCAATTCTTCTGGTTAATCAGGTTCACCACCACCTTCACCATCACGTCCTTTTCTTCTGGACGGCTTTCGGCAATCATCAGGGTGAGGGCGGCAAGGGTGTTGTCGGCGATACGCTTGCGACCGTCAGGCGCGTAAAGGATGCCATTGCAGAACAAGAACCATATAAAGAGGGTGGCCGCGATACGCTTGTTGCCGTCGGAGAAAGAGTGATTCTTCACTACAAGATAAAGCAACATGGCGGCCTTTTCCTCCACGGAGGGATACAACTCCTGACCGTCAAAAGTCTGGTATATCTGACCGATAGAACTCTTAAAGGAGCCATCTTTCTCGTTGCCGAAAAGAGTGCTCTCGCTAAAGCGTTCTTTCAACTTCATGATGGTCTCCATCGCATTTTCGTAAGTGGCTTGGAATTGTGACTCCGAAGTCGTAGCTTCCATCGTAAGCTGCTGGTAATCATAACGGTCAAGCACCTGCAAAGCGTAGGCGTAATCCGACACTACCTGAAAAAGTGAGTCGTAGTCGTCACTCGTCAGCGGACGGTGAGAATCGATGGTACGCCCGAGCAGCTGCACCATCTGGTTCAGTTCTTTGTACTTCTGCTCCGTCAGCTTGTTTCTGACGGCAAATCCCTTGACAAGATACTCCTTCAGCACGCGGTTGGCCCAAATGCGGAACAGGGTTCCATTGCGGCTTTTCACACGGTAACCGACAGAGATAATAACATCAAGGGAATACAATGTGGTATAATAAGTTTGATCTCCATCTGACCCCATGTGTGCAAATTTTGCACATGTGGTATCAGCATCCAATTCACCTTCTTTATACACATTAGCAATGTGACGAGCAATAACGGAGCGGTCTTTTTGAAACAATTGTGACATCTGTGCTTGCGAAAGCCATACCGTTTCGTTTTCCAATCGGACATCAATGGCAGTATTGCCATCTTCAGTTTGATAAATAACAATTTGATTGTTAATATTTTCCATAATTATTGATTTATAAAATAATTTTTTGCAAAATTAACAATAATATTTACATAATTATATGATTATTTGATTTATTTAATATTATCGTAGAGACGTGCCATGGCGCGTCTCTACAAAATCATCATGTAGACGCGATGAATCGCGTCTCTACAGAATCGCCATGGCAATCCTTGCGCAGGCCTCGGCATCGGCGAGGGCGTGGTGATGGTTTTCGAGGGGGTAACCACAGGCGGCCGACACGGTATGCAGCTGGTGGTTGGGCAGTTGCTGTCCGAAATGGCGGCGCGAGGCCCGGCAGGTGCAAAAGAACTGGTAATCAGGATAATCCATCTGATAGGTTTGGAACACGGCCTTGAGGCAGCCCTCGTCGAAAGGACTGTTGTGGGCCACCAGGGGCAGTCCGGCGATGCGGGGCGCAATTTGTCGCCACACCTCTGGGAAGAGCGGCGCAGTGTCGGTATCTTCATGGCCTAAGCCGTGCACTTCCTGACAGAACCACGCGTAGTAGTTGGGAGTGGGCCGGATGAGCGAGTAGAAGGTGTCGGTGATGATGCCGCCGCGCACCACCACCACGCCCACGCTGCACACGCTGCTGCGTTGTCCGTTGGCGGTCTCGAAATCTATGGCGGCAAAGTCGGTCATATCAGAGGGTTACAATTTTTCCGAAGGGTTCGGAACCCGCCGGCAAAAATACGATAATTTTACGGGGGCAAAAATAGGGTGCGGGTATGAAAATGGGTGGCATAATGGTAGAGACGCACGGCCGTGCGTCCGTAAGAACAGGTAGAGACGGTGCGCGCAACGTCTCTACAAAATGTATAATCAACAGGATCAGATTTTTACCACCGACGAATTCCACAAATGATGCTCACAGCAATAGGTGGTCATGCGCAGGAGGTCGGGAATGCTGTAGTGGAGGTGGGTGCAGAGGGCATGCGCAAGAAAACAGACGCAGACATGCTCCAGCTGAGGGATGGCCAACGGTCCCTCGGCCCACGTGAGGCCATCATCCAGATAGTTCGTCTCGCCATCGATGATGGTGAGGGCATCCGTGGTGGCCGACATTTCCAAAGCCCACAGCATCTCGTTCCAGTGCGAGCCGTAGAAATCGTCCTCCTCCATCGCAAAAAGCTGCGGATTATCGGGGTCGTGCGTGTAGTTCACCTCCGAATACAGCGCCATCCGGCGGCTATCGGGCAGCTGGTTCAACTGCTGCCGCAGCTGCTGACACTCCCGATGGAACTGGTTCGTGACTTCGAGCAGCCGCTGGTTCACATGCTCAAAACGGCGTACCTCCGCTTCCGTGCAGTGAAGTTCAAACATCCGGTTGAGGATGACCGCACGCTCCTCTAAATAGTTATGAATCATATTTTTACTATAACCAACATCCCCGTCAAACGGCTGGGTGGAACGGATAATTTTCTCCTCTACGGAAGCGAGTTGACTACGGAGGTGGGCGATGTCAGTCTGCTTCTGGATGTTTTGATGCATACTCATCGACACCAACATCTCCGAAAAGGGCAGGTACAGGTCGCCCAAATCGTTGTGACGGCACTCGGTGGACAGAATCTCGCAGATATTCTGCCCATACATCGGATTATCATCCACAACATGGTAATAATCAGCGCGAAACAGCAGCCTCACGTCATCCACGCAGGAGGGGAAGGTCGTACCGGTCTCGCGGATGTCTTGCAGCGTGGGCTTCTTTTCATTGCGCAGTTCCACCTGTCGCGAAAGCTGCGTCAGTACGATGACGGCCACCTGCTGCTCCACGGCCATCGTTTTCAGGTCTTCCAGAATGGCCATGACTTCGGCCAGACGGCTCGAAAGCGAATGCGAAGAGCTCACCAGTTGCAGGTAGTCGATGATCACCCAGCGGATACTGTCCGTTTCCTGCATGTGGCGCACTTTCGTCCGGATCGTCTCCGCGGTCATCGGCACCGTGTCGTCGATGTGGATCCACTCACCCGTATTGTGGCGGAGGAGAAGCTGTTGGCTTGTCATTTCCAAACTGATGAAGAGGGTGGGTTGATGGGCGGCCAGCGCAAGTTGGAACGCCACGGTGGATTTGCCCATGCCGGGCCGTCCGCCGATAAGGTTGAGCGTGCCGGGCTGGTAGATGCTGGCCAGCTGGCACAACACTTGATGTTTTGTTTCGTCGTTTTTCATAATCGTAATTTTTGTGCAAAAATAGTACCTGCCAGCAAATTTTATTGGAATTTGCTATTAGCAAACATGGTGACAAAAATAGGGTGAGGATATGAAATTTGGTGGCATAATGGGGGTATGCCATGTGCGAACGCAAAAACACATTGGTAGAGACGCGCCATGGCACGTCTCTACAGGCACACCGCATGGCCTACGCTATCGGGTCGGTGCAGTACTGGCGGCGTTTGCAGGTTTTGCAGTGCAGTCCCATCCACACGCTGTCGAACTGCTGGATGGACTGCGACACGAGGGCGGGGTCGTCGGTGAGGATGCCCGCCTCGAAGTTGCGGGTGTTCTCGCCCTTCATGCCGATGCCCGCGCCGGTGAGGTTGGCGCTGCCGATATACACCTCCTGACAGTCGAACACCAGCAGTTTGAAGTGGACACGCGGACAGAGTGCCCGTTCCATCCCTTCGATGAGCGACGGGTATTGGTCGAAATCCTCGCGGAAGGCGGGACCGGGTTCCTTGGCGTGGATGAGGCGCACCTCCACGCCCTTCCGCACCAGCTGCGCCAGCACCGCGAGAAACGGCTTCGTGCCGGCACCCACCTTCACGTAGAGGTCTTTGATGTCGGCAGTACCAATCCACAGCGACTTCCTGACGGAGGCCACGCGAGAGAGCACGAGGTTGTAATGGTCGGTGTTGGCGATGTAGGTGGTGGGCATAATCTGAATGTTGGTGAAAAATCAGCGGCAAAGATAACACATTTGTATGAAAATGCGTGGCATAATCGTAGAGACGTGGTGCACCGCGTCTCTTCATGCGTACGATCATACGCCCGCGAAAACAGGTAGAGACGTTGCGCGCAACGTCTCTACACGATATGTACACCATTCCCACGGCCGGCTCCCGGAGGGAGCCAATTTCAATAACCCCAAATGCAATTTGGGGTGAGGCAAGGGCGTGTCACGCGTAGCATGTCGGAGACATGCAATCTATTTGCTTCGGGCTGGATGACGCCTTCATGTAGAGAGGCAGGGAGAATCCCGATTATTATTCAGCAGTAGAAAATGAATCCTTTAAAATTTCAAACATTTCTTTCCCATGCTCTGTTATATTATCTTTATTCCACACATCATACTTTTCAAATATTTTGAGCAATTTCAAACTTTCAATAGTCCCAAATTTTCCATCTTTAATAAAAGAATCCACATAAGCTTTTTTCATTTCATAAGATGAATTTCTCAACGTGGAATTAAGAGTATTGGAAATCATACATAAATTACCCAAACAATCCCTCTTTTTGCCATCATCTGGATTATTCTCATCCCATTGAAGTGTAGAATTTTGTTGAGGATGCTGGGGAGCAACGTGTTCTATCGAACGATTCGTTCGGAATACATATTCATCAACAATTTGTTTTGCCTTGTCCGTGGCAAAATACTTGTCTTTTCGTTCCCACAAATAATAGTCCAATCTCCAGAACCAATATCTGTCTATGCCCTTATCGTATGCCATTTCTTCAACGCTTGCTGGAAGCTCATGAATGGAGTCGTCAATTTCTTTAATCCACGCAAGTAATTGATTTGTATCCCGAACTGGTTCACTGTGCAGTCTGGTCAAAACAGGTTTAATCCAATTATAAAATGGAATCTGAGATACATAAAGCATTGATTGGTATTGCCTTAACGCCTCTACTGATGATCCCTGTTTGAAAACTATGTCATACTTGTTTGCGGTTTCATACCCTTCTTTATGTACAATATAATAATCAAGCAGCAGTCGGTAGAAAAGAAGCTGGTTGTAAAAGTCTTGCTTGTTAGCTATGAGATGATCCCCATATACATTTAAAAGTTCTTTCCGATAGAATGAATATGAACCCGACAAATTCAAGCAAACATCAATGACCATCATAAGAAATTCCGGAAATGATATCAGGCTTCGCTCTCCTGTCTCAATAAATGACTGATTAAAATTATGTTGTTCTGCTTCTATGTTGCCTATTTCATTATTATCCTCTGAATCGTAGGAGCTTTCACACAGGATAAACGCCTCATCAAAATTATTTTCTCTGCATAAGCTAATGGCCTGTTCATACTTGGAACGGTAATCTTCTTCTAAATCTTTTTCGTCTCTTTTTATCACTGGACGATCAAGGTCACAAACCGCATTCCATATTCGAGTAAGGTGTTCTTTGTTGTCCTCTCCCCTCATAAGCATTACTTTCAATACTTCATGCTGTTCCAACCCTTTCCCTCCAGCATTCATGGCTTCAAAATATTTATTTAGCGAAGCTGGGTTATTGGCGTATGAATCAGGCAACTCAGAAAAGAAAAACGACATCCTATGATAAATGTTCTGAGCATATTTTTCTCGCAAGTCATTGGAAGGGAATTGAGATATCATAAAATCAGATATGAATTTAACAGCCTCATCCATTTTTCTATTAGGATCAAGGACATCTGGTTGTCGGTTAATCACAGCTGCAAGATACTCATTATCTTTCGTTCTGGATACAAACTTCAGCCTTTTTCCGTCATCTAGGAAACCATTCCATTCTTTGTAATAGTTTCGTAAAACAATGGCAAAAAGAGTCATTACGGTAAATCTTTGTTGTCCATCTATCAAATCATACTGATTCCCTGACTTAATGCAAGACAACATGCCTAAGTAATAAGGCGTATCATCACGGGTGGTTTCAAAATGATTCTTTAGATCGTAAAGCAACCCTTTAATCTGTTCTTCTCCCCAAGAGAACAAACGTTGATAGAGGGGAATGGAGAAATACAGCTTTTCCTCCACAATCTTTTCTGGAGTATATCTATAGGTATTCATTGTTATATTTTTCAATTATTGTTAAATCTGTAAAATCATCATACAATTCTGAGAACATATCCTGTAATCGCTGATAGAATCTCATGGCAATACCTTGTTCTTCAACGTCTTTTCCAATTATCTTTACCGGTGAAATACACTCGGCCAAAAAAAACGTGGGGGAAGATGATTGATCTATCATCATCACGATTTCCGAGTCTTTAGCGTATTCTCTAATCTTATATTCCAATGCTCGGGCTGCTTCATATCTGTGTTGAGCTATGTATCCAGAAATGCAGAACAAAGCCTCAGTCAAATATTGTTCGCCGAATTTAAGATAATATCCAAATAGTAAAGTTTCAATAATATCTGCGTATTTCCAATGCGATTCCCATTTTAAATGATTTCGCAAGGCCTTGACTTGTTTGGTCTCAGAGAACTGCTTAAACCTTTTCACAAAATGTTCTGTATATGCAAAGAAGTGAGATCCTCCCTGTATTTTCTCATAATAATCAAACTTTTCACCAAAAGGAGGTATCTCCGGCAGTATTATAGCAGAAGAAAATTCTTCCTTAACACAAAAGCGTTCATCGGGATTGAAGCTCTTTTTCCTCATCCATTTTCTAAGCCGGAACAAATGTGTAGCAAGTGTCTTTTTCAATAAGGGATACTCAATTTCAAGCATATCATTCCATCTACTTGCCAAATACTCCGCTTGTTTTTCTATGAAGATGTAGCGTAGATGGTGCGCTTTTAATAAATCAAAATCTGACAGTGCGACTCCCTTTGAATTTTGATTTGTAAAAAAAGTATATGCTAAATCTAAACGGCTCTCTTTCAGAATAAGTACTGTAAAAATCAAATTATTAATAATTCTCTTACAGAGGGTCTCATCATACGTTCTATGCGCCAAGTTCTTTATTAGCCATCTGCTGTTTGCTACATGTTTCTTTGAATTTTCCGATAGAAATTTCTGTTTCAGCAAAGGCATATTACCTATATAATTCAATTCACGGACTATAAGTGTCAATGTAACCAATCTTTGTTGGCCGTCGATGACAGCATAATTGCCGTTTGATTCTTTTTGTAGAATGATTGTCCCAAGATGATATTCACCTTTATAGGGAATCTCCTTCAAACTCTCCCAAAGGGATTTAATTTGTTTGTCCTCCCAACAATAGTTTCTTTGATAGTCAGGTATGACAAGGTCGTTTCCAAACAGTTTTCCCAAAGAACACATTGACAAACAAACTTCATCGTCATCAAGTCCCTCTTCTGAAAAAACAGTTTCGCCTTTATATGGTTCCACACATGTATTAATGGTTTTTCGGCTAATAAACTTTTCAATGAGTGGATCAAAGACGCTCATTATTTCCTTAAAGGCAGCCAAAAGTTGCCCCCATTCATCTGTAGGAGAATCTATTCTGCATCGACACTGATTTCTCCCTTGCCAACCCAGCCAATGAAGTCTTGGATTCCGTGATGTCTGAAACCTCAACTCCTTTGCAAAATTCTTATAATCTCTACTTTGATACTTCCCTTCCAAGTGTAACTCTACATGTCCTTGAAAATATTCATAGTGGATATCTTTGTCGTCTTTTAGAATGGTAGTGACGAATAAATATCTACTAGACTGCCATGTACGATATTCATGGTACGCATGAACTTTTCTGTCTGGGAACTTATTCCTAATGAAATCTTCTAAATTTTGATTTATCCAAGCCATTTTATTTATTAATTTATTATAGCATTTTTTGTCAACTTCCTTCCATAAATTATGCCAGCCTCTATCAGACAAAACCGACGAAAAACTCCGCCGCAAAATTACTACTTTCCTCCCTCTCTTCCAATACTTTCCGCCAGCGGATACCCCCAAGCCAGCTTCATATCCTGCAAGATCTGGCGGAAGGCATCGGGAAGGCGGGGGCAGTGGGTGTTGTTGTGGAGTCTTTTCGAGACGCTCCGTCCCGCCTGAGGATGACCTCTTTTTAGTCATCCTCTCTTTCTAAAACGTGAAATTCCCTATTCCCAACGATGGCTGATTTCTTTCAATCTACTGTCTAACGTGTAAATCATCTTGTTACGACGGAAATTGACTGAATTACCAGCTACACTGCGGAACTCCCCAAGAGAAGATTCCCAATTGTGGGCAATTTCTTTCAGCCTGTCATCCATTGTGTAATACATTTTGTTTCTTCTAAATACAATAAATGTTCCGCTAAATCCCATCAATTCTCCTAGCGAACTTTCCCAATTGTGAGAAATTTCTTTTCCTTGTTCATTCAGAACATAGTACATTTTATTTTTATAAATCACATCTGCGATCATAATATTATCCCTGAATTCGTGTCGGGCGCAACTTTTAATTTATGCGATTAAATTTCTTTCATTTTCCAAACAGAAAACAGCGCACCCCTTCCGCCCTTCAGGTAGAAAAGGCATCGCCAAACGCCACGAGACACTGAAAAACTGAAAAGAGTACGCCTATAGCAGACGTACTCTACGGCGTGCTCTGTCTCTGAATTTTGGCGATTTCTTTCTACAGCCACACCATAGCCTACGCTATCATCATATTGAGGCGCAAAAATAATCATTTTTCTCATAAACACACCTGTTCGTGCTCATTTTTTTTCGGCGGCAAAAATAAGGTGCGGGTATGAAAATGTATGGCATAATCGTAGAGACGTTTCACGCAACGTCTCTACAGGCGCACGATCACACGTCTGTTGGCCGGCTCCCGGAGGGAGCCAGTCTCAATAACCCCAAATGCAATTTGGGGTGAGGCAATGGTATGTCACGCGTAGCATGTCGGAGACATGCGATCTCCTTTGCTTGCGGCGGAAAGAAGGTATGCGAAAAGATTACGGGGTTCACCCCGCGAAAAAGCGCAGGGCTTGTTGGGGTAGAATATTCAGATTATTCTTCTAAGCCGCATGCCTCTGCTAGCATATTGATCATTTCACTCTCGTGTTTTTCACAAACGAAATCTTTCCAGTTTTGATTTGCTGTGATATCGTCTCCAGGAACCGTTAGTTCGCTCATAAGTCTCAATTTTAGGCTACCTTTTTCTATCATTGTTCTAAAAGAAGTCTTTTTCCCTTCGGGTGGTAAATTTGAGAACTTGGAATTCACGTTCCTTTGGATGATGCATAAGTTGCCGAACCTGTCTACACCTCCGTCATCCCAAATCTTAATTTCTGATTCAGAAGGGTGTCTGGGATACCAATGTTCTACAGAATTCCTAAACTCGAAAATAAAGTCCTTATAGAGGCTCCTATCACTCTTCCAAATCAGGTAATCAAGGTAATTGAATACTATATGTGGCGTGCCTACACCAAGCCTATAATCTCCATCTTCGCAGGGGGTGAAGAAATTCTCAATAATACTTTGACGAGCGATTTTCTCTGTAACCTCGCAATAACTGTTCAAGTGGGAGGTATTATCTTTTTTCCCCAACCATAGAAGCAACTCCGTTATCCAATGCATAACCTTTGGCGATGTATAAGAAACACGTAGTGCAGACTGAATCATCAAATTGTCTTTATGGCGATAAGTGTTTGCGTTTGAATTGCTCCATTGCCCATGCTCAAGGAAACTTGTGTGAGTAAAATATGCTTTCTTATTGCTGCCTTGACCTGAAACGTTGAGTGTTTTCAAACTCCATTCACCTTCTAAACTATCACCGATGAATTCCCTCTTTATAATATATTTGTCGAATAGAAACCGCATCCTCAACAGATGCTTGATAAACTGTTTAGCAAACGTCTTTTTGTCTAGATAATTATTTTTGAACAACCCGTGATTAAGTACACGCTCAAAGAAGAAGTTTAACTTCTTGTCATTAAGAAGTGACTCGCAAAGTTCTTTACCATCGTCGCTTGTGATGCCATTGAGGCTCACAAATGTTTTTAAACAGTGAATCAGAAAGTAGGAGAAATCGATTATGCTTTCAAACCTAATATTGGCATCCTTATCGCTACCATCGGTGATGTCATATCCTTTTCTTATCTTGAAATTCGGATCAACTATCTCGTATAACGAATTGCTCTTTTCGGAGTATTTGCCTTTGGCAGCTTGAACGAACGAGTTAAACGATTTGGGAATGTCATTCCAATAACCTCCGAACAATAACTCTCTGCTCGCTTTACTGAAATTCATCTGGACATAACCACTCATATCCCGGCAGGCATTCCAAATCTCGGAAAACGCGGCCATCCAAGCATTATCTCCTTGAAGATAGCTCATTAACGAGGCTTTAAGTATGTCGTGTTGCTCCAGTTGTTCGCCTCGGGTGTTCATTGTTTCGAAGTAATGATTCAGGTCGGTGTGAGGGGGCACAACGATGCGATACATCACGACATGGGCCAATTTCTCCAAGAAATCGTTTCCATATTTTTTGCCATTTGACAACTCGCCCTGGATGATTCTCACCCCGCTTATGATTGATTCTTGAATCTTGTCATTGTCAATCACGCTTGAATTCTTTAGTATTCTGTCCAAATTGTTCAGGGTGTAGTTAGATTTATCTCGACAAGCAAAAGAAAGAGAGTGTGTGACCTCGACCCCGAGACAATGAAGTAGAAGGAAAAGAGATGTCAAGCGCTGCTGGCCATCAACTACTTCGTAGAATGACCCTTTATCCGCGACAACTAATGTACCAATATAGTATTTGCTATTTGGTTCTACACAGTTGTCATTAATATCCTCTAAAAGTTGGACTAGCTCTTTCTCTTCCCACGCAAACGCCCTTTGATATAGTGGTATCTGGAAAAGCTTGTCTGTATTGAAAATATTATTCTCTTTGTCTTTATAAACGATGAGTTCTATAATATCCTTATTTGTCATTTCTATACAATCCGTTAAGTTTCAATAGTTTTACTAATAGCTCACTCCAATTATCCTTGTTATAATTGCATGCAATTGTCAAATTGGATATGTCGGCATGCTTTCTCGCATTGGCAATCAGTGAGAATACTGGTAGGTTGTTTGAATACTGCGCGTTGTATTCTCCAATTGCATATTTATTGATTGTGTCATACCCAAGATGTTGCATATCTATGCGTATCATGAATGACCATGTGAACAAGCGAAGAACCGCCATCTTGTCGAAACAATGGAATCTGTCGTAGTAACTCAACAGAGTACAATAGAATAGGGTTTTACAATACTTTAGGCCACTGCTTCTATCACTTAGAATCTCTTGTATCGCTGAGAAGTCTCCATTCTTCTCTAACTCTTTCTTAATGTCGCGAAGCATTTGGATATAGTGCCCAACATACTCAAAGAAATCATTACCAGCAATAAAAGGTTCGCTAATTTGAAAGAACGGTGAGGATTTAAATGCTCTCATTGCGTAGGTGTAGGACTCTTTAATGTCGGCGCCCTTGAACACCTCAATGTACCGGTCACTAAATGTATCTGTCTTTGTTTTCTTAGACCAATTGTAAATCGGGAAGATGTAGTCGCTAAACAACTCTTTTATCTCACTTGGTTCCTCATCTTCCCATTTCTTCACAGCATGTTCCATTTCGGAAAGACTTGAGGTCATCTCCCTAAGGTGATAAGCTTTAAGAAGATCGTGTGGATATAGAGGTTTGCCACGACTGTTTTGGGAATCGAATAATTGAAATGCTTCGGATTCCTCATCAACAGTGATAACTATAACCTCTATAATGCGTTTCAGCGCTTCAAGAAATCGATTCTTTTCTTCATCGCATTGTATGGTGAACCATTGGTGAATAAACATGTAATTGTCTCGAATATTTTGCTTTGAAACGTCATCCGAGAAGCAATGGTCAGTTAAATCCGAATGAAAAGAGGGGGAAAGGTATAAGCATACGAGGGCAATAGAAATAATTCGTTGTTGACCATCAACAATGTACAACTTGCCATCTTGTGAATTATGAATAAGGATAGTACCTATGCGATACTTGTATGAATTACCATACTTTTGCCCTTCTTCAATAGCCTTACTAATATCCGTAAGAAGTTCATTAATGTTTCTCTTGGTCCATTTATATGGCCGCTGATAATCTGGTATTGCCAAATCATCCTTAGAGAGCAGGTCGTATATGCTGGATTTATACGCTGACATTGTTATTATTTGTATAGTGATAAAAAATCATTCATTTAAAAATTTGCCCTTTCATTGTAGCCACCCAATTGCTGTAGTTATAAACCACAATGAAAAGGTTTTCAGCCCGCAAAACTACAAAAAAATCACTTCTGCAAGTAAAATATATTTACCTTAAATATTAAAATTCCTGCTCCATAACATATCGCATACCATTTACTGCCATAGTGAAAACAACAGGTCTAAACCACGTTTCTTTGTTGCATAAATGGTAATTGTTTTTTTCAATAAAACTATGAATATCTATCGCTATTTCATTTAATTTGTCAATCTCCGCATCTATTTTTTCTTGCAAAGTCTTAGAAATGGCTGTGGGGTAAAGAGTAAAAGCTTCTCTAATATCATAATGCAATCCGTCAGTTGGCTTTCCTTCAACCACATTGTAGGTGAGTTCTACGGCTTTATCAAACACATACGGCACTATGTATTCTAAATCCAACTGCCAATGCCAATTTCCCTTATCGTGGAATTCTACATAATCCTCAAAAGAATGGCTTAATGATATTAAATTGTTTGTAATGAATTCATATTGTTTTTGGGACAGTTGTTTTTTTATATTCCCAGAAATTAGAGGTCTCGAATCTTCATCCTCTGCTTCTCTTACACGATCTGTTATAAAGTCAATTATTTTTTTCTGAATGCTCCAAAAGGATTCTTCAGAATAAGGACAAGGTGGTGTTTGATAAGGTATCCCCCATTCCAAATCTATATATTCAGCCAACCCGCTTTCAGTATTGCGATTGTCAGAATTTGTTATTACACCTTTCAAGCGTTCAAACTTTGTAAAAAGTCCTCTAACCGCATCCTCTCCCTCAAATTCATATTCATTAGTAGCGAAGTTCGTGTTTTTTTCTATTTCGTCATAAAATCGATCGATGATTTCATCAACCTCAAAAGTCAATTCTTCAATGTCAGTTTCTGTTGAATTTTCACGCTGAAGAACATCTTTCATTTTGTTGTAATACTTGATAATAAAATCTTTCATAGTTTTAAAAGTTTAGTTTGCTATTTTATATTCTATCAAATCACCTTTATTCTATAAGAGAAAACTCCGCCGCAAAATTACAACATTTCACCCTTACATCCAACACTTTCCACAAAACCTTACCCCCCGCTCCCCGCCAGCGGATAGCCGAAAGCCCACCGCATCTCTTGCAAAATCTGGCGGAAGATGCGGCGGGCAGGTGGGGGACGGAGTGTGTTGGTGTGGCGTCTCTTCGAGACGCTCCAGTTCAACGGCCGCATCCATACCCCACTCTGCACTTCGTTGGAGTGGGGTTATTGGAATTTCGTGCCTCTGGCACGAGGGGATGGAGACGCAAGGATTCAATCCCACAAATTCCTGAAATATTTGCAGAACAAGGCAATACCTTCATCTACCACAAGGTTCTCCTCTTCCGATAGGCAATGCGCGTATTTCATCAGCTCGAAGGCGTCGATCATCTTCTGGATGGTGGCGTTCCACTCGCGTATGTCCTTCAAACCGGCAGGATGTCCGTGCTTTTCCAAATCCCTGAACGTAACGAGACGCGGGGCGATCAGACGGGCTAATGTGTTCTTCGTGTTCCACACCTCATCAATCGGAAAGTCATGCTTATGGCTCCAGTGCGAGATGCTGTCACCTTTCTTCTTTTTCATTTTCTGATTTTGTGAAAAAATGTAACAAGGCGGGGATTGACCCCGCCTGCTGATTACTTCGGCACAAACACGTAGGTTTTGTTGCCGATGTGTTTAGCTGTTCCTCCCATCTTTTCTGCGGCAACTCTCAGTGCACTTTCAGATGGGTACGTTTGGCTCATGCCATTTGGAAGATTTAAGGTGTACATAATTCTAACCCTGATACGTGTCGGGCGCAACTGTTAGTGAATAAATGTTGCGGCAAAAATAGGGTGCGGGTATGAAAATGGGTGGCATAATTGGCGGGGATGTGTAGAGACGTGGTGCACCGCGTCTCTACACATAGATGTTTCTGTATTTCTGGATGTCGCGTTTCTGGTTGAGCAGCCCCACGCTCTGCGCCATCAGCTCCGAACGGCGCGTGTCGTGCGCAGGCCACAGCTGGTTGTGGGTGGCAAAAGCCGTGAGGATGTTGAACAACTGCCATACGCTCATGTCGCTGACCGTCAGACTTTGTTCACGCATGCCAACAGGGAAGCCCGCCTGCTCGTAGCGTGCGATATTCTCCTGATAGGGAATGAGTTGCGCCACGTTCTGCTCCTCCATCCCCGAACGCTGCAGCAGTCGCGCACCAATCCCCAACTCGCGCAACGAGGCCTGCGTGTGGATGGCCTGCTTCGCATTCTCTAACATCCGGAGGCGGTTGCGCTTCAACTGCGACTGGTCGCTGCTGATGTTGAGCATCTGGGTGAGCGTGGTCTGGTCTTCCAACGAATGGGTACGCAAGAGTTTGCTTTCCGTCGTTTCCGTAGAGCCGTTGCTGCAAACCAGCCGCACATAATAGTTCCCGAATGCGATTTCCGTGGGGTTCCACCGCAGCCAGAGACCATTGTCCACAATCGCATCGTCGGGAGCCACCTCTATCACTTTCGGATCGGGCGCCTTCATCCGGATCGATACCGCCGAACCGTCGTCGTACTCCACGCTCTCCGGTTCATAATGGTTATGGTCCATAAACATCTCCGCAAAATCGAAGAAGGTCTCCGGCGGGATGAGATGATGGCTGGTCTTATGCACCCGGGTGATTTTCCGGTCGTGGGTATTGCCCACCAGAACAATGCGCTCCTTGTCGTGTTGGCTGGCCTGGGCGAAGAAGTTGCGCAGGTTGGCGATGCCGCTGCCGCCGAACGAGTCCTGCGCCATCTTGCTCTGCTTGGGCAGAATGCCGAAGTAGCGGTCGATGTTGCCGACCATACTGGGGGTGAGTTCCACGGTGGCGCTTCCTATGCGGTAATGACTCTCGTCCAACGCCACAATCTCGTTCTTGTCCACCTCCCTGTAACTGACAGGCTGGAGCAGAAATCTGTCTTTTGCTGTTTGATAATCAATGTGTTCCATAATACTTAATTTGAATTGTTATTGAATAGTTTGTCGAATTCGGAGGCAAAGTCGCGCAGTTGTGCCGACACGTTGCACTGTAGTTTGCGCAGTTGCAGATCCTGCTGGTAGCGCTCTTCATCGTAAAACACGTCACCGGTGGCGTTGAGGTTGTAGTAGAGTTTCACGCCCACATCGCCGCGGCGGTGCTTGGAGAAGGTCACGTAGCGGTCGCTATAGATGTTCTTAGGATTGTCTAACCGAAGTTCCAGCATCGCGGTGATCATGTGCTTGAGCCGGTTCGTGCCGACGAACGCGCCGCTCTTGGTTACCTGCTGGATGGTGAGGAAAGTGGTGTTGGTGTTCCGGTCGTTCAGTGCCTTGTTCTGCTGCTTGATGAGGCACAGCAGCATACTCTCGGCCTTCTTCATCGTGATATTCTCCTCCTCCTTCACAATACCCTGCAGTTCGTGAAACGAGTCGATGGCCACAATGTCCCAGCCCCGCTCCAGCACCTGCGTCAGCGTGTCCCAGTTGTGAGAATCTTCATCTATCTGGCTTTCAACAAAAAGAATGTCGAGGTGGGCGAATTTCGGGAAGCGTTGCACATAGATGGCGAGGTCGATTTCGTTCATCTCCGCGCTGATGAAAAGGATGCGCAGCTGGGGCTGTTGCAGCTGGATGTTGGCGAGCATATCGAGGATGATGGTGGTCTTGCCCACGCCCGGGTCGCCAATCACCATATAGTTCACCCCTTTGGGCAGACCCGAGTAGGAACAGAGCAGCTGGTCGAGTACGGTGCCGGTAAGGTAGTTCTCAAAAAGAGCGCTGTCGAAGCGCAGGTCGCACATTCTAACGGTTCCTGTCATATCAATAATGGTTACAAATGGTTTCAATATCACAGGACATACGTTAAGGCACCCGTGATTACGCCGGCAAAAATAAGGTGCGGGTATGAAAATGTATGGCATAGGCCATCATTACTTTTCCTTGATTTGCTTCTGCCAATCTGGTAACATCTTGACAAACTTTTCTTTACACCCTTTAGGGACAATGATTTCCTGCAGCGCATTACAACCGTAGAACACATCCTCACCCATTTTCATCACACTTGCAGGGAGGAAAATGGTAGTCAACTTGTGGCAAAAGGCAAATGCTCCGTCTCCGATGCTCACCACCCCCTCGGGAATCGTTATCGTTGGCAAACTTATACACTTCACGAAAGCGTTATAGCCAATGGAGCGAATGGTTGGGGAAATCGTTATCGTCTCCAGTGTCAGACATTCGGCACAGCATCCCAGCGGGATTTCCGACATGCCTTTGGAAAACGATATTGAACGGAGGGAGACACATTCAATAAATGCGCGCTCGCCCACTTGCGTCACGGTGTCGGGTATGATGATGGCTTCGAGGTCGCCGCAATGGGCAAAAGCGTCGTGTTCGATATGGGTTGCGCCTTTCGGCATACTTGATGATGGGAGGTTGTTCTTCTTCATAACAAATTTATTTAAAGTCCTAATAATTCTTTCTCTGGCGACTGTGGGGATGGCAGGTTGGATGCCTTGCGGAATTTCTCAAACCATTGGCAGTATTCCGGGAACTGCCGGAGGTAGCTGTACTCAATTCGATGCGAAACTTCGTTGTCCATCAACGCCTGAATGCCTTCAAACGTGATGCAGTGGCCTGATTTCCCTAAGAAATCGAGCAGTCCGGCGGCTTTGAGGTGCTGTTCGTTGGTGGCGACACTTTTGTAGAACACCTTGTCGTGAGGGCGGCCTTCATAGCGTTCGTCAAATTCTTCATCGTCCATCCCGATAATCCCGGCCAGTCGTTCTGTGATTTCCGTGGGGGTGAGCGGTCCTTCCTGTTGCAGCATCAGCAATATCTGATATTTCATTGCCGCATGATCGTTTTTCTTCATAGTCTTGAAATTTAATTGGTTATAATTTTGTTTTGATTTGATGCGGCAAAAATAAAGCGCCACTCTGCCAAAAAGCGGCGGAGTGGCGCTTGGAAAAAGGAATCAAATATTATTCAGAAATAATCAGCTGTGGCTTCAATATGCCCTTCTAGGATAATTTGCTGGATTAACGTCAAAAGTTTATGAGACTGAAAAATTTCGGTATCTATATACCATTCATTTCCGTCTATTTCAACTTTATTGACTATTTTCCTATCTTTACCTTTACCTTTACGTCTTGTCTTTATCTTTTTTTCTGATTTGGCCACCAAGATTCTTTGAGGAAATTTATTATTGTTCTGCAGTTTCATAACTATATCCTTATGTTTCAAGACAAATCGACGGAAGGCTCCAGTTGGGGACGTATCGCTAATATATTCCTCATCGTCATTGTTGTATCTGATAATAATACCTTTCCGAGCTTGCTTGCCATCGCAAAGCGATTCATTTAGAACTTTCTTGTTCTCCAATTTCCCGATTTTCTCTATATGAAGATATTCGAAAAAAGATGACGCAACACTCAGAGTGTCATTTGACATAATATCTATGTGTTGGATTTTTTGGAGTTCATTCTTCTCTTCTCGAACATATTTGTAAATAATCCACGTGCATCCGTTTGTAAGAACTCCAATTTTCACAGATTCGAAACGCGGACTATCAAGGTACCCTTTAAGCTGATGCAAAGATTTATCATTGTCAAAAGTATTATGAAGGGATTTGGTTTCAATCAACGCTTCACATTTCTCTTTTGGATTATCGAGACCATTAGACAAAACAATGTCAGCTTTTTTTCTGGTCTTATAATCAACCTTAACTTCTCTTTCTATTTTAGGGAAAACCCACCCTAAACTCCTCAAAATACGATCTACAATTTCAGCACGAACATCAGCCTCGTTATCTCTAAAATAGCATTCATAGTCATTAATCAAGTTTTGAATCGCAATGATTTCATTCTGTAGTTCGCCTAAAAACTCCTCGTCTCTTTGATGTTTTTCCTGTTCCTTATTTGATGATTTATAATTTTTTTTGAAAAAAACATTCAGTATGTATTTGGTTTTGCCATCTTCGTATTCTTTGTGTAACTCCATTATAATGGAATCGCCTTCTTTCACATTGTTCTCTTTATAAATTTCTGTAAAACCATCAATACGATTTCGCACGGACAAATGCATGTGCCTTTTATAGTCTTTATTATTTTTATCATCGTGAACTATAATCGGATAATAAAAAGTAGGTAAGTTATTGGCAATATCACCATTGTTGATACGAAGAATACCATATTTAACATCTGAATAGTCTAATGTTTTTATTTCAATTTTTGTTTCACTCATAGCCTAAAGGTGGACTTCTCATTTTCTACCGTTTACATCGTTCCCACGAAATGATGCGAAGTCCGTTGGACATCATCCGAGGATAACAAAGCTGCAAAAGTAATAATTATTTCCCTATTTTTGCGCACCCTATAAAAATCCTTGAAATAGTTGTATTTTTGCCATTTCAAAACAGCAGAAAATGGACAAGTTCATCAAATGCATCTGGATTACCAACACCATAGCGGCGGCGGGCGAAGAGGGTCTCACATTGACGGAGCTCAACCGCAAATGGACCACCGACCCCGAGAATGATCCCATTCCCGATCGCACCTTCTACCGTCTCAAGAACCAAATTGCTGACATTTTCGGCATCGACATTGAATGCGATAAGGGCCGGAACGCCTACTATATCCCCTACCGCAACGAGCTGTATGATGACAAACTGAAAATGTGGTTGCTCAACAGTTTTGCCTTGCACAACCGACTATCGGGCGACCCGCAGTTGCGGCGTCGCGTGCAGTTCGAAGATGTTCCGGGCGGCACCCATTGGCTGAATGCTTTGCTGGATGCCATGCAGAAGTATCTCAAAGTCAACATTTTCTATCAGAAAAGCTTTGACAACGATTTGACTGAATATGCACATTGCAAGCCGTTTGGCCTAAAGTTGTTTAAACAGCGGTGGTATCTCATTGCGGAAAACCGAGAAGGTGCTATGCGATTCTTCTCCCTTGACCGCATTCATGATTTGGAAGTTTCCGCTGAAAGTTTCCAAATGCCAGAAGATTTTGATATGGAAAAACTGTTTGATGAGGCTTTCGGAATGTATGTAAATCCCGAGATAAAAGCGGAACGGATTGTGGTAAAGGCAGATATCCCTCAAAGCCAATACCTGAAGAGTCTGCCGCTACATTATAGCCAACAAATCATAGAGGAATCTGACGATTATGTGATTTTTGCATGGAAACTGAAACCCACCTACGATTTCATTCAGCAGTTACTCACTATGAACCTTCATATTGAAGTGCTGGAGCCTCTTTCATTGCGCCAACAGATGAAAAAACTGTTGAATTCTATGCTGGAAAAATATAAGAGAAAGAAACATTGACGCTGTTTTGCCATGTAGAGACATGGTGCACCGCGTCTCTACTATGCCACCAAATTTCATAGTAATTCCGTATCTTTGCAAAATCAAATTCAAACCGTATGAGAAAAGACCTTATCCGCAAGTACATCTGGCTGATTGACACCATCAATCAGGCTGGCTCTGAGGGAATTACATTTGCAAGAATTGCAGAGAAATGGGAGAGCAACATCCTCCTCTCCAAAGGTTCGGAGTATGCGTGGCGCACCTTTATGAACCATAAGGATGACGTTTACGAACTCTTCGGCATCCAGATTGAGTGCCGGAAGAGCGACAACACCTACCATATTGCCGACCGCAGCGAGCTGAAAGATGCCGCCGGCTTCAAACGGTGGGTGTTCGACGCGCTGTCACTCAGCAACCAACTGAGCGAGAGCTCGGCCCTGCGCGACCGCGTCCTGCTGGAGGACAACCCCTCCGGACAGGAGTTCGTGGCGGCCATCTTAGAGGCGATGCGCAACAACAAGATGGTGACTTTCAGCTATAAACCGTTCTGGGTAGCGGAAGGGCGTGTCTCGAATCTGTATCACGTGGAACCCTACGCGCTCAAGTATTTCCGGCGGCGCTGGTACCTGTTGGGCAAGTACGGCGACAACCCGCTACGTGTCTATGCACTGGACAGAATGTTGGACATTGACATTGAGTTTGAGGACTTTACCCTGCCCGCCGACTTCGACGCAGAGGAGTTTTTCAGCAGCTGCTTCGGCATCATCGTGGGCGACGAAGAGCCACAGCTCATCCAGCTCAAGGTGGACGCTTTCCAGGCCAAATACTTGAGCTCGCTGCCGCTACACCACTCGCAGAAGGTGGTCGAGCAGACGAAAAAATATACCATTTTCAGTTACTTCCTGCGCATCACTTACGACTTCAAACAGGAACTATTAGCCTTAGGTGATACAACGGAAGTGCTGTATCCCAAAGCGTTGCGGAAAGAGATGGCCACTATCTGCAAGAAAATGGCTCAGCGGAACAAGTAAAAGGAAGGCCTTTACCTTCCCTGACTGATGATTCTGCGCGTCACCACGCCCGCCTTCATCTCACAAACCAAAAGGTAAACGCCCGCCGCCGGCAATTCCAGTTCCATCGTCTCCTTGGTGGGAACGGCCTCCATCAACAGTTGGCCATTCAGACTATAGAGGCGAACCGTGCTGGGGAACTCCTGTTCAAACTGCACCACGCACTGGCCCTGAGCTGGGTTGGGATACACCAGCAGGTGGTCGAGGGCATAGTTGTGGATGCTGACGGAGTCATCCGGAATGGTAGTAGTGTCTTCGATAACTGCGGGAAGGGTGTCGGTGCGGAAGCTCACCATGGCCCAATCGCCCTCCAGTGTGGTGCTGCACACACAATGTACATACACGTCGTAGTCGGTGTCGGGCGTAAGCTCCGACAAGGAGAGCGTGCTGGTGCTGACCGAGACCAGCGTGCCCGTTCCCAGCTCGAATCCTTGGAGGCCGTACTCTGCCTCGAAATGGTCGGGATCGCCTTCGTACGTCCAGCTCAACTCGGCATGGGTGGTGTCCACGCTGTTGACCGTAAGGTTGAAAATGGCGCTGCAGGTGTCTTCCACGGGATCCACGCCGGCCATCCACAGTTGAAGACGGTCGAGATAGAGGATGGAGCCTTGCTGCGGTTCGGTCGTGGCCGATGAAATGAGCATCAGCACCAAGGAGTCGGGCTCCGCATATTCGACAGTAGAGTCGATTTCGGAGAGCGGAGTGTAGGGCACCTCGAAGGAGGTAAAGTTGTCAACGTCTGTTAAATCAGTGGTATAGCCACCGCCCACCACTTCACGCCGCTGCGTTTCGGGGTTGTATCTGGAGCCTAACATCAATACACCGCCTCGGTCGCCACCAATGGCAGAGGTGTACTGGTAGTACCCCGTCAGGCGACCCGGCACTGCGCCGTTCAACGCGATGCCGCCGTTGATGAGACTGTCGAGGTCCCTGCCGACGAAAAAGGTCAGCGGTGAGGAAAGGCTGTCGTACTGGCTGGTGATATCACCCACCATCGGCATCAGGTTGTCCACATTCACCGAACCGGTGGATAGAACCGTGGGGAACACTGATGAAACGATGGCCGAGTCGAACGAGGAGGCGGCAAGATTATATACGGTGGGGTTGATAATATCGGAAACCATAAAACTCTGCAAACCAATAGCATGAGAGCCGTTTGGCACATTTGTCGTCACATCCATCACCTTCAGCAGCGGAAGGTCGGTATTCACGTTGACACTCATGCCACTATAGGTGAGGTCCTCGTTGACAGGATAGGTGGGGAAGTTCCAATCGGTGGGATAGGTGTAGCTGTCATACACTGGCAGTGATAAAAAGAACACCGACACGCTGTAGCCATTGCCGGTTGACCAGTTCTCGAAACTGCTGTTCGGCAGGGGGATAGTGGTTTGTCCTACTGATTTCAGCGACACAATCATCAACAAGGAAAGAAAAAGGATAGCGATTCGTTTCATGGGATAAATTTTAATTTGAAAAACAAGCGCAAAATTAGAAAAAAATCCAGACTCTGTCGCCCTTCAACCCAAAAATTTGTATTTTTGCATCCTCAACTCTTTTAATTTTATCATTCATAAAAATCCCACAATAATGAAAAAATCACTCTTTTTATGGCTTATCGTCTTCCTTTGCCCCTTCTTCTTGAAGGCGCAAGATGATGTTATGGGTACGCCAAAAGAAGCATTTCAGAGACCCAACTACGATACCATTCAGAAGATGATGACCGAGAATCCGAACCTCTATCCTTCCATTGAGGCCCGGTTCCTTCGCGCAGATTTTTCTCTTACAGAGGAGGAAATTAACATTTTTTATTATGGAAAGATTTTCCGCGACGACTACTCCCCCTACCACAGTATTGAATGGACGAAGAACATCAAGCAGATTTTGTATTCCGAAAATCCAAAATTTCCAAAGAAATCCCTTCTCAAAAAAGAACTGAAAAATATCAACCAATCCCTTACGGATTATCCCGTCTCGTTAGAGGGCTACTTCATCAAATACATCATTTGTATAGGGCTCTATGGAGATACAAGTGAAGAGGTGGAATCCTCTATGTATCAGCTCCTATTCCTTCTGAGAACAATTGCGCGGACAGGCGATGGCACATCCATGGGATCTGCCATCCACGTGACTCACGTCTCCGACGAGCACACCATCATGCGGATGATGGGGTTTAGCTGGAAAAAACAGTCTCTTCTCGGAAACGAAGGCCAATATTATGACCGCTTTGAGTTGGATGAGAACGAGAATGAGTTGGAGGAATTGTTTTTCAATATCACACCCTGTTATAATGCTCTCAATAAGCTATTTAGCGAATAACTTTCGAATAATGGAACGATAATTATTTCAATATGGACGATAAAAAAATCATTTTTTCGATGGTGAACGTCAGCAAGACGATTCCACCGCAGCGACAGATTCTCAAAAACATCTACCTCTCTTTTTTCTACGGCGCGAAGATTGGCGTGCTGGGGTTGAATGGTGCCGGTAAGTCCACCCTGCTGAAGATCATTGCGGGGCTCGACAAGTCATTCCAGGGCGAGGTGGTTTTCTCGCCGGGCTACAGCGTGGGCTACCTGCCGCAGGAGCCCCAACTCGACGACACCCTTACCGTGAAGGAGGTGGTGAGCCAAGGCGTGCAGGAGGTAGTGGACATTTTGAAAGAATATGAGGAGGTGAACATGAAATTCGCCGAGCCGATGAGCGACGATGAGATGAACAAACTCATTGAGCGTCAAGGAGAACTCACCGAGCTGATTGACCAGCACGACGCATGGGAGCTCGACAACAAGTTGGAGCGAGCGATGGACGCCCTGCGCTGTCCGGAGGGCGACACGCCGGTGAAGAACCTGTCGGGGGGCGAGCGACGCCGGGTGGCGCTGTGCCGCCTGCTGCTGTCGGAGCCCGACATCCTGCTGCTCGACGAGCCCACCAACCACCTCGACGCCGAGTCGGTGCAGTGGCTCGAGATGCATCTGCAACAGTACAAAGGCACCGTGATCGCCGTGACCCACGACCGCTACTTCCTCGACAATGTGGCGGGCTGGATTCTCGAGCTCGACCGCGGCGAGGGCATCCCGTGGCAGGGCAACTACTCATCGTGGCTGGAGCAGAAGTCGAATCGCCTCGCCATGGAGGAGAAGCAGGAGTCGAAGCGCAGAAAGACCTTAGAGCGAGAGCTGGAGTGGGTGCGCATGGCTCCGAAAGCCCGTCAGGCCAAGTCGAAAGCGCGTTTGAACGCCTACAACGAATTGCTGAACGAAGATATCAAGGAGAAGGAAGAGAATTTGCAAATCTTCATCCCCAACGGTCCGCGTTTGGGCGACAAGGTCATTGAGGCCGTCCACGTGTCGAAGGCCTACGGCGACAAGTTGCTGTACGAGGACCTCAACTTCCAGCTGCCGCCGAACGGCATTGTGGGGGTCATCGGGCCGAATGGCGCGGGCAAGACCACCCTGTTCCGTCTCATCATGGGGCTGGAGAAACCCGACAGCGGCACCTTTGAGGTGGGACCAACCGTGAAGATCGGTTATGTGGACCAGCAGCATGCCGAAATCGACCCCGAGAAGAGCGTATGGGAGGTGATTTCAGAAGGGAACGAGCAGATTCAGATGGGCGGACGGCTCATCAACTCACGCGCTTACGTGTCGCGCTTCAACTTCAACGGGACAGACCAGGGCAAGAAGGCCGGGGTGCTGTCGGGCGGTGAGCGCAACCGTATGCATCTGGCCCTCACCTTGAAATCGGAGGCCAACGTGCTACTCCTCGACGAGCCAACCAACGACATCGACGTCAACACGTTGCGGGCGTTGGAGGAGGGTTTGAACGACTTTGCCGGTTGTGCGGTGGTCATCTCCCACGACCGCTGGTTCCTCGACCGCATCTGCACGCACATTCTCGCCTTCGAGGGCGACTCGCAAGTCTATTTCTTCGAGGGGAGTTATTCCGAGTATGAGGAGAACAAGAAGAAACGGTTGGGCGACACCGGTCCGACGCGCATCCATTACAAGAAATTGATGAAGTAGTGACGCACCGCGTGCGTCCTGATATTGTGGCACGGCCCCGTATTTCTGTCGCGGCAGGGATTGGAGCGGGCACGAGCGTAGCGAGTAAAGCGGAAAGCCCGACGGCGACCGCAGGGAGCCGGGCCGCCCAAAATAAAATCAAAAAAATTGTAGCATTTATTCCAAAATTCTTGTAATTTTGCGCACTTTTTAAAATATGAGTATGAAAAGAATTGTATTTTCTATCATTTTGATTGTAAGTGTGTTATGCACGTTCGCACAATCGTTTACGCACCCGTCCGGCACCCAGCCGTACACAGTTTCGTACAGCCAGCCCCAGCCGGGGGTTCACCAGCTGACGTTTGAAATCCACGATTACAGCATCGGCGAGGTGACGCATGACGGGGTGACCTACAGCAAAATCAATTTTGCCTCCAGCACCACCACCGAACTGAAAGGGTGGGCCGAACTGCCCTTCGTGAGCGCGGCCATCCAGCTGCCGGCCAACAAGGATGTGGAACTGGAAATCACTGAAGGTACGATTACCTCGATGCCTCTGGATTATCCGATAGTTCCTTCCCGCGGTGTCATCTACCGTAACCAAGATCCTTCTGAAATCCCTTATGAGGTGAATCCGGCCTCACGGTTAGAGGAAAACTACCCCGCCGATGTGGCCACCATGGAAGCCCCCTTCATCGTGCGTGACGTGCGCGGCACCTCCGTGCGGGTCTACCCCTTCCACTACGATGCCATGCACAACATACTGGATGTACACAGCAGAGTGGTCATCACGCTGCGCGAGAGCAGCCGTCCCGCTACCAACCCGCTCACCCGCATCAACCCGACGCCCGTGAAAGAGGCCATCGGCATGTACCAGAACCTCTTCCTCAACTATGAGCCCACCCGCGACGCCCTCGCACAAGGCGAGAAAGGCGACATACTCGTGCTGACCCCCAGTGCCTACGAAAACGCCGCCGACCTCTACATCCAGTGGAAGAAAGAGATGGGCTACAACGTTGAAAAACAGGTGGTGAGCAGCGGCGCCAACGTCACCTCCACCATCCAGACCGCCTACAACAGCAACGGCAACCTGATGTATGTGCAGCTGTTCGGCGACTGGGCCGACATCAAGTCGAACACCATCACGTCGGACTACACGGCCGCTCCCGCCGACCCGAAGATGGGCTGCGTGGCCGGTAACGACAACTATCCCGACATCGCCATCGGCCGTTTCTCCTGCTCCAGCAACGCACAGGCACTCGTGCAGGTGAACAAGGCCATCAACTACGAGAAGAACCCCAACATGGACCCCGGCTGGCGCGAGACCTTCATCGGCATCGGCTCCTCCGAAGGACAGGGCTCGGGTGACGATGGCGAGATCGACTACGTACACGTACAGCGTATTTACAGCGAGCGTCTGGCCGACTTTACCTACCTCACTGAGAACGGCAACTACGGCGACAACTCCACCGCCTCCACGCTGGCCGGCCACGTGAATGCCGGCGCCTCCACCATCGCCTACTGCGGTCATGGTGCCGAGACCTACTTCGTGACCACCAACTACAGCAATACCAACGTGAACGCCTCCACCAACGGCGACCGTCTGCCCTTCATCGTGGCGGTGGCCTGCGTGAACGGCAAGTTCAACCAGAGCGGCGACTGCTTCGCCGAGGCATGGCTGAAGAAAGAGAACGGCGGCGCTGTGGTGACCCTGATGTCCACCATCAACCAGCCCTGGACTCCCCCGCAGCGCGGTCAGGACTACTTCTACGACATCCTCGTGGGCGGTTTCGACTACAACCAGTATAGCGGACAGAATGGTATCAACACCAACGAGCAGCGCACCCACTGGGGCTCCATCGTGGTGAATGCCTTCACCCTCGCCCTCACCGAAAGCAGCACCAGCAGCGATGTGGAGACCTTCCAGACCTGGACCACCTTTGGCGACGCTTCATTGCAGCTGCGTACCAAGCAGCCCGTGGCCATCACCTCGTCGGTGAACACCCTGATGACGGGCGTGCCCTATACCACCACCATCACTGCCAATGGTCAGCCCGTGGAGGACGCCCTCGTGTGCATCTCGCAAAACGACACCTACTACAGCGCCTACACCGACGCCAACGGACAGGTGACGATTCAGCACGACTTCAGCGCTGGGGATGTCCTGCTTGTGGTGACCGCCTTCAACAATACCACCATTTACGAGACCATTCCCTGCACGGCGGGCAATGTGCCTTACCTTGTGCTCGGCAGCTACACTCCTGACATTGTGGAGTACGGTCAGCAGCCCTACCTGACGCTCACCCTCCAGAACATGGGCGGGGTGGCCACCAGCGGCAACACCACCGTAACCCTCAGCTGCAACGACCCGATGATGAGCATTTTGGACGGCACCGGCTATTTCAGTCCGATGGCTGCCAACGGCGGCACCTACACCGACAACAACGGCTTCCAGCTCTCCATCAGCGATAATGTGACCACCGGTCATGTGTTCACCATGAACTGGACGGCGACCTGCGACGGCGACAGCTGGAACGGCACTTTCGAGCTGACCGCTATCGGCAACGACTGCCAGGCGCCGACGGGCCTGACGGCCACCGCCAACGGCTCGACCGTCACCCTGACCTGGGACGACGACTCCAGCATTGAGACCTTCACCATCACCGACGACGTGGAAGGCCACACCTACGGCGACATCAACTCACCCGGCACGGTGGGCTGGACCTACATCGATGGCGACGGCGCCAACACGGGTACCTTCCAGAGTGTGGAGTTCACCAACGAGGGACAGCCCATGGCTTACATCGTGCTGGATGCCAGCCAGATGACGGGTAATGCCGCCACCGTCAACGCACACTCTGGCAACAAATTCTTCGGTAGTCCGTTCGCTACGGGAGGCAGCTATTGGAATCCGGTCACCAATGACGATTGGCTCATCAGCCCCGAAATCAACTGCACCAACCCCTTCACCTTCTCGTTCTGGGCACGCTCCTACTCCAGCAGCTACGCCAATGAGCAGTTCACCGCTGCCTATTCCACCACGGGCACCAATGCCAGCGACTTCACTGCCCTCAGCAGCAGCGTAACCACCACCGCCACGTGGACCGAATACAGCTACACCGTGCCCGCCGAGGCCAAGTACGTGGCCATTCACTGCACCTCCAACGACCAGTATATCTTCTGCGTGGATGACATCACCATCAGCGGCGAGAGCGGCACGGGCAGCCACTACAACCTGTACCGCGACGGCGAGCTCATCGCCTCCAACATCGCTGGTGGCAGCTACACCGACAACAACGTACCGGATGGTACCCATTGCTACACCTTGCGCACCGCCTGTGCCAACGACTTCGAGTCGGCAGGTATCACCGAGTGCGTCACCATCGGTTCCACACCTCCGCCCACTGAAGAGTGCGATGCTCCTACCGGCGTGTATCTCACCGTGTCGCCCACCCAGCTGGGTCTGAACTGGAACGCCGTTGACAATGCCATCGCCTACAAGGTGTATCGCAACGGCAACGCCATCGCTACCACACCGAACAACAGTTACATTGATGCCAACGTGGATCAGGGCGTAACTTACTCATACGCCGTACAAACCATCTGTACCAATGGTCAGTCGGGCTACTCCGCTACGGTGAGTGGTCAGACCGGCATCAACGACTACAGCAGCGACTGGAGCGTGTATCCGAATCCGGCTACGCAGGTGCTGAACATCCAGGGCAGCAACATCGCCGAGATCTACCTCTACTCCACCACAGGCGAACTGGTACGCCGTGTCGCTGCCGAGAATGAGCTCACCGAAATCAACGTGACCGACCTTGTTCGCGGAATGTATTTAGTGAGAATCTCCACTCGCGACGGACAGACCTCCATCAAGAAAGTGATTTTGAACTAAACTTTTCAACCCAAGATAACAGGCGTCTCTTCCACGGGACGCCTTTTTTTGAATCTGCCATGGCCGGAATTTACATCCACTTCCCGTTCTGCAAGCAAAAGTGTGTGTATTGCAGCTTCTACTCGGTGGCTTCGTTGCAGCGACGCGCGGAGTATTGGGAGGGGTTGTTCAAGGAGATGGAGTTGAGAAAAGATTTTCTTCCTGGAAAAAACATTGACACCTTATATATAGGTGGGGGAACGCCCTCGCTTTGCACGCCGGCGGAGTTGGAGCAGCTGATGGAACAAATCCACCAGCATTTTATAATTTCCCCTTCGGCGGAGATCACCCTGGAGGCCAATCCCGAGCAAATCACGACTGACTATCTGTCGGCATTGAAGTCGGTAGGTATCAACCGGTTAAGCATCGGGGTGCAGTCGTTTGATGACAACATTCTGCGGCTGTTGAACCGGCGGCACGATGCGGCCACGGCGCTATCGGCCGTGCAGGAGGCGGCGAAGGCCGGCTTCGACAACCTCTCCATCGACCTGATTTACGACATCGCCTACCGCACAGGCGAGATGTGGCGGCAGGAGTTAGCCACGGCGTTGCGGCTGCCCATCGTACACTTGTCGTGCTACTCGCTGACGGTGGAGGAGAACACCCTGCTGGCGCGGCGGGTGCGGGAGGGGCAGCCCTACCTGCCCGAGGAGGCCGACACCGAACGCGACTTCCTGATTCTGAGGGAGATGACCGCTAAGGCGGGTTTCCAGCAGTACGAAATTTCCAACTTTGCCAAGGAGGGCCGCATCTCGCGGCACAACCATGCCTACTGGACGGGCGAGCCGTACTTGGGGTTGGGGCCGGCGGCGCACTCGTACCGTCATCCGGTGCGGCAGTGGAACGTGGCAGACCTGAAACGCTATGTGGAGGGGATGTCCTGTGGGCGGCCCGACCGCGAGGAGGAGTTGCTGACTCCTGACCAGCAGTACGACGAGTACGTGCTGTTGCGGCTGCGCACCTGCGAGGGCATATCGTTGGCGGAGATGGAGGCGAAGTTCGGGGCGGAGCGTAAGGCGCAGTTCCTGCGGCAGCTGCAGCGGGTACGGAGCGATTTATACCGGCGGGACGGGGCAGCCGTGCGGCTCACCGAGGCGGGACTGCTGTTTGCCGACGCGGTGGCGGAGGAGCTGTTCGCAGAGGGATGAGGATGGGAGGTTGAGATTAAGAGATGAAAGGATGAAAAGTGGGGCTGTCGGGAGTGGCGGGGCTGATTTTCAGTTGAGAGTTAAAAGTTAAAAGTTGAGAGGTGAAGGGACTAAGATTTGAAAGATGAAATTTTAGTAAAATATAAGATTATATCATATTATATTAACTATTGAAGAAATAAATTTCTGATCAATAACATAGATTGCACTTATGTTTAACATATTTTTTTGTATTTTTGCACTCAAAATCATTCTCAGTGAATAATGTGAAATTTTGTTAACAATCAAAGACAAGTTTATGGATCAGAATAATCAGAGTAGTCAGAGCAGCCGCAGCAATCACAGCAACCATAACAGCCGGAAAGCAGATGCCACTTCGGATAGTCAGGCCTCACAAAAAATCACCTTTCTTCCGCAGCATGGTTATTATCGCCAATTAAGAGTCTATCAGGTCACTGAGATGATTTACGATATCACCTACTATTTTACCCAAAACTACCTGCGAAGGGGAGACCGGACCGTGGATCAGATGGTGCAGGCTGCGCGTAGCGGCAAACAGAACATTGCCGAGGGAAATCAGGCAGCAGCTACTTCAAGCGAAACAGAAATTAAATTGACAAATGTGGCGAAAGCCAGCTTGGAGGAGTTGCTCATTGACTATGAAGACTATTTGAGAGTACGAAAATTAAAGCAATGGGATAACCTGCACCCGAGATTTGAAAAGATGAGGCAGTATGCCCGAAGCGAACAAATTTTGAACGAGTATGCTGAAAGAATCACAAGAATGAACGACGAGGAGATTGCTAATCTATGTATCACACTTGTCCATCAGGCGATATATATGCTTTACAAGTTATTGGAAACCATGCAGAATCGTTTTGTGGAAGAGGGCGGCATTAGGGAAAGGATGTACCAAAGCCGGAATAATTATCGAAAGCCTAATCGCTGAGCGAGAGATCGATAAAGTTGAGAGTGAAGAACAAATCCGTGCCGCAGAGTAAGGGAAGTGGGAAAACAACAAAAAAGGCATCCGAATGGATGCCTTTTTTTGTATCGCGATAATCGGTGATTATTCTGCGGGAGTTTCGGTAGCCTCGGCGGCGGGTTCTTCCGTCGTAGCGGCTTCGGCTTCTGCAGCGGCAGCCTCTTCGGCTTCCTTCTGTGCAGCAGCGGCGGCTTCGGCTTCAGCGGCACGCTTGGCAGCGACCTTAGCAGCCACAGCCTCTTTCACCTTCGTTTCAGCCTCAAGGCGTTTCTTCAAGGTGTTGCGCTCGTTGTCAGCCTCTTCGCGCTTGATGTTGTTCATCTTCGACTCGTGCTCGTTCTTCCAAGCCTCGAAACGACGCTGTGCCTCGTTTTCGCTGAAAGCACCCTTGGCGACACCGCCACGGAGATGCTTCATCAAATACACGCCTTCGTGCTTCAGAAGAGCACGTGCAGTATCGGAAGGAGCTGCGCCTACTTCAACCCAGTACAATGCCCGGTCAAAGTCGATTTTCACCTGTGCAGGATTGGTCAGCGGGTTGTAAGTGCCAAGTCTCTCAATATAACGACCGTCACGTGGTGCCCGACCATCTGCAACTACAATGTGGTAGAAGGGTTGGTTCTTCTTACCATGTCTCTGTAATCTGATTCTAGTTGCCATTTCGTTATGTTTTTGTTTAAAATGAAAAAAAAAGTTGTGACCCCGACAGGATTCAAACCTGTAACCTTTTGATCCGTAGTCAAATGCTCTATTCAGTTGAGCTACGGGGCCATTTCCTTTTTGGAGCTGCAAAAGTACAACATTTTTTTATTCTGCAACCACCCTCCCCAATATTTTTGAAATTATTTTCTTTATCAACGAAATTTTCAATTTGAAATTTTTATAACTAATTTTATATCAATATTTTATAAATAATAATTGAGGTAAAGAAAATAATAGTATGAAAGGGATAAGCCAGAAAACTATCGTGATTTTTGCGTTAGCCATCATTATTGTGAGGAAGATTTTGGAAGAATGGAAGGAATTTTTCCGCCACAGCAGAACGCCAGTTTTACACCTCGTCGCAACACAATTCAAGATTTCCCCTGTAAAGTGCTCCGACAGGAAATTCCATATTGCCATTTTTACCCCAAATGATATTCCCATCTCTTAACATGAATTTCTTGAAATTCATAGGGTTGGCATATTTGTCGTACATGGGGTGGGGGTGTTTGATAAAAAAATCCGTAAAATCCACCACCCGCTCTGTTTTATCGTTGAAAACAATCCGCAACGAAAGACCTCCGCTATATTCTGCCGAAACGACATAGATGTAGTCTTTTGTCTTCATTTTATAATTTTGTTTTGATTTCCGTGCATCTGACACGAGCATTATAAACAAATAAATTCACCCATTTATCAACTATTCCTTTTATCATAGTTTTATATCATCCTTTCATCCCATCCTCACTCCCCTCTCATGCGTACAGCGCAATTCCCACGACCGCGCTGAGAACCAGCAACAGCACTGGGCTCTGCTTGTAGCGAAAAGCGGCCACAAAAACGATGAGGAAGATGAGAATGCTGGCGGTCATCTGGAACGGCTCCCGTCCGAAAGTGACGAAAGTGATGAGTTGCAAGGCCGCCGCCGCCACCAACCCGACAACCGCCAGTCGGAGAATAGTGAACATCTTATCAACCAGTATATTACCACGATGCTTCTGCAAAAATTTCACCACGACAACCATCAACGTAACCGGCACGATGAGCACCGCCAACGAGGCTATCACCGCCCCTAACACGCCCAGCCACGGGTCGAAGCCGGCATTCACCACGGCGGTATAACCCGAGTAGGTGGCCACGTTGATGCCCACTGGACCGGGCGTGGCCTGACTCACAGCCACAATGTCGGTAAACTCGGCTTCGGTCATCCAGCCATAACCCACCACATCGTTGTAAATCAACGAAATCATAGCGTAGCCGCCACCAAAAGTGAAGGCTCCGATTTTACAGAAAGTAAAGAACAGCTGCCAGAAAATCATAGCCGTTTCTCCTTTCTGCGCACGATAGCGCCATAGAGGAGTCCACCTGCAGCAGCGGCCAGCACCACCAGCACCGGCGATACGCCGAGGGAGGCAATCAGCAGTGCCGACAGCACGGGAATCCAAGCATTGCGCCAGCAGATGCCAGCGGTCTTGGCCATCTTAAACACCGGCGCAGCGATGAGCGCCACCACAGCGGGTCGCACCCCCTTGAAGGCACTCTCCACCCAGTGGTTGTCGGAGAAGTGACGGAAGAAGACCGCCAAAAGCAGAATCATCAGCACCGGCATGAAGATGTTGCCGACGATGGCCGACACGGCCCCCAGCACGCCGCGCCGCTTCATGCCGACGGCCGTGGCCATGTTGGCAGCAAAAACGCCCGGCATGGCCTGCGACAACGCCAACGTGTCCAAGAACTCCTCCCGCGAGAGCCAGCCGCGCCGGTCCACCAGCTCCTTCTCCATCAGCGGAATCATGGCATAACCGCCGCCTATGGTGAAGGTGCCGATCTTGAAAAACGACCAGAAAATTCTGACGAGCTCTCTCACTTCGCTTCTATTTGGAGCGGCAAAAGTACAATATTATTTACGATTTTTGAAATATCTTTTTTTTCTCTAAAAAATAATGTAAATTTGCAGCCGATTTTAAAATTCGGAAATTGTTGTATTTTCAATAGTTTGCAATTTTGAATGATGTATTTTTGAATTATATAATCTTCTAAAATAGGAACCATGACAATGCAAGAAAAAATCAACGAGCTGTTGGAGAAAAGAGAAATAGCTCGTAAAGCCGGCGGCGAAAAACGCATCGAGAAACAGCACGCCCAAGGCAAATACACCGCTCGTGAGCGTATCCTGAAATTCCTTGACGAAGGCAGTTTCGAGGAGTTCGACATGTTCGCCACCCACCGCTGCTACAACTTCGGCATGGAGAAGGACACTCCCCTCACCGATGGTGTTATCACGGGTTACGGCACCGTTGACGGCCGTCTCGTATTCGTTTACTCTCAAGACTTTACCGTTTCCGGCGGTTCTCTTTCCGAAACCGTCGCCAACAAGATTTGCAAGGTGCTCGACCAGGCCATGAAGATGGGCGCACCAGTCATCGGTTTCAACGACTCGGGCGGTGCCCGTATCCAGGAGGGTGTGAACAGCCTCGCCGGCTACGCTGAGATTTTCCAGCGCAACATCCTCGCCAGCGGTGTCGTTCCGCAGATCTCCGCCATCTTCGGTCCCTGCGCCGGCGGTGCGGTCTATTCTCCCGCCCTCACCGACTTCATCATGATGACCAAGAACACCAGCTATATGTTCGTCACCGGTCCCAAGGTGGTGAAGACCGTCACCAACGAGGTGGTGAGCGTGGAAGACCTTGGCGGTGCTTCCGTACACTCCACCAAGTCGGGCGTGGCCTCTTTTGCCGTGGAAAATGAGGACGACGGTATCACCATGATCCGCCAGCTGCTCAGCTTCCTGCCCTCCAACAACATGGAGGAAGCTCCCCGCATGGCTTGCAACGACCCCGTCAACCGTTTGGACGATGTGCTCAACCAGCTCATCCCTGAAAATCCGAACAAGCCTTACGATGTGAAGGCTGTCATCAGCAGCATCGTCGACAACGGCGAGTTTCTGGAGGTGCAGCCCAACTACGCCAAGAACATCGTGGTGGGTTTTGCTCGCTTCAATGGAATCTCTGTCGGCATCGTGGCCAACCAGCCCGGTTGGTTAGCCGGTGTGCTCGACATCAACGCTTCCCGCAAGGGTGCCCGTTTCGTGCGTTTCTGCGACGCCTTCAACATCCCGTTGGTTACCCTCGTGGACGTTCCCGGCTTCCTGCCCGGCACGGGCCAGGAATATGGTGGTATCATCCTGCACGGCGCTAAGCTGCTCTACGCCTACGGCGAAGCCACTGTGCCGAAGGTCACCGTCATCCTCCGCAAGGACTACGGCGGCGCTTACTGCGTGATGAGCTCCAAACACCTACGCGGTGACATCAACTACGCATGGCCGACCGCCGAAATCGCTGTGATGGGCGGCAAGGGCGCTGTGGAAATCCTTTACAGCAAGGATGTTAAGAACATTGAAGACCCGTCGAAAAAGGCCGAGTACCTCAACGACAAAGAGGCCGAATACACCAAGGCATTCGCCAACCCGTATGTGGCCGCCAAGTACGGCTACATCGACGATGTGATTGAGCCGCGCAACACCCGCTTCCGCGTCATCCGCGCCCTCGAGTCACTGCGCACCAAACGCCTCCAGAACCCGGCCAAGAAACACGACAATCTCCCGCTGTAACCTTTAATTTTCAATCGAAATGAAGAAACTGAAAATATTTGTTCTCACGCTCCTCACCGTCACGATGGGACTGTCGCTCAACGGACAGACCATTATTGACTTGAGGTTGAATGAGGTTCTTACTAACAATGTCAACTCTTGTGAAGATGAGTATGGCAACCATCCGGCATGGTTCGAGGTGTTCAACACCTCTTACAACACCGTCAACATTGGCGGCTGTTTCGTGACCAACGATACCACCGGACTGGCAGCGGCTCAGTCGGGCGACAAGGCGGCTCTCGATGCATTTAAAACGTGCTGCTACCACATCCCGGCTGGCGACCCCGCCACCTTCATCTACCAAAGAAGCTGCGTCCTGTTCTACATGGACGGACAGCCCACACTCGGAACATTCCACGTCAGCTTCACTGAAGAGAATACTCGTTACATCGCCCTCATCGGCTCCGATGGCAAGACGCTCATCGACCTTGTGACCCTTCCCAAGCTCAATGCCGACCAGTCGTTCGGTTGCGAGGAGGATGGCAAGGTGGCCGAAAACCGCGACAATTCCATTTTTGCTAAGAAGAACAATACCGACAAGCGTAAGGTTTTGAAAGATGCCACTCCCGGTTCCAACAACAAGGTGCTTTCGGGAGAAGGTAAGGCGGACAAACTGGCCAAGAACGACCCGCACGGCTGGCAGATGGCGCTGATGTCCATGACCATCGTGTTCTCTGTACTCTTCATTATTTTCATAGTATTGAAAATCTTTGGCTGGTATTCCAAAAAGGAATTGGAGCGCAAGAATAAGAAAGAGGCAAAAAAAGAGGATAAGAAGGCGCAGGCCAGCAAGAAAACAGCCGGACAGCCCACCGAAGAGGAGCTTGCCGCTATTGCGTTGGCCATCCACCGCTCGTGTCCCGATGCAGGTGAAGAGGAAATCGCGGCTATCGCACTCGCGCTTTATCTCTACCTCGACACGCAGCACGATCAGGAGAGCGAGGTCATCACCTTCAACACCCAATCGAATATTCATTGGGGACAGAAGCAGTTCAACTTCAAGCAAGACCCGAGATAATCATCATATTTTCAAATTTTGAATCAATAATTAATAATCAAGATATCATGAAAAATTACAAATTCAAGATCAATGGCAATGACTATTCTGTCGATATTGTAAATATTGAAGAAAACAAGGCTCAAGTGGAGGTTAACGGCAAACCATTTGAGGTGGAGATGGACATGACCGGCATCAAGGTTCCGGTAGCTCCGAAGGCTGCTCCCGTAGCTGCTCCTGCTGTTGCTGCTGCTGCTGCCGCCGCTCCGGCTGCTGCACCTGCCGCTGCTCCCGCTCCCGCCGCTGGTGGCGCTGGCACTCCCGTCAAATCACCCCTGCCGGGTACCGTGCTCAACATCATGGTGCGCGAGGGCGACACCGTGACCGCCGGACAGCACCTCATCCTGCTGGAGGCCATGAAGATGGAGAACAACATCGACGCTCCCAAGGCTGGCCGCGTGACTGGCATCCGCGTGAAAGACCGCGACGCCGTGATGGAAGGCGACCTCCTGCTCACCATCGAGTAGTCGGAGTTTCCCATTCGCCAACAAAAAAAGCCAAGGGCATTTTGCTCTTGGCTTTTTTTGTTGGCGGCTAGTGTGCTGCTACTGTGTGATTTTACATTGAATTTGCAAAATCCACTTTCAACTACCATATACCTGTATGTATTTTGTAAATTTTTATTAAAAATTTTACATAAAATTATAAGATTCAGAAAAAAGTTGTATATTTGCAGCGTCAATTAAGATTACGCCAGAACAATGTTGGACCAAGAATTCAAGTTTTACATTGATAACCAAAACGAGTTGCTGAAAAAGTACAACGGAAGGTTTATTGCTATTGTGGGCGACAAAGTAGTTGGTGATTTCGACACTTTTGAAGAAGCTGTTGACAAAACCACCCTTCACTACCAGCCTGGTACATTCCTCGTTCAGGAATGCACAGAAGGCGAAGACGCTTATACACAAACATTTCATTCCCGAGTTATCTTCACATAAAACTTCCTATTCTCTTGCCGTCGCTTCAAAAAATTGATTTTGTCACAGGGTCAAGAGTCGTGTGATAACACACAGAAGTCGAGAATTTCATTTCCCAATATGAGACTAATCATTTTATGGGTGGCATCTGCTATTGCTGCCATTTTGGAAGATTTTACACGAAAATTGCAATTTTCATTGGGTAAAGTGCAAGAAATGAGATTCTCTCCTCTATTGAAAAGTCGTTGATAAATTGTTGGTAAATGAATTTTTCTACTCCACATCCCCATTTTTCTTTTTTACATATGGCTCTATATCTTTTTTCAAAATGTGCTGCCCTTTTATAGCTCTATTATATACATCGTTATTTACTTGAATTGTTTTAATTGCAGGTTTCTTGCTTGTATATATTCGTAAAAAACACTTTCCCTCTGATAGGTACTTATCTTGACATATATATTCGGAATAATCATCTGATTTTTGACTAATGTCGTTCTGATATTGTAATTGTTCTCCCGCTGGAATGATTGAAGTATATGTTAGTTTTTTCCAATATAGGAATCAGTTGTACATGGATTAAAATTAGAAGAAATAGGAACCAAAGTGCCATCTTCTAACACCATGTTTAGCAAAGTCGCGGTAGGAGAGTCTGGGTGTGAGGTGAGTAGTGCAGATACTATGACATTAGTGTCAAAAACAACGTAAAACTTCATCATCGAGTGTTATTTCTTTTTTCGGGATAGTGCTATTTCTTTATTAATCTCCTCCAAGGTCATGTCGGAAAGGCCATGTTTCTTGCTGGAGGCTCTCATCTCCTCCATGGCTTGTTGCGCTTCTTCAACAATTTGATGAGAAGAGTTTAAGTCAATCCTGAAGGGGATGGCTTGTTCGCGTATGGATTTGCGAATGAATAGGTTGACAGCAGTTGATACGCTTAAGCCAAGGCGTTCACAGAGCAAGTCGAATTGTTTTTTTGTTTCGCTATCGATGCGAATGGTATATGCAGACATTGTCAATTATTTTGACTGCAAAAATACATAATTTTGCAATACAAATAACATCCGATGAAAATTTTCTACTCCCCTCTCTCCATTATCATTTTATCCGTATTTTTGCATCATCATTTTTAATAAAGAAATTCGATGATTCAAATCAAGGGACTTGAAAAGAACTACGGCACGCTGCAAGTGCTGAAAGGCATCAACCTCGAAATTGCCGACCGCTCGGTCATCTCCATCGTGGGAGCATCGGGCGCGGGGAAATCCACCCTGCTCCATATTATCGGCACCCTCGACCAACCCACCAAAGGCACCGTACTGATCGACAATACCGACCTCTATTCTCTGTCGGACAAGAAGTTGGCACAGTACCGCAACCAAAACATCGGTTTCATCTTCCAGTTTCATCACCTGCTGCCCGAGTTTACGGCCGTGGAGAATGTGGCGCTGCCCGCCCTCATCGCTGGCCGCTCGCACGCAGAAGCCTTTCAGCGTGCCAAAGAGCTGCTCGATTTCTTGAAACTGGGCGAACGCCTCACCCACAAACCGTCACAACTGTCAGGTGGAGAACAGCAGCGTGTGGCCGTGGCCCGCGCCCTCGCCAACAACCCCAAACTGGTGCTCGCCGACGAGCCGTCAGGCAACCTCGACACCGCTAATGCTCGCCAACTCCATCAACTGTTCCTCGACCTGCGCGACGAGTTCGGACAGACTTTCGTGGTCGTTACCCACAACACCGACCTAGCGAAACTGGCCGACCAAACGATTGAAATGAAGGACGGGAGGATTATTTAGTGTTCAGGGTGGACAACCACCAGCACATGCGCCCGGCTGAAACGGGCAACCGTTTCGCTATCTAACAACAGTTCAGTTCTTTGCAACCATTGCGGGGCGGAGGCGGCATCGGTGTTCATCGCTCTTTTCTTTTGGAGGTGGAGAGAATGCCCAACTTCTCACGGTACTTGGTAACAGTGCGACGGGAGATGCTGTAGCCTTTTTCCTGCAACAGCTGTACCAGTTTCTCGTCGGTATAGGGTGCCCGTTTGTCCTCGCCCTCCACAATCTCCTTCAGCGCCTGCTTGATGGCGTTGGCAGAGGCATCCTCCTCGTTGACGGCCTCCGAGAAAAGACTTTTCAGCGAGATGGTACCAAATGGGGTCTGGGCATACCGCTGGGCCGTGACGCGCGAAATGGTGGCCACATCCATCTTCACCTTCTCGGCTATATTCTTGAGCACCATGGGTTTCAGCTGCTTCGGGTCGCCTGTGAGAAAATAGTCTTTCTGCTGGGTGATGATCTCGTTCATCACCAAAGTCATGGTGCGTTCACGGTCGGTGAGGGCATCGATGAACAGTCGGGCCTTGTCGATGGTTTCGCGGTAGAACTTGGCGGCTTCCGGGTCCTTGCGGTTGCGCGACTGCTGCATCAGTTTCTCATAATCGTTGCTCACGCGCAGACGGGCCTTGTACTGACGAGCAAGGGTGAACGTAACTTTCTCGCCCTCCACCATGACAATAAAGTCCGGCACCACATAGTTGGTCGTCTCGCTGCCACCGCCAGGATATACATTCAGGCGGGTGATGATGGCCACGGCCTCTTGTACCTGCTCTGCAGTAATCTTCTCGCGCTTGGCAATCAGGTCGAAACGACGTTTGGTGAAATGGTCGAAATGGTTGGTAAGGATGGTGCGGGCCAGCAGCAGCTGGGGAGTTTTTTTCTGTTGGAGAGCCGCATTGATTTGCAGGAGCAGGCACTCCTGCACCGAGCGCGCCCCGATGCCGGTGGGCTCAAGCGTCTGAATATATTCCGTGAGCACGCGAATCACATCCTCCTTGGTGACACGTATATTCTCCTGAATCAGAAGCTGATTCACGATAGAGCGGGCGCTGTTTTTCGAATCCTCACCATCCTCAAAAAATCCTTGATCGGAGAGGGAGCCGATGATGAAGATGGCGATGCGCCAGTCGGTGTCGGAGAGCGCCAACTCACCCAATTGCGAAATCAAATCTTCGCGAAAGGAGGTAGTGGCCACCACCGGTTTCTCATACTGGAGCTCACCGTTGTCGTAGCGGGGTGTGTCGTACCCGCCGGGTTCCCAATCGTCGGGATTGGTATCGTAGGCATCGTCGTCGTGCGCGCTGGCGCCAAGGTTCATCGCCTCCTCGTACGACACCTCCTGCGGCTCACTATCCCACTCTTCCGTTTCGCCTTCGCCCTGAAAACCCTCTTCGGGTTCTTCATTGGGGGCGATTTCGAGCGCGGGGTTGGTCTCTACTGCCTTCGCAATCTCCTCTTCTAACTCTTCTTTAGAGATGGAAACCAGATGCATCAGCAACATCTGACGCTGGGTGGTGCGTTGCGCGAGTTTCTGTTGCTGTACTTGAGCGAGACCGATGGACATACTGAAACAGGGTTATACGTTGAAACGGATGTGCAGAATGTCGCCGTCTTCCACCACATAGTTTTTGCCTTCAACCGACAGTTTGCCGGCCTCCTTGCACTTGAGTTCAGAACCCAACTCCACGAGGTCGTTGTATTTGATGACTTCCGCGCGAATGAAACCGCGTTCGAGGTCGCTGTGGATAACGCCAGCGGCCTGCGGGGCGGTCATGCCCTTGCGGATGGTCCAGGCGCGGTTTTCCTTGCCGCCCACCGTGAAGAACGAGATGAGGTTAAGCAGTCTGTAAGCAGCCCTAATCACCTTATTCACACCGGGTTCCGTCAAACCCACATCTTCGAGGAAGGCCATACGGTCGGCTTCATCGTCCAGTTCGGCGATTTCCGACTCCAGCTTACCCGCGATGACGAGGATTTCGCAGTCCTGGTCTTTCAGTGCCTCGCGGACAGCTTCCACATAGTGGTTGTTTTCAAGGGCATTGTCGTTGACGTTGCAGACAAACAGCACCGGCTTGTCGGTCAGAAGCATCATGTCGGCCACCACAGCCTTCTCATCCTCAGTGGTTTCGAGGGTGCGCACATTCTGGAAATTCTCCAGATGATGCTTGTATTTCATCAGCACGTCAAGGTCGTGTTTGGCAGTCTTATCGCCCACCTTGGCGGCCTTTTCCACCTTCTGGATTTTGCGGTCGATTTGCTCCAAATCCTTGACTTGCAGCTCAAACTCCACGATTTCGATATCGCGCACAGGGTCAACGGAGCCTTCCACGTGGGGGAGGTTCTCGTTGTCGAAGCAGCGCAGCACATGGATGAGCGCGTCGCACTGCCGCACGTCGGCGAGGAAGCTGTTGCCGATGCCTTCGCCCTGACTGGCGCCTTTAGCCAAGCCCGGCACATCCACCACATCCACAGTGGCATAAATCAGCTTGTCGGCAGCGATGAACGTGTTGATTTTGGCCAAACGCTCGTCGGGCACGTTGCACACACCGATATTCGACTTGTTGGTACTGTATGCGAAATCGGTGATGGCGGCCTTAGTATTGGAGATGCAATTGAACATAGTGGTCTTACCTGTATTGGTAAGGCCGATGATGCCACATTTCAAACTCATAAGTCAGAATTTAGAAACCTAAAACAATGTCTTCCACAGATTTAACTTCCGGAACATATTTTTTCATCGTAGCTTCCACGCCCTGTTTGAGGGTCAGTTTGGCATGAGGGCAAGAGCCACAGGCACCCTGCAATTTCACTTTCACCACCATATCGTCGGTCAGTTCGATAAACTCTAAGTCGCCACCATCGCCCTGCAGATAGGGACGGAGTTGGTTGATAACAGCGATAACTTTCTTTTCGATAGCGGCTTTGTCTTGATTTTCCATATTAAAATATTTTAGAATTAAGTGTGCAAAATTACGGAATAATTTTTAATTCATCATTCCAAAATTTGAAAGATTTGAAGATTGGAAGAATTCCGTTCACTCGTGATGATACGGTTCCCCTTTGAGGATGGTCATGGCGCGATAGAGCTGCTCAGCGAAGATGAGGCGGGTAAGCACATGCGGGAAGGTCATGCGGGAGAGGGAGAGCTTGGAGTTGCCGCGTTTGTAAACCTCTTCGGAGAATCCGTAAGCACCGCCGATGAGAAACACCAGCCGTTTGGTACCCCGCAGCATCTGCTGTTGCATGAATTGCGAGAACTGCACGGAGGTCATTTCTACGCCATGTTCATCCAACAGGACAACATAATCGGCAGGGTCGATTTTCTTAAGAAACAACTGACCTTCAAGCTTTTTCTGTTCCTCTTGGCTCACCTTATTTTTCAGATAAGGGATGGCCTCCATTTCAAAAGGAAGGTAAAACTTGATTTTGCCGACGTATGCGGCAACTGCGGCAGTCAGCTCCGCTGAGTCTTCTTTTCCGATGTAGATAAGTTTGGCTTTCACGCGACAAAGTTACAACTAATTTTCTAAATTTCTCTGAACCTTTTTTGGATGCAAACCCACTCTCTTCTTTCTTCAGAAAAAATATATTTCCAAGTGGCACCTCCCGATATTTCCCAATTACCAACGGGAATACATCGCCCATTCCTCCATTCTTTTTCTTTACTATAATAACAATGGGTCAAATGAATGCACAATGTATCCTCAACGAAATCCACGGATGAAATCATCATCACTTCTATTGCTCGTGATTTGCGAGTGTTGGGACAACGGCAGTACGTCCATTCCCCGGTAGATGATAGGGAAGCTCTTCTAACAAACTGGTATCCCCCTTTTTTATGGAAGAAAATATGGGAAGGAATTTGATTGGGATTTTGCAAATTCTCCACAAAGAGCTTTTCATCGATGCAATTCAGATACAAATAAATGTTCGTGTCATACAGATCTCCTCTCGTAAATTTCTGGAGTCGGTAATTGTGGTGTGTCAAAAGGGTATCATAATACTCTATCACGGCTTCCTCCACCATACTGACGATGTGATTGTTGGTCTGCGCTATCGCACCGAATCTGCCCACCACTGTTAACAGCGCGAAGAGTAGTAGCGATTGGAAAGTTCTTCTTAGTTTCATGGTTGTGGTTGTTTGGTTGTTGATTCGTTGATGTATTTTCCCTTTTTCTCATTATACACGTATACACGTTTTTGTTCTTGTTTTATTCTTAAAGCGTTGTTGTGAGCCTCTATAGGAGCATTCATAGCATATTCAGGCTTCGGATAAACATGAATAATGATGGATTTGCTCATATATCGAGCTGGGGGTACGCTATGCCCAAGGCCACTCCAATTAGGGTCATCAAAAACATGCATCCAAAAGAATGTCACATGCGAACTTTTAATCTTTTCTAAATGCACACATACAGAGTCTAATTGTAACAAAATACCATTGTCTATCTTGAATTTCACCTTGATGTCATTGTATGAAATGACATATTTTGTTGAATACTTTCTTTCTTGCTTAATGACCAAAAATGCAGTGTCATTTCTGGAAAGTTTCTGCCACCGAAAGTTATGGAAATCGGAAGAAGGAGATTTAAAATATCCAAGAATCTCCTGTCCATGGAGTGACAAGAAAGACAAACAAAGGATGAAAATCGTAACGAATACTCTCATGTTAGAAATCAATTTTTATAAAACCGCCAGTCATATCGGGGATGAAGCAATTTACACCATACTTCAAATCACGATATACCCCATTCCACATTTTGTGATTTTCAGGAAAGCTCAATTCGTATTTTTTCACCAAATCATCTCTCCATCCAAATTTAAAAACGACTGCAATTTCACCTTTGGAAGCATTTGTTATCCAACCCATAATTGTTCTATGAGTAATGCCATCCATATCAATATATGAAGTTACTGTATTGGATGCTCCAGCTGAAAACTTCCAAGCTTCAGCTTCATTTATGCAACTATGGTTTAGCAAACCATGTTTATCTTGGAATGCATGGTACGTCTCTTCAAACAAATTTCTAAACGGACTTGCGCCTATAGAACGGTCAGAAACCATCGGGCTATCGCCTTTTGAAAAATTTATGGTTGACGTTCCGTCTCCGTGATTTTCATACATTCCTTCTTCAAATCCGCTACGATTGGCATCATAATGCCAACTCTTAAAGGTATAGGTGTGATCTGTTTGTTCATCTAATTCTTTATAGATATCATGAAAACTTTTTGAATAATTATCACTTTTCGGATCAATTAATTGGTTTATAAAGCTTCTGTCCTCTTCATCCGGGATTACAACAGTCATCCCATCAGGATCCACCAACCTCACCGGATTGTTCGCACAATACGTGTACGGACTCACTCCCGGGTACTTGTCTGCCATCGGGTCCACGGATAGCCAGATGCTCAAATCCGAGTTGTAATATCTTGCGCCGAAGTAGCCGTAGCCGGTCTCTTCGTCGCGCTCCTTGCCCGAGAAGGTGTAACGGGTCTCGTAAGAGTAATAG
>JAEEGJ010002817.1_pt1 | contig 77225 bp, 60 predicted proteins | sample 8958761 | NCBI WGS metagenome assembly JAEEGJ01 (sample SAMN16246546, study PRJNA631951) | gut metagenome | biome: gut microbiome; feature: rumen; material: RS-attached | host: Bos | place: Iran: Karaj | collected 2018-10 | reverse complement strand
ATACGAACAAGATTTGTTGAATAAGGAACTAAGTGACAGCCTCTTCTTATACAACGATAAAGTAGAGTGGATTTACAACGGTGAAGAGCAAGATGTTCACTCTCATCGAGACTTTAATAAGCTACTTTCGACTGTAAGCAATGAGGTTTACTGTAAAACGCCTATGTTGAACAACGAATTGTTCAACCGCCACAAACTCAGCAGTAGTATATCCACAGCCCGTAAAAACTATTTGACAGCCCTTATAGAACACAACACAGAAGAAGACCTTGGCTTTCCAAAAGACAAGTTTCCTCCCGAAAAGACCATTTATTATTCACTTCTGAAAGACACTGGACTACACCAGAATGGCGGATTCTCAGACACCGACATCAAAACTGAATTCAAACCCCTGTGGGACGCATCGGAAGAATTTCTTCAAAGCACCATAAATAAACCTCGACGTATTTCGGAACTGATAAACATACTGTTAGACAAACCCTATAAGTTAAAGCAAGGTCTGCTCGATTTCTGGATTCCATCCTATCTGTTCATCCGTCGACAGGACTTCGCCCTCTATGATGCCACACGAGGCAGTTTCATTCCCAACGTCAACATGGAGTTTTTTGACCTATTACAAAAACATCCCCGCGACTATCAGGTGAAGAAGTTCGCAGTTGACGGAGTCAAACTCAGTTTCTTCAACCAATATCGCCGTTTCGTCAATCTCAGTGATGAGTTTTCAATATCAAATCAGAGTTTTATTGAGACCATCAAGCCCTTCCTCAGTTTCTATGTTCGGCTGAACGACTATGCCAAACACACTCGCAAGTTCAATCACCGTTCCACGATGCGCTTCCGCGATGTACTTGCCAAAGCCAAAGACCCAGAACAAGCCTTCTTCGAAGACTTGCCAGACGCTCTGGGTTTCGACCGCACCAAGATGAAAGATGAACAAACCATCAACGAGTATGGGCAGGTCATTGAACGCGCAATCCGCGAACTTCGCACATGTTACACCAACTTGATTGACCGTATTGAGGAGCGCCTTGTTGATAAATTTGGACTTGATTCTGGCGACTACTCCGAGTATATCACCGAGATTCGCCAACGGCTTGCAAATGTCAAGACGCATCTGCTCACCGGCAAGCAGAAAGAGTTTTATCATCATGTGATGACAGAGTACGACAACCGCACTCAATGGTATCAATCCATCTGCTACACCATCCTCGACCAACGTCTTGACACCTTGCGTGACGAACAGGAAGACAAACTTGTCGATGACCTTGTTTATATGTTCCGCGAATGCGAAAAGTATTCCGACATATCGCATCGGCTGAAAGAATCCGACAATAGCGATGCCTATTCTTTCGACATGGTAACCAATCAAGGCACCAACATCCGCACTCAGACCTACATACTGCCCGAAAAAGACAAGAAGAAATCTTCCGAACTGGAAGAAAAAATAAACCGAATTCTCTCCGGAAACTACAATGTGGATGTTTGTACCCTTCTCTCCCTGTTGAACAAAAAAATGAAAGGAGACGATTAAATGAACATAAGGCACATATTAGGCATATCTGGAGGTAAGGATAGCGCAGCACTTGCCATATATCTGAAGCAAAAATATCCAAATCTGAAGATTGAATACTATAATTCGGACACAGGCTGTGAATTGGAAGAGACAGAAAACCTGATAAATAGACTGGAAGCTTATCTTGGAAAAATTATTAGGTTGAAAGCTGTTGAAACCGAAATAGAACCGACTCCATTTCATCATTACCTGAAAGCCATGGGCGGTTTCCTGCCGTCGCCACAAGCTCGTTGGTGTACTAAAAAGATGAAATTAGACCGCTTTGAAGAGTTCGTTGGGGACGATTATGCTATATCCTATGTTGGCATTCGAGGTGACGAAGACAGAGACGGCTACATCTCTACTAAACCCAATATTCAAGCAATCTTCCCGTTTAGAAAGAACATCTGGAGTATCGATGTCATAAACAAAGTGCTGCATAATGACAATTTAGAACAGCTTATTGATTTATATAACAAGCTTTGTCCTGAAGGATGGCAGAAAGAGGACATTATGGATGTGGTTATGAAACCTCTTTCAAAAACGTTCTTCTATTCAAAGAAAATGAACGCTTTGCTTGACTTTGATATCAAGTTGTTCAACCGTGTTGTTTTTGAATATCTGAAAACGACTGACTATCCCGTGGGGAAATTAGATAAGTTCCCATTAATAGACAATACAGATGTACTTGTAAAAGATGATATTTTTAAAATATTGAAAGAAAGCGGTGTCGGTGTTCCAGCTTATTATGAGGAGATACCATTTGAGGTGGATGGCAAACAGGGAACATATTGTCGTAGCCGTTCGGGTTGTTATTTCTGTTTCTTCCAACAGAAGATTGAGTGGATATGGCTTCTAGAACAACACCCTGACCTGTATGCGCAAGCAATGGAGTTTGAAAAAGATGGTTACACATGGAATCAGAATGAGAGTCTTGCAGAGTTGTGCCAACCTGAGCGTGTACGTCAGATTAAACTTGATATAATCAAACGCCAAGAAGAAAAACGAAAGCAAGAAAAAGGCACTACTCTTGCTGACATTCTTGGAGATGAAATAATGTGTGCAAATTGTTTTATATAATTTCAACATGAGAAACCGTGCATTTATTGATGATACAAACAAACTTTTTGATATCACTTATTACCATACACCGTCAAGATGGATGGAATATGCATTAGATGCGTCGAATCCAATTACAGACGAATCTAAATGGTCTAAAGAAATCAAATATCTAAATGAGACAAATGATGATATTTCTGATGAAATAAAGAATATACCCAATGACACAGGCGGCATATATATGTTTTTCTTAAAGGGAGTTTCCTTGACTTTTATTGAAAAATATATTGTTTATATTGGACGTTGTCAATATACAGATAGTCAAAATATCAGAAAAAGGGCAAAGGAATATTTCAATGATGACAGAGATTTAATAAAAGGAATGTTTTCAAAATGGAAGCAATTCGTATATTACAGATACTATCCAGATACTGACAATGAACGAATAAAAAGAAATGAGGCCATACTACTTAACGCTATTTGGCCACCATTCAACCCTACAATTCCAGATAAAACAGAAATACAACCCACAATAAACGCTTTTTAAATTATGGAAGCAATAAAAATCCCCGCAATTAGAGGAAAAATTGGTAATACCGTATACTATTCAGCGAATCTAACTTTTCAACAAATCAAAGATATGGTAAAAAGAGTGGATTCAGAATTGCATACATCCAATTCGCTAAAAGAAGTCATCCAAAGATCTCTTACTGATAATTATATTAAGATAAAGGACTACATTGTGAAAAGGGAGGATCATTTCTTTGATAGTATGGTTCTCGCTGTGTATGATGGAGACCCTCAATGGACGGAAATACGGTATGAGATTAATGAAGAATCATTTAACAATGTGGGTCTGCTGGAATTTTCTGGTGAAGAGAAAATCTTCCCAGTAGATGGACAACATAGGGTTGAAGGCATCAAAGCGGCACTTGAAGAAAAACCAGAAATAGCAAATGAGACAATAAATGTGATGCTCATCGGACACAGCAATACACCTGAAGGAAGAGAACGTTCGAGAAGAATTTTTTCCACATTAAACAGGTATGTTAAACCTGTACGACCAGGTGATATTATCGCATTAGACGAGGATGACATCGTGGCAATTGTTACACGAGAATTACTTGAGACCTATCCCTTACTTATGGGAAACAGAGTAAAGGTAAGTAATTCTAAATCGATACCATCAAATGACAAGCATTCTTTTACAACGCTAATGACATTGTATGATTGTCACAAGGCATTGTTTTTGACATTTTTATCTCTCCGTAGCGGACATGCTTTTACTCAAACAAAACTGAATGATTATTTGCGATTCCGACCAGATGACACAATAATAGAAGAATATAAGTTTGAAGTTGTTTCATTTTGGGACGAAATGAGGGCCATTTTCGGTGAAATAGACGAATACATAATCGATGGTTCTGAGATGGCGGCCAATGAGTTACGGTCGACAGTTACAGGAGGAAATATATTCTTCCGTCCAATAGGGTTACTCCCATTTGTTGAAGCCATTTCACAAATTAGGATGAATACAGAAACTACATATCATGACATTATTCGTCATTATGCTAATATGAATAGAATTGTTTCCATTGATCCTTGGAATCAAATACTTTGGAATCCAATTACACATAAGATGGCGATGAGAAATCAATCTTTAGTGAAATACATACTGATTCATCACTTTAACCATAATATACTAACTGAACGAGAGAAAAATGATATGAGAACTAAATATGCAACAATTTTTAATATTGACATACAAACTGCAAACCAACTGCTCGATAATATTACACTATAGATAATGCTTAATCAAATCATTTTTCCTTTCCACCGCAGATACAAATCTGGCACAGAATGGGAACCTATTGGTTTCTTTTCAGAATGCTTGTGCAATAGCACAAGATTTGATTTGATGTTGGGTTTCTTTAGCTCTTCCGCAATAAGAATATTGGCTTCTGGTTTTGCGGTATTCCTCTATAATGGGGGAAAGATGAGAATGATTATAAACAATCTCCTATCTCCACAAGACAAACAAACCATCATTGCAGGACAAAGCAATACAATTTCAGACGTATTTGATTTATCAGACATCTCCTCTATCCAAAATAATCTTTCTGATGAAGGAAGACATTTTTTTGAGTGCCTTGCTTGGCTTATTTCAAATAAAAGAATTGAAATAAAAATCGTCCAACCTAAAGACCACAATGGAATAGCTCACACAAAATTTGGACTTTTCACTGACACAAATAACAAAGTATCCTTTGAAGGGTCCTGCAATTTTACAAGAGCAGCACTAATAGAAAATATCGAAAGTTTCTCAGTTTCATGCGATTGGGATGGTGAGATATTTAAATCTCAAATAGAGAATATTGAGAATGATTTTGAGAAAGCATTTGAGGAGAACGACAAGAATCTCATTTATATTAATGCGGAAAAAGTAATAGACAGAATTAGTACTACTTTTGGAGGGAAAGACCTTGCCGAATTACTTGAACAAGAGCAACAGATATCACAGATACAGATTCGACCATCAATATTGTCGGTCATTAAAACGGCAAGAAAAAAGGTTGCAGATATTGCAATAACTGATGATTTAGAAACAGGAACCCCACATTTCCCTTATCCTAGTGGTCCTCGCGACTATCAGAAACAAGCCTTTGAGAATTGGAAGGCAAATGAGCAAAAAGGCCTTTTTGCAATGGCTACAGGCACTGGCAAAACGCTTACGGCATTAAACTGTTTGTTAGAAATCTACAGACGAAAAGGCTACTATAAGGCTCTGATACTTGTTCCCACCTTGACTTTAGTAGAACAGTGGGAAAATGAGTGTCGGAAGTTTGGTTACACTAGGGTGATAAAAGTTAGTTCTAAAAATTCGTCGTGGCGTGAAGAAATAAATAGAGTGCAATTTGATGAGAAGCAATGTAAAGAAGATGACAATGTATCATACATTATTATTGCTACATATAGTTCATTTGCTCGACAAAATGTATTTGACACATTGAATAGCTTCTCACGTAACCAAATGTTGCTGATAGCAGATGAGGCACACAATATGGGTGCACCTGGAATACTAAAGAAAATGGGCAGCATTAATTACTTACGAAGAATAGGACTTTCAGCAACACCTGAAAGACAATTCGACGAACAGAACAATCTAAGAATAGCACGATTCTTTGGTGCCGAAGAAAAATACACCTATGAGTACTCTATGGAAGAAGCCATCAAGAAAGGTGTTCTTTGTCGTTATTATTATTACCCCCATGTTGTTCAGCTGACAGACGACGAGATGGAGCATTATGCCGAATTGTCAACTAAAATATCACGATATTTCAATTTCAATAGTGGAACATTTGACAAAAAAGACGATGTCTTGATGGCTTTGTTGTTAGCACGCAAACGGATAATACACAAAGCATCAAATAAATTACCTGTTTTTCAACAGATAATATCTAATCGTTTTGTAGAGAACGGCTCTCTCAAATATACTCTTGTTTATGTACCAGAGGGTAATAATCCCGATGAACAAAGGGCAGACGTTTTTGAAGACCATGAAACAATCACCGACGATCAAGATGCCGAACACCTGATTGACATATATACACAAGCGGTATGCGACGTTGACAAGTACGTCACTGTTAGAAAGTTTACAGGCGACACAAAAGACCGTGATGCGATATTGGATGATTTTGCTTCTGGCAGACTCCAAGTACTTACATCAATGAAATGTCTTGATGAAGGTGTGGATGTACCTCGTAGCGAACTTGCAATATTCTGTGCAAGTACTGGTAATCCAAGACAATTCATACAAAGACGTGGACGTGTACTTAGAACGCACAAGGACAAGAAATACTCCTATATTCATGACTTGGTTGTGATACCAAGAGTAATGCCGGATACTCAAAGTTATCGTATGGAGCAAGCTCTTCTTGCTGGTGAGTTGAAACGGGTATATGATTTCTCATATATGTCTGAAAATCCATCCCAAGCACAAATGGAATTGATTGATGTGATGAATTACTATGGATTAAACATGTTTGACAATACACATATTAACCATGACACAGAAAGATAGAATGTTGCAAATGGTGCTCAACAATGAGCAACTTATGAAACAGTATGATTATACTATTGAGCAACTGAATGAGCTAGATTTACAAGAAGCCTTACGAAGCGATAATGCTATTATTGTAAGTGTTGCCCGCATCATACGCGAACTGGATGGTTCAATGGATTCCTCAAAACAGAAAGAGGTATACAAAAAAGTTTTTACCCACCTGAATAATAATCTCTTCTTATGATAATCAAAAATATTTCAATCGAGAACTTCCGCAGTTACTATGGAAGTAATAGCGTAGATATAGGTGAAGGGCTTACCTTGATAATTGGTGCTAATGGGGATGGTAAAACCACTTTTTTCGAAGCATTGGAATGGTTGTTCGACACTGTTGACAATAAACCAAAAGTGGACATCAAGTATATATCGAAGAAAAAAATTGCCGAACTGATGCCTGATGAGTCTGCTTTAGTTAAGGTTTCAATGATATACGAGAGCGAACACAATGAAAAGATTGTGGAAAAGTCATTCAAATTCACCAAAACACAAGATGGCTCAGTTTCGACATCTAACTATATGCATTGTCTCTTCATTCAAAATGGTAGTGAGAAAGATGTTCGTGAGGGCGACACAGCAAAGAGGTTGTTTGATATTGACTTCTCTGCATCAATCAGGAAGTATTGCCTGTTTAAAGGAGAACAGGAGCTGAATATTTTCAATAAAGAGGAGGCAATGAGCTACCTTGTAGAAACATTTAGCAAGATACGAGATTTTGATCCTTATATTGACTTTACTAACAAAGCTCAAAAATGGTCACAAGATGCAGCGGATAATGCAATGAAAGCTGACCGAAAGAATAGCAAGGAGGCTGAACGGCTAAGATTACTGATAAAGAATGAACTTGACTTTATTAGGGATACGGGTGAAGAGTTAAAGAATTCTCAGAAAGAAGCCGTTAATTTCACAACACTACTAGATGAGTTAGAAAAAAACAAGGAGTCATCTGAGTTGCTAAACTCAACCAACAGCAGAATTGAAACATTAAAGGAGAAGATTGCAAAAGCATACCATAACATCTCAGAGAACTACTCATTTCGATTGCTTGACGAGATGTGGATTCTGATGGGATTTGAACCCATAGCTCGTGAATATGGCGACATGGTAGCAAGTCTAGACAAAGAACAAAGACGCATGGAACGTGAGTATCAGCGTGAGCAAGGTGCAAAGAAGTTGGCTGGCAAGATGCAGGAAGAAATCAATCAAGGATTTGTTCCTCTAGCATTGAATATTCCAGATGAAAACACCATGAGAGAAATGCTACATGATGAGGTGTGTAAAATATGTGGAACACCAGCACCAAAAGGTTCCGTTGCCTATAACACGATGAAAAAGCATCTTGATGATTATCTGGCATCACTTAAAGATACTCATGATAATGAAGATGAGGAAGAAGACACTCTTTTCAAACATGAGTTTATTCGAGAATTAGTTAACCGCTATACAGTATTGCATAACGGTATGAACTGGCTTACTCGTTTGCCAATAATAATTAAAACTGAAATTGAAAAGAATCGCAGGAACCATGAAGTTGCAGACGATTTACAGGCAAAGCTTGAGCAAGAAGAGGAACAAAAGCGCAAAATTCTGGCTCAGACAGACGGCCTTACCGAGGAGCAGTTGGTATCTGCTTTTAATAATATTTCTGAGTGGTGGAAACAGAAGAATAAGGCAGAAAACAAATCTGGTTTCTTAAAACGACAGATAGATGAGCATCGTAAGAAACTAGAAGAATATCAAGAAGAATATAGTCAAATATCCGAAGAGTCTGTGGCAGCCACCTATGCACGTACAAGCATTGCAATGCAGCGAATTGCTGAGGCGTTTTTGTCAGCAAAAGGACGAAACAAACGTGAGTTCTTAACTCAATTGGAGAATACTACGAATAATTATCTTGAACGCCTTAATCGGGGCGACTTCCGAGGCCAAGCCCATATTGTAGAGAAAGCTGATGAAAGTGCGGAACTGATGCTTATTGATACTGATGGTACCCGCATTTATAATCCCAATACGGCACTAAAAACCACTATGTATATGTCACTACTTTTTGCTGTAGCTGAGCTAACGACAGTGAAACATGAGGATGATTATCCTCTGATTTTTGATGCTCCCACCTCATCGTTCACTGCTGCTAAAGAGAGTGACTTCTTTGGAGTAATTGGAGAAATAAACAAACAGACCATCATCGTCACAAAGAGTTTCTTAAACGAAAATGCCGATGGAACTTCATCAATTGACACAAAGCGTCTTAAAGCTATCAAGGGCAAGAAATACCATGTTAAAAAGAAACGTCCGTTTGATGACAAGAATTTGGCCACAATAGAAACTAGAATTGAACCCATAAACTAGAAAGGAGTGGAACATGGCAATAAGAAATAATAGATTCGACAATGAAAGATTTGTCTCTTTGTTTGAACTGTGGGGACGGAAGAATCCATCATACGAAAAACACTTCGAGGATGAGGTGATAAAGAAGCTGTGTGACTTCGGTAAAGGTACAAACGAGACCTCCGACTCAAAGGCAAAGGTTCTCGGTGCTGGATACGAGGTGCTAATCATGGCATTCTTTATCGGGCTTTACTCCAACAAGAAGTTGCCGCTGAACGAGGATTTGGATATCAAAGACCTGGGACAGCCTATCCAGTTTTGGGGCAATATCGATTCGAAGAAAGGCCGTCGGGCTTACCCCAGACTGAGAGAATATATGTTTATTGCATTGGTGGCAAAAACGCCCGAAATAGACTGGTATGAACTCGACAAAGGACGTTGTACACCTAGCGAAACAGTGAACGCTTTGATAATGACTATGGAGGAGTATATCAACTACGGTCTCACAGTCATCAAAGACAAAATGGATGAAGACGAGACCTATTTCATAAACCAGAATGCCTTCCTGAACATCATCCAAGACCTCACCTTCCCTAAGAATGACACCCTCTCCTCCAACGACGACCAACCTGAACCGTTAGATTGACGACTGAATATTGAAATAAAACCCGTATCTTTGCACCCGAAACAGAGATTGAAATATGGCACTACCGATTAACATAGAAGCATGGTGAGACCGTCAAATATCCGCAACACCCATTTCTCTCGCAATCCCAAAATAGCGGCATTTTTGAAAACCTACCATTATGTGAAAGAGTTTGGCGAGGGCATTGACCGTATCTTTCGTGAACAGGAATCGAACGGTGCGAAGGCTCCAACTTTTCGTACCGATGATTTTATACTGAGGATTACCGTACCAAAGGTAACAGAAAAAGTAACTGATAATCGTGAAAAGGTAGCAAAAAGAGTAGCAGAAAAAGTAACTGTAAGCGGCAAAAAGGTGGCAGAAAATGCTAACAAGTTGAGAGAAAAACGGCAACAGTTAGTAGAAAAGTCAACCGTAGAGGGTTTCAGGTTGACTGCAAACATATTGTCCATTCTTGAATTAATGATGGAAAATCCATATATATCAAGAAGAGAGATAGCAACAATCCTTGGTATCAGCGAAACGTCCATCTATCGTAATATAGAATCCATGCGTGGTAAATACCTCCGTCGTGTCGGCCCAGACAAAGGTGGCTTTTGGGAAATACTGATTGACTAACTGTCCGTAATGACAACCTCTCCAATCGTCAAACTGACAATTAAAATAAAACCCGTATCTTTGCACCCGAAATGGAGATTATTGAATGTGGGAATTCGTGAATGCGTTAATGTGGGAATACGTGAATGTGTAAGTCTTGAATGTGTAAATGCGTTAGTGTGAAAATGAGATGAATACAACTCTACCGATTAACAAAAACACTTAAGTGTTATGCCGACAGAAAAGACTAAACAAGGATATCTGGACTTTGACGAGTATATCGTTGCGAGCGAACCGCATAAGCGGGAACGGGCTGATGCATGGCGGGCGGCCATCGGCTTGCAAGCGGTGGACGGGCTACAGGTGTCGGAATACCTGAAGCAGACTGCCCGTCGCCATATAGAGGGGGAGATTTCCATCGACGAGGCAAAAGAACTGGTGAAACAATACTATGTCTCGGAGACTCAGCACGACGATGATGACGATGACAAGCAAGAGGCTGACCGCGTTTCGACAAATATCGCCAAAATCATCAACGAACGTGCTTTCACTTTCAGCACCACAGGCCTTATCTCTATCCATAGAAATCTCTTCAGCGGTGTGTTCAAACATGCAGGGCAACTGCGCGACTACGACATCACCAAGAATGAATGGGTGCTGCGGGGTGACACAGTGCTATATGGCCGTTGGCAGGACTTGCGGATGGCGTTGGATTATGACATCGAGAAGGAGAAACAGTTCGACTACAAGGGGCTGTCGATGGAAGAGGTGATTGCGCATCTGTCGCGATTTGTCTCCAGCATCTGGCAGACACACCCCTTCCGCGAGGGCAACACCCGTACTACCGCCGTGTTCACCATCAAGTATCTTCAAGCCATCGGCTTTAAGGCAGACAACCGTATGTTTGAGGAGCATTCGTGGTACTTCCGCAATGCGTTGGTCAGGGCCAACTACAAGAATGTGGCAAAAGGCATCAGTCAGGACGGCCATTATCTTGAACTCTTCTTCCGAAACCTGCTGATGGGAGAGAACAACGAGCTAAAGAACCGATACCTTTTGGTGAATCCACCTGAAGAGTGGAAAGAACCCGCAAGCACAGGACAAGCACAGGACAAGTACAGGACAAGTGAAGGACCATCGCCGAAGGATTGCCGAGGGGTCGCCGAAAAGTCGCAAGATAATCACAGGGCAAGTGCAGGACTGGTTCAAGATATGTTACACACCGACAATCCCAATATCCGAGACCTAATACGTGTGGTCGACAAGCAGGAACTGTCGGTGAAAGAAATGATGTCGGGTCTGGGGCTTAAAGGGCGAGACAATTTCTTGAATGTTTATCTGACGCCTGCTATTTCCGACGGATACGTCCGTCTGCTTTATCCCCAATCCCCTCACCATCCACGGCAGAAATACCTGCTGACAGAGAAGGGGATTGCACTCTATAATGAACTAACGAAAGAAGAATAGAATGTATTATAAATTAGATAATATGGAGTTAAAGTGGAAGTTAAAATGGGAGTTAAAGTGGACAAATGTGTTGTCGCAAAGGGTATTGTCCATTTTAACTCCCCATTTAACTCCTTTCTATTACTCCCTCTTTAACTCCCATTATCGTTACAACTTATTTTTTAATCATTAACTAAACAATGTCCTATGAACTCTATATCATTATTTTCTAAAAGGTTTTCGATAATTGCTATGCTGATGTTTTCACAGACGGCTTTCGCACAACGCACCGACAGCCTCAGGCTGCGGAGCGACAATATCGACGAGGTGCTGAAGGCTATGACCACCGAGGAGAAGTGCTACCTGTTGGTGGGTGGCGCGGGCATGGTGCCCGACGTTCCCAATGTGGCGGGCTACACACGCTGCATCCCCCGTCTGGGCATCCCCATGACGGCACTAAGCGACGGCCCCGCAGGGCTGCGCATCGACCCCACCCGCGAGGGTACCGACCAGACGTTCTACTGCACCGCATTCCCTAACGGCACGCTGACTGCCAGCTCGTGGGACCCAGCCATGGTGGAACGAATGACGCAGGCGATGGGCAGCGAGGTGTTGGAATACGGCGTTGACGTGCTGCTTGCCCCAGGCATGAACATCCACCGCAACCCGCTCTGCGGACGCAACTTCGAGTATTTCTCCGAAGACCCGCTGCTGTCGGGTCGCATCGCCGCGGCCTACGTGCGCGGAGTGCAATCCAAGGGGGTGGGATGCTCGGTCAAGCACTTCGCCGCCAACAATCAGGAGACCAACCGGCTGGAGAACGATGCCCGCATCTACGAGCGTGCGTTGCGCGAAATATACCTCAAGAACTTCGAAATCGCCGTCAAAGAGGGCCGACCGTGGACAGTGATGTCGTCGTACAACAAGCTGAACGGCGAGTACACCCAGCAGAGCCACCGCCTGCTCACCACCATCCTCCGCGACGACTGGGGCTTCGACGGCCTGGTGATGACCGACTGGGGCTGCAAGGACAGCACCGTCAAGGCCGCCAAGGCTGGCAACGACCTGATGGAGCCGGGACACCAGCGCGAGCGCGACAGGCTGATGGCCGCCGTGGAGAGCGGCGAACTCTCCCAGGCCGAACTCGACCGCAACGTGCGCCGTGTGCTTGAGTATATCGTGAAAACGCCTCATTATCGGAAATACCCCTATTCGAATCGTCCCGACCTTCAGGCCCATGCACAAGTGGCACGCCGCGCCGCTGAGGAATCCATCGTGCTGCTGCGCAACGAGGACGGAGCTCTACCCCTGAACGGCGGGGAATGCGTGGCCCTCTACGGCATCAGCTCTGTGGATTTCTTCGCCGTAGGCACTGGCTCGGGATTTGTTCATACAGCCCACGTCGCCAACATGCAGGAGGCACTGACAGCCGCCGGGTTCTTGTTGGACGAGGATTTGGCCAACTACTACCGCCATTGCTACGCCCTGCAGCAAGACAAGGAGCGGATGGAAGGCTCCGCCATCGACAAACGCCACCGCCCAGAACCCGAAGTCTCGGTGAAAGCCATCGAGCGGCAGGCGGAGACAAACGATGTGGCAATAATCGTACTGGGCCGCATCGCTGGGGAGGGTGCCGACCGTGTGGTGCATGACGACTTTGAGCTGACTGCCGCCGAACGCGAGCTTATTCAGAACGTAAGCCTATTCTATCACAAGGATGGCAAGCGTGTTGTGGTAGTGCTGAATATCGTGGGTGTGGTGGAAACTGCCTCATGGAAGGGACTTGTCGATGCCATCATCCTCCCCTGGACACCCGGACAGGAAGGCGCACATGCCGTTGCCGACATCATCAAAGGCACGGTGAATCCCTCTGGCAAGCTGCCGATGACCTTCCCCGCCAACTATATGGACATTCCCTCGGCCAAAAACTTCCCCTACCGATGGAACCCCTCGGGCAGGCATGGCACACGCCGCAATGTCGACTTCACCGAATACTGGGAGGACATCTGGGTCGGCTATCGCCACTTCCTGACACGCAATGTCGAGGTGTCGTACCCGTTCGGCCATGGTTTGAGCTACACCACATTCGACTACGGCCAACCCAAGGTGAAAGCCAGCGGGGACGGCTTCACCGCTACCATCACCGTCACCAACACAGGCAATGTGCCTGGCCGCGAAGTAGTGGAGCTCTATGTCTCTGCCCCTTCGGGCGGTTTAAAAAAACCTGACCGTGAGCTGAAAGCCTTTGCCAAGACCAAGACCCTCGCACCTGGCGAATCCGAGACGCTGACCATGACCGTAACAGCCTATGAACTCGCCTCCTTCAACGAGTCGACCGCTGCATGGGAGACCGCCCAAGGCACCTACAAACTGCTGTTCGGAGCCTCCGCCACCGACATCCGCCAGACGGCCTCCTTCAAAATGAAAAAGGCAATGGTCAGACCTGTTGCAAAGTGATTACTTGAATATGGGAATGTGATATTTTTTTGTAGAGGCTGTAAGAAAACAGCCTCTTTTTGCTACATACTCAATAATTGAGAAAAAAAGTGTACCTTTGCAAACTAAAAAACTCCATTATGAGAAGAGTAATCCTCCTGCTTCTGACCTTGGCTACAGCATTGACCGCCACGGCACAACATAACAAATGGGATCACCTCGACACCCTTATCGGTGAGAGCCAATACTCCACCGCCTACCTCTTGGCGATGAAGTATTTCAAAACGGCATTTGACAACTATCGGACTGCGTCAGCCGTCCCCTCTTTAGAGGGGTACCGCGAAGCGGGGGGGTATGTACTCACCGCAGCCTTCTACCTCACCACGCTCGACTATGCCTACAACAAGGATGCCATCGACTCCGCCATCAACCGCTACAGCCTCCTTGCCCGCAGGCTGCAAGGGGTGGACCGTGCCGTGGCCTACACCTTCCTGTTTGATTCCTACAGCAGGTATTACTCCGATCACAGCTGGTCCATCGACCACAACAAACCCTCCGACGACCCCAACTTGAAATACCCCCTCTGGCACCGCCAGCGCATGGTCGACAGCCTGATGACCTACGCCGACAGCGTGCTTGCCTACGCCAACCAACTCCGCACCACTCCCACCGAACCCTATCAACGGATTTTCCACAACGACAGCTCTGTCCGTCCTCCGCTCGACAACACCCTCTTGGGCATGATGGTGCAGACCCTGCTTGTCGCCCACTTCCATCAACTCCATTTCAACGACATGCCCGCCGACTACCGCAACAACCTCCTCAAACCCCTCCCCCTCTACTGCCAGACCCCCTGTCCCGACACCCTCACCTACCCCTTGTCACTCTACCACAACGTAGCAAAGCTTTATTTAATTGAAAATGGAGAATTGGATTACATACCCCGGCCTATCGGCAAACATCCACTGGAGGTTTGCTCCCCGTCTCAAGAGGGGACGCTGCCGCAGTCGGATAATTCTCAATTCTCAATTTTCAATTCCCAATTTGATATAGCCCTTTGGCTCGACCTGCTGCGGTACGAACTGCTATACTACGACAGCTGCTTCCTCCCCGCCCTCGACACCCTTGCGCAATTCTACCAGCCCCACCTTGTTACCGACGAGATGAAGGCGATGCTGAGCATGTACCGCGCCAAATATCTCAACATGAGCTCTCAGAAGGTACCAGCCGAGCAGCAGTGCCTCGAAACCGAACGCCTCTACCCCGGCACCTACGGAGCCCAACGCTGCCGGCTGATGCGCCTCTACGACATCTGCCTGCCCGAATACAAGATTGAATACAGCAACATCGAGTCGCCCACACGCAGCCGCATGGCCTATATCGAGACCCGTAACATCCCCCAGCTCCACTTCCGCATCGTTCAGCAAATCGACATCGACACCCTCACCGAACAGCGGAAACGCGACACCCTCATGAGCCTCACGCCCCTGCAGGAGTGGGTGCAACCCCTACCCAACGCGGAAGACCGCCGCTGGCACGAATACATCATCGCCCTACCCCCCATGCCCCAAGGCAACTACTACTTATTAAGTTATTCGGAGAAATCCGACAACTCCGATTATTCCAACTACCCCGGCACCCCAATTCTCAACTTTCAATTCTCAACTTTCAACTCCACCGATGCCACCTTCCTCACCTACTCCACCCCACCCACCAATGGTCGCCATTGGATTACCATCTCCTCAGGCCACCTGGTCGACCGCGTCACCGGCCAACCCATAAAGGGCAAACGGGTGACACTCCACGGCGAAGGCGAACTGACCGAACACAACTATCACCGCCGCTGCCGCACCGACAAGCAGGGCTTCTTCCATTTCTCCAACAAATCCTTTCTCGGCCTTATCGACTACGACCAACTCTCCGCACAAGTGGACGGCTACGAACACTTCTACAGCTCTTCTTATTATGGCAGAAGAAGTGTCTATACCGAAAGGCTCGACCGCACTGGAACCAAACACCTCAGCATCGTCATGACCGACCGTCCCATCTATCGGCTGGGCGACACGGTGCGGTTCTCCTGCGTGGCCTACCGCAGCCGCTTCTCGGGCAAGGCACAGCAGCAGCATCTCCGTCCCGCCAAGCATGTCAAACTCATCGCCACTTTCGGCGAAGACTACGACGAGAACGACACCCTCTACCTCACCACCGACAAGCACGGCCGCTGCTGGGGCGAATTCGTCATTCCTGCCGATGGGCGGAACGGAGAGTATGGCTTATACGTGAAGTCGGCCAACTATTACGACTATTGGGGCTACTATGACCATTATTACGATTCCAAAGTCATCACCGTGGAGGCATACAAGCCGCCCCACTTCATGGTGACGCTCTCCACCAAGCACGACAGCGCCACCACCGAGACGCGCCGTTTCGGCCAGCCCGTCACCGTCTACGGCACCGCCACCAGCTTCAGCGGTGCCCCCATGCAGGGAGCCAAAGTGGAGTGGGAAGTCTCGTGCGAGGAAATGGCCGACCCCTTCCAAGCCCACTCCGTCGCCAACGACTTCCCCTACAGCGACAGCCTCACCGTAGGCCCCGACGGCACCTTCCAATTCACCTTTGTTCCCGAAAAGGATGATAACTCAGCTCGCGGCAGCCGTCCCCTCTTTAGACGGGGAGCAAACCTCCAGTGGATGTTTGCCGATAGGCTGGGGTATGAAAAAAACTCTCACCTCTCAACTTACATCTACACCGCCTACGTCCGCGTCACCGACCCCGACGGCGAGCTCCACGAGCAGCAGCTCTCCTTCCACGTCAGCGAGGCCGACGGCTACTGCCTCCTCGTCGGCAACGACCTCAGCCACCTCTCCTTTGCCTACAACAACTTCGACGACCAGCCCCTCAAGGGTGCCGTCCGCGTCGAGCTGCAACAACTGCACCAGCCCGACACCGTCCGCACCCTCGACACGCTTATGAAAAAACACCCCAGAGCCAAATGGATAGGCTCACGCGAGGAGTTCCAACGCCGCTTCCCCTACCGTGCCTTCAGCCGCGAGGAGGGCGACCGCCACTCATGGCCCGTCGTCGCCACCCGTTTCAGCACCACCACCACCGAACGCACTCTCGCCATCCCCAACCTCCCCTCAGGCCTCTACCGCGTCAGATTCGACACCCCCGACGGCAACCACCACGACACGCTGGTCAACCATGTCGCCCCTCAGGGGCGCGTGACAGGCGACGACGTGGTCTTCCTGCGCACCACCCCCAAGAAGGATTGGAGCTCCTACTCCAACCGCCTCACCTGCCGCGTGGGCGACACCGTGCGCTTCGAGCTGGGCAGCGCCTACGGCAACCAGCCGCTCTACTACCGCGTCATCCATGCCGCCAAAATCTACCAGCGCGGCATGCTCATCCTCGACAGCTCCCGCACCACCACCCTCTCCATCCCCATCACCCAAAAGATGAAGGACGGCTGCATCGTGCAGCTCTCCGCCATACGCGAAGGCCGTCCCTTCGCCACCAGCTACCAAATAGCGGTAACCCAGCCCGACAAAATACTCAACGTCAGCACCGAGACCTTCCGCGACCACCTACAGCCCGGCGAACAGGAGCAATGGCGGTTCCGCATCACCAACTCCGACTCCCTCGGCACCGCTGCCAACCTCTGCATGACCCTCTACGACTTCTCGCTAGAACAATACCGCCATCATGATTACGGTTTCTGGCCCTGGTTCACTTCCTACCAGGCGTATTCTGCCAACATCGAATCCCCCAAACTCCTCACCGCCAGACCCTCCACGCTAAACACTCAACTCTCAACTCTAAACTCCAACCTCGCCCGTCCCCAGCTGGGATTCTCCCTCTTCGACCATACCGGATACCACAAGAAGCTGGCCTTCCTCTTCGGCTACGGCATTGTGAGAGGCACCATCACCGACACACGCACCAGAGAAGCTGTGCCCTTTGCCAATATCGTAGTCTTGTCAGACGGACGTCAGGTGAAAGGGACGCTGAGCGACATGGACGGTCATTTCGTCATCAAGGACCTCCTCCCAGGCCAATACACCCTCCAAATCGCCTGTGTCGGCTATCACAAGTTCACCTGCCCCATCGTCATCGACCGGGAGAGCTCGATAATACTGGAAATCCCAATAACACCCTCCGCCACCATCCTCGAATGCGTGGAGATAAAGGAATGCAGAGTACCCGTCATCGAAATCGGTGCCCCCGAAAGCGGCATGCGCATGTCCGCCGACGATATTGTCCGAATGCCGGGCACCAGCGTTGAAGAGATTGTCGCCTCCGTCGGCGGCGTAGGCACTGCCCGTGGCGAGGACGGCATGGTCACCCTGCAAGGCGGCGTGCGCAAACGCGCCGGTATCCAAGTGCCCAAGGATGCCATCGCCGAAATACCCGCCACGCTCAATTTCGACGGCTCCACCTCCGACGTGGCTCCCGCCATGCGCAAAAACCTCTCCACCCTAGCCTTCTTCGAGCCTGCCCTGCGCAGCGACAAGGATGGTCGCGTCTCCGTCACCTTCACCCTCCCCGATGCCCTCACCCAGTGGCAGCTCGGCGGCTTCGCCTGGACCGACCGCTACCAAATTGGTGCCATCAGCCGCACCGTCCAGTCGCAGAAGGAGCTGATGGTGCAGCCACTCATGCCCCGTTTCCTACGCCAAGGCGACACCATCGAAATCCGCGCCAAAGTCTCCAACCTCACCGACACCACCATGACCGTGAACGTACATCTTGAAATTGAAAGTGGAGATTTGGAGAACATACCCCGGCCTTACGGCCACCCCTCTCAAGAGGGGACGGCTGCCGCCCCATCCCCTCTTGAGAGGGGTGCCGCGATAGCGGCGGGGTATGTCCCCACAACTCTCACCCTTCTTCCAAAATCTAACGCCATCGCCTCCGCCCGCTTCGTCATCCCAGACAACTGGCACACCGCCAATTATAAAGTCTACGCCGTCAAGACCTCCACCACCGGCGGTCACCACAGCGACGGCGAGCAAGGCCGTCTGTCCGTCCTCTCCAACCGCGAGCGCATCACCACCAGCCATCTCCTCTACATCCCCGGCAGCCCCGACGGCAAGGAGATAACCCGCACCTTCGACATCACCCTGCCCGCCTCGGCACCGGGCGACTCCACCACCCTCTCCTTCACCCCCAACCCCATCCACTACGTCGTCGAGGCCCTGCCCCATTTCAAACGCTTCCTCATGCCAGGTCCCATCTACCTTGCCAACAGCATCTATGTCAACCAACTCACTGCGCTCCTCGACACCACTTCGCCTAAGCAGCAACAGCACCTCAAATCTCGCATCAAGACTGACCTCGACAAACTGCTCCACGAACAATCCTACAAAGGTGGCTGGAGCTGGATGCCCAACGGCAGACAGCCGAGCCGCTACGTCACCGAGGCCGTCATGCAACGTATTGCCAACCTGCCTATGGCCAATGCCAAGAATTACTATATCCGCGAAGCCTTGGACTACCTCGACCGCCTCATTGTCGAAGAGATGGAGCATTACCCGTCTGTCTCTGAACTCTCCTCCCTAGGCAGGATATTCCCCACTGGCTGCCTCTCGCTGCTCTACACCCGCAGCCTCTACTTCGGCGAAAAGCCCCTCAGCACGTGCGACAGCACCACCCAGCAGGCCTTCCGCTTCTTCTACAACCTCTATCGGATGCACCTCGACGAGCCCGTCTCGCTCAACTACCAAGGCCACCTCGCCCTACTCATGCTCCACATGGGCGACACCGCCGACGCCGTCCGCCTTGCCAACCGCATCAAAGGCACCTCTCACACCACCGACGACCTCGGCATGTACTGGAGAGACAACACGAGCGGCTACGGCTGGTACCAACGCCCCATCGAAACTGCCGCACTGTTGGTCGATGTCTTTGCCGACGTGCTGCACGACTGGGAGTCCGTCTGCCGCATCCAGCAGTGGATTCTCGCCTCTAAGCAAGGCACCGCCTGGCGCACCGACATGGCCACCGCCGCCGCCCTCCAAGCCCTCCTCCGCCAGCCCACAGGCCAAAAAATGGAGAGCGGAAAGGTCAGCATCAAACTAAACAATGAGGAACTGATTCTTGATAACAATACACCTGCGCCAGCCGTCCCCTCTTTAGAGGGGTGCCGCGATAGCGGCGGGGTATGTATACTCTATTTTCAACTAACCAACTCCTCCCCCCTCCCCGCCTGGGGCGCCCTCTTCCACAGCCACGACACCCACGTCGACAGCATCCAGTACAACGGCACCGGCATGAAGCTCCGCAAGACCCTCAGCCGTGTCAATGCCGACGGCAGCCTCACCCTCCTCAAGCCCGGCGACAAACTGAATGTGGGCGACCGTGTGCATGTGCACATCGACATCGACTGCCTGCGCGGCTTCGACAACATGGTGCTGCGCGACCAGCGTGCCGCCACCTTCGAGCCCATCAGCACCGCCAGCGGATGGCAGTGGAACGACGGCCTTCATTATTATGTGGACGTGCGCGACGAATGGACCGACTGCTACATCGACAACCTCCAACCCGACCACTACTACATGGAGTACGACCTTTGGGTGCGCCACGCCGGCACCTTTGCCAACGGCATCTGCACCCTGCAGAGCGTCTACGCCCCCGAATTCCGCGCCAACACCGACTCACAAACCATCCTAGTGCCATGAACATCGTACACCTGACCGACCTCGACCACCCCGGGGTGCTGCCCTACGCCCACCTCACCGAAGCCCAGCTGCGCAACCGCCTGGAGCCGGAGAAAGGCATATTCATCTGCGAGAGCCCCAAGGTCATCCGCGTGGCACTCGATGCCGGCTATCAGCCCCTCTCGCTCCTCACCGAAGAGAAATTCCTCGACACCCAAGCCGCTGATATCATCGCCCGCTGCCCCGATATGCCCGTCTACACCGGCAGCCGTGAACTGCTCGCCTCGCTGACGGGCTACGAGCTCACCCGCGGTGTGCTATGCTGTATGCATCGACCCCAACTGCCCACCGTCGAGGTGCTGCTCGCCGATAGGCCATCCCGCGTAGCACTGGTGGACAGCGTGGTCAACAGCACCAACACCGGGGCCATCTTTCGCGCCGCCGCCGCCCTAGGCGTCGACGCACTCCTCCTCACCCCCACCTGCTGCGACCCCCTGAACCGCCGCAGTGTGCGCGTGAGCATGGGCACCGTGTTCCAACTGCCGTGGACCTATATCCCCGCATGGCCCCATCCTGCCACCGAATTGTTCCACACCCTTGGCTACAAGACCGTCGCCCTAGCCCTCACCCCCGATGCCGTCGCCATCGACGACCTGCAGCTCAACGCCGAGCCCCGCCTCATCATCGTCATGGGCACCGAAGGCGACGGCCTCGACCGCAGCACCATCGACGCCTGCGACTACCACGCCATCATCCCCATGAAGCGCGGGGTGGACAGCCTCAACGTCGCCGCTGCAGCCTCAGTAGCTTTCTGGCAGCTCCGCTCCCGCCCCTAGCACACCCCTATCTTCCACCGTAACAACCCTTCACACACACTCCCACTCCACCCACCCTGTCGCCTGCCTAACTCCCTCCAACTCCCCATTTTCCTTATACCGATAACACCTAGTTCTTCGCTATTACAGCGATGAACGAGCAATGAAGGACCGATAATGAAGCAGAAAATGGTGAGAAGTACGAGGGTTTGGAGGACTAGAAATTCCAGCCCAGCTTTTGATGGATGGCGGTGAAAAAGGTTTGGCGGTGGAGACGCACGAGACGGACAGTGAAGGGGGCGCGGGAGAGCATGATTTCGGTGCCGCAGGCGAGATGGAGCTGCTGCGAGTCGGCACTGAGGTTGAACTGCGGCGAGTCGGCACCGGCATTGACGGAACCGGAGTGGGTGACGAGGCGCAGGTGCGCGCTGTCGGGCACGATGATGGGGCGCAGGGTGAGATTGTGGGCGGCGATGGGTGTGATGACGAAGCAGCCGCTGTCGGGCGTGAGGATGGGGCCGCCGCAGCTGAGGGAGTAGGCGGTGGAGCCGGTGGGGGTAGCGACGATAAGGCCGTCGGCGGCGTAGGTGGCAACGAAGTCGCCCGCGACATAGAGGTCGGTGCGCAGCAGGGGGGCATCGTCGAGGCGATGGAGGCATACCTCGTTGAGCGCGAAGAGAGTACCGGCAGCCGAATCGGTCGATATTTGCAGGAGGGTGCGGGGCTCGAGGGTGTAGCGGCCGCCAAGGATGTCGTCGACGAGAGTGTCGATGTCGTCGCGTCCGGCGGTGGTGAGGAAGCCGAGATGGCCGAAGTTGATGCCCAGCACGGGGATGTCTCTGCCCGCGATGAGGTGGACGGAACTGAGCAGGGTGCCGTCGCCACCGATGGAGAGGAGGAAGTCGTAGTGTATGCCTACGGGCAGGGTGTCGGAGACTTCGTCGGTTTCGATACCGCCAGCGTGCAGACGGTCGACAAGGGTGAGCAGCTGTTGGCGCAAAGAGGGTTCGAGGTAGCGGGCGTAGAGGGCAATCTTCATAAATTGAAAGTTGAAAGGTGGAAATTGAAAAATGAAATTATCAAGGTCTGCAATTTAACTTTAATGGAGCAATAGGATGGTGCCGGTGTAGGTTTTTTCGGTGCCGTCGGCGTGGCGGCAGTGAGCCCGGTAGACGTAGACTCCCTGCGGGAGCGGACGGCCTTGGAGGTCGGTGCCGTCCCAACAGTCGGTGAGGTTGGAGGTGTGGAAGAGGTGCATGCCGAGACGGTTGTAGATGTCGAGGCTGTAGCCCTCGGCCAGAGGCGAGAGGAAGTGGGGGCAGAAACGGCCGTTATCGGGGTCGCCGTAGATGATGGCGTTGGGGATATAGGCCTCGGGTGGCAATATCTCGGGCAGGTGCAGTTGGGCGGTGTCGGAGTACTTGATCAACTGCTGGCAGATGTCGGGCGCGCCTATCTTGTAGGCGTAGCAGCTGACGGCACGGTTGATGCGGGTGTCGGTGTAGGTGAGGAACTGTTCGGGCGGAGTAGCGGAGCGGGTGATTTGGTCTATCTGCTCATAGTTGTCGCCGCATTCGGTGGCACGGTAGACATAGCAGATGCGGCCACTGAAGAGGGGGTCGATTTCGAAGGTGAGGGTGGCAGCGGGCTGGCTGGCATCGTATTGGATGTCGGTGATGCGGAGATAGAGGGCGGTGTCGATGTCGGCGAAGTGGAATTCGTGAATGAGGGAGAAGGCAGAGAGGCTGTCGGAGGTGTTGGTGACGGTGAGGTAGGCTTGGAGACGGCTGATGGCGAGGTCGGGGATGAGGGTGTCGAAGGTGAAGGGGCCGTCGGGGCCGACACGGTGTATGCGCCAGTCCTCGTCGCCCTGCAATTTATAGTATAGGTTGTAGAAGGCCACACTGTCGGGCATGTTGATGTAGCGGTTCCAGGAGCATTGCAGCAGGCGCGAACAGGGTTCGGCTTCCACCACAAGGCGGGGGTTGTGGTAGTAGGGTGTGAGCGGGCTGGCCTGGTAGCAGCTGTCGAAGGCAAGGACGCGGAAGCTGTATTCGTCGTTGTTGAGAAGGTCTATCGGCTCGCGACAGAGGTAGGCGGTGTTGAGGCGGCCCCACACGGTGTCGTAATAGAGGCAGGGATTGCCCATGCAGATGTAGTAGCCCATAATGTCGGTGTCGGGGCTGGGATACCAGCTGAGGAGGATATGGCCGTGCTCGTTGTCGACGGTACAAAGACGCAGAGAGCAAGGCGATGTGGGCACATTGTCCTGATAGAAAAGGCCGACGGGCAGAGAGGTGTCGGAGGCGGTGGCGACGAAGTAGTTGACCGTGTCGAAGCAGATGGTGCGGTGGAGGGTATCGAAGTAGATGGTGTCGGAGAGGGTGGCGATGCGGGTGTACTCCTCCTCGTTGGGGAACAGGCGGAAGAGGCTGTAGGCGGAGGTGTCGTCCAATCGGTTCCAACTGAGCATTCCCACCTGATTGCCGACCACGGCGGTTTGGACAAACCGAAGCGGCTGCGCCGACAATAGGACGGGCAGCAGCAACAGCAGTGTTATGAACAGACGCTTCATTGGATAGACTGCATTTCTACTAGTTGGTGATAGCGCCCTTTGAGAGCCAGCAGCTCCTCGTGGGTGCCCTGCTCCACGATGCGCCCCTGCTCGAGCACCACAATGAGGTCGGCATGGCGGATGGTGGAGAGACGATGGGCGATGATAAGGAATGAGGGGGAGCTGTCGCTAGTGTTAAAAGAATAATTATCAACCCTCAGAAGGTGGTCGAGAGCCTGCTGCACCTGGCGTTCGCTCTCGGTGTCGAGGGCACTGGTGGCCTCGTCGAAAATCAGCAGGTCGGGTTTGCGCAGCAAGGCACGTGCTATGCTGATGCGCTGCCGCTGTCCCCCACTGAGGAGGCTGCCACCGTCGCCGATGTTGGTGTCGTAGCCTTCGGGCTGCTGGAGGATAAAGTCGTGGGCGTGTGCCAGCTGGGCCGCTTCGACAATCTGCTCCATGGTGGCATCAGGTGCTCCGAAGGCGATATTGGCACGGATGGTGTCGTTGAAAAGAAGAGTATCCTGCGCTACCACGCCGATGCGGCGACGAAGCTGCGCAAGCGGCATCTGGTTGATGGGCTGGCCGTCGAACAGAATCTCGCCGCTGGTACAATCGTAGAAGCGCAACAGCAGGTCGGCAATAGTAGACTTGCCCGACCCAGAGCCACCCACTAGCGCCACCGTGCTGCCACGGGGGATGGAGAGACAGATGTCGTGCAGCACCTCTGTGCCGGGCGTGTAGTGGAAGCCCACGTGACGAAACTCTATAAATTGAGAATTGAGAATTGAGAATTGAGAATTATTTGTTGCGTCAGGCGAGACATTCACTGAATGCCGCTTTTCCTCTTGAGAGGGATGGCCGTTGATCGGGGTATGTGGTTCCACTTTACAGGTTCCACTTTCCTCTTCCTCGTCCTCCAGTTCCAGTACGGCTTGCAGGCGGTCGACGCAGGCACGGCCTTTCTTCATCTGCGAGAGGGCGGTAGTCAGCTCTTTCGACGGCGGTATCATCAGCACAAACATCATGATGTAGGACACAAACAGTTCGGGCGTAAGCTGCGCGTCGCCCCCTATCACCATACGCGACCCAAAGAGCAGGATGCCCACTACCACACAATTGCCTAGGAAGTCGCTCACTGGCGACGATAGGTCGATGCGCCGCAATACCTTGGTGCGCAGACGAGCGTAAGCTCCGCTTGCCTCGCGGAAACGGTGGTTGGAGAAATCGATGGCCGTATACGCCTTGATAACCTTCAGCCCCATGATGGTCTCCTCCATCAGCGAAGTGAGGAACGAGCCCATCCCCTGCAGCTGCAGCGAATTGCGGCGGAGGCGGTGCGTGATGCCCGAAATGACAAACACGATGACGAGCAGCATGACGAAGACAAACAGCGTAAGCTTAGGGCTGATATAGAACAGCATGGCAATATACAGAGCCATACTTACCACCGCCACCACCAGTTGCTGCACCGAGGCGAGGGTACTCTCGTCGTATTCCACCATGTCGCCCCCGAAACGCGCCAACATATCGCCCTTGCGGCTGCCGTCGTAATACGTCATGGGCAGATGCATGGCCTTGTGGAAGAGGTCGGCGCGGATGTCGCGCACCACACGGCTGCGCACCGATGCCATCTGCACCAGCGAGAGGTAGCCAAAGACGTTTTTGCAGGCATAGAGCCCCAGTAGCACTAGCGAGAAATAGACCAACGCCCGCCGTGCGCCGAACGAGGCCAGCCACTCATACAGCACCTGCAGGCCCTGCGACAACAGGCTGGCCGCCTGCGGCGCGGCCGCTGCCCCCTCTGCCGGCGGGAAAAGAATCTTCAGGAAGTCCGCCACCGACAATGCCGTAGCCATAGTGAAGAGCACCGACAGTACCACAAAAAAACCGTATGCCACCAGTCGGGCAGCATACGGTTTCATATAGTGCAGGGTGAAGCGCATGTCGGGGGGGGGTAAAGGTTAGGGGTTAGAGGTTAGGGGTTATCTGGGTGCGGCAGCTACTCTCAACTCTAACCCCTAACCTCTAACCTTTTAGTTTAAAGTATATCCCAAATAGTTGTGCGGCGTTATCTGGCGGATGCGCTCCTTGACGGCGGGCTCCACATCGAGAGTCTCGACAAAGTCGGCAATCGTCTCCGCGGTCACCTTCTGGTTGGTGCGGGTCAGCTGCTTCAACGCCTCGTAGGGGTTGGGGTAGCCCACCGACCGCAGGATGGTCTGAATCGCTTCGGCCACCACCACCCAGTTGTTCTCAAGGTCGGCATAGAGTGCCTGCTCGTTGAGCAGCAGCTTGCCCATGCCCTTCTGCAGCGATGCCAGCGCAATCAGCGTATGCGCGACAGGCACACCCACGTTGCGGCTCACTGTTGAGTCGGTCAAGTCGCGTTGCAGGCGCGAGATGGGCAGTTTGTGGCTCAGATGCTCAAAAATGGCATTAGCCAGCCCAAGGTTGCCTTCCGCGTTCTCGAAGTCGATAGGATTCACCTTGTGGGGCATGGCAGAGGAACCCACCTCTCCAGCCTTGATTTTCTGTTTAAAATACTCCATCGACACATACGACCACACATCGCGGCACAAATCCATCAGCACCACGTTGATGCGCTTGCAATTGTCGAAATAGGCGGCCATATTGTCGTAGTTCTCAATTTGGGTGGTATACTGCTGACGCTCCAGCCCCAGGTGGTTGGCCACAAAGTCGTTGGCAAATGCCTGCCAGTCCACTTCGGGATAGGCAGCGCGGTGGGCATTGAAATTGCCCGTCGCCCCGCCAAACTTGGCACCGAAAGGAATCTGCGCAAAATAGTCCAGCTGCCTGCGCATACGGTAGGCAAACACCATCACCTCCTTGCCCAGCGACGTAGGCGAGGCAGGCTGACCGTGGGTGTGCGCCAGCATCGGTACATCCTTCCACTCCTGCGCCCTACGCTCCAAATCTTCCAACACCGCCGTATACTGCGGCATCAACACCTGCTCGTGGCACTCCTTAATCGTCAGAGGTACTGCCGTGTTGTTCACATCCTGCGACGTGAGGCCGAAGTGGATAAACTCCTTATACTGCTCCAACCCCAGACGGTCGAACTGGCGTTTGAGGAAATACTCCACCGCCTTCACGTCGTGGTTGGTAGTCTTCTCAATCTCCTTAATCTCGAGGGCATCCTGCTCAGAGAAATTGCGATACACGTCCCTCAACTGCTCCACCAGCTGCGGGCAGGCGTCGAACAGCCCTTTCAGCGGCAGCTGCTCCAACTGCCCCAAGGCGATAAAATACTCCACCTCCACGCGCACACGATAGCGTATCAGCGCACCCTCAGAAAAAAAATCCGCCAGCGGCTCCACCTTGCTACGGTAGCGTCCGTCAATTGGCGATATGGCATTAAGACTATTCATAGTATTATAATTTAAAAAGGTGAAAATTGAAAAATGAAATCTCGCGGGAGCGACTAAATACCCGCTGCTGCGGATTTACAATTATCACCTTTCAATTTTCAATTATTAAAACTTCTTCTCCTTCACCTCCTCGGGATGGGTGAACAGGCGGTTCATAAACGTGTGCTTCTCCACCAACTTCTCAATCTTGCGGTCGTGAGTGGCATCGATAAGGGCTTGCGCATACAGGGTGTTGTGCATATCAGTGCCAAGAAATTCAACCCAGCCGTTCTCAATCATCTCAAACGCCTTGCGCCGTGGTCCTTCGCCGTAGAAACCCGACAGTGACAGGATGTTGATTTGGAAGAACACACCCATATCTTTAAAATGCTGCAGCACGTGCGACGAGGAGCTGTAGTAGGGATACCTCTCGGGATGGGCAAGGATGATGTCGTAGTTCTTCATCTGCAAATCGAACAGCACTTGGTCTAAACCCATCACCTGCTGGTGCAGCGAAAACTCCATCAGCAGATACTTACCACCTACAAGCAGAAACTTCTGCTTCTCAATCCTCTCGTTGAAACCTGGATCCACACGATACTCGCCCGCAATGCCCAACAGCTGCGGACCATCGTAGCCACCATGGGTGGCAATATCCAATTTCAAGTCCTCGAACCTTCTCAAAATATCCTCTTCCACATTGGGGAAACGCGGAATCGTGTAATGGGGAGTCAGGCAGACGCTCTCGAAACCCGCTGCCTTCATCACACGCAGACAAGTCACCGACTCCTCCTCACTTTTCGAACCGTCATCCACGCGAGGGAGCAGATGGCAGTGCATATCAGTTACCAGAGGAGCAAAAATCGGGCGCGCCGTCTTTGGTTTTGATTTAAAAAGACCCATAATATTCAATTTATTAATTATTATCTACTTATTTATCACCTATGGAGGTTATCCAATTCGTACAATTTCGGCTCCGAGCATACGCAATCTTTTGTCGATATGCTGGTAGCCACGGTCTATCTGTTCGATGTTGTCGATGCGGCTCTTCCCTTCGGCGGAAAGGGCTGCAATCAGCAATGCCACACCGGCGCGAATGTCGGGAGACGACATGCGCACACCTCTCAGCCGATGCTCGTGGTCCAGTCCGATAACGGTGGCGCGGTGGGGGTCGCACAATATTATCTGCGCACCCATGTCTATCAGTTTGTCCACAAAGAAGAGGCGGCTCTCGAACATTTTCTGGTGTATCAACACACTGCCCTTTGCCTGCGTAGCCACAACAAGGGCGATGCTGATGAGGTCGGGCGTGAATCCCGGCCACGGCGCATCTGCCACCGTCATAATCGAGCCGTCCATGAAACGCTCAATCTCGTAATGTTCGCGGGCTGGCACATACAGGTCGTCGCCACGCTGCCACACCTCAATGCCCAACCTGCGAAACACCTGCGGTATCAGACCCAGATGCTGCATACCCACATGGCATATCGTCAGGTCGCTCTGCGTCATTGCAGCCATCCCTATGAACGACCCCACCTCAATCATGTCGGGCAGAAGTCGGTGTTGGCAGCCGCGCAGTTCCTTCACCCCATGGATGGTGAGCAGGTTCGACCCCACTCCCTCAATCTCAGCACCCATGCTGTTGAGCATAGTGCAGAGCTGATACACATACGGCTCGCACGCAGCATTCATTATCATGCTCGTACCCTCGGCCAGCACTGCCGCCATGACGATGTTGGCGGTACCGGTCACCGAAGCCTCATCAAGCAACATGTAGCAGCCCTTCAGCTGCTGTGCCGCCACCTGGTATCCTCCACGACAGTAGTCGACTGTCGCGCCCAACTTCTCCATGCCTAGGAAATGGGTATCGAGACGGCGGCGCCCAATCTTGTCACCACCGGGCTGGGGCACACGGGCGCGACCATAGCGCGACAGCAGCGGACCCACCATCATGATGGAACCGCGCAACGCGCCTGCCTCACGTGCAAAATCCTCACTCTCCAGAATGTCTAGATTGACCTCGTCGGCTTGAAATTCGTAGCTTCTTCCTTCCGTGAGCAATGCGCTGTCATCGTTAAGCCGACGCACCTTCACACCCAGCAGTTCCAACAAGTTTATCAACTTGTTCACATCGCGAATGTCGGGGATATTCTCAATAACCACCTTTTCGCTGGTCAACAGCACAGCACACAGCACCTGCAACGCCTCGTTCTTGGCGCCCTGCGGGTATATCTCGCCATGCAGCTTGTAGCCTCCTTCTATCTCAAACGACGACATATCAAAATCCCTCCTGGGTTTTATTCTTCTTCTTTTTCTTCTTTTTTTTCTTTTTGTTGGTCAAGTTGGCGCGACGCTCCTCGTCAAGGCCTTTGAGATACTCACGGCTCTCCTTATACTGGAAGTCTTCTGGTACTTCCAACTTGCCTCCCGAGATAGTACTCAGTTGAAGGTTAATCAGGTCATCCTCCACTGTGTCGCGGTTCCAAAGCAGATAGTCACGCTTCATCGCGTGGGCCATCAAACTCACCAACTCGTTGCGCTCTTCCCCTTCGGGATACTCTGCCACACGCTTTATCATACTCTCCATCACCGACCCATAATGGCGGTAATGAGTCTTCCCCTGATTATATTGCAGCGGATGTGGCGTAAACTCCACAGTTTCCTCACGCGAAATATCGTAGGGCACATCCACATCCAGCTCCCAATTAGCCAATATCATCAAATGGACCCAATACTTACGTTTGTAATCCTCCCCCACCTTCTCGTCTGTACTCACGCGCGACATAATGTCTACTATCGCTGATGCCATCCGATTACGTTTGTCACGATCTTCCACCGTTTTGGCATACTCTATCAACTTGTATATATTCCGCCCGTAGTCGCTAATCTTCAGTTGGGGACGCTGTGTATTATATTCCATCTTACAAATTTACAAATCTATATTATTTTTACTTTTGTCAACACCGGTTCAACTTTCTAAACCGTTCAGTGTAGTTTTTTGAGTTTATTATTGCTTAATTGTTTGAATATTTGATGCGCAAGCCACTCAAGCCTTCATAACGCAAGTAATTCATGCTTTATCAATACCACCCTCCAAGAAACATCTGGCTACAGGGTGTTCCCATATGGTACATCCCCCACGAGCCATAACCGTGCATCCATGCATCGTGCCACAGATATGGCAAAGTGCCCTGTTCATCGCGAACGTATGTGACGGCCAGATGCAAGAAGCTATCATTCTTGAACCGGTAGGTGGCTGCAGCCGACACCGCCGTAGCAGAAACGTCAAACACATTCCCATTGCCAAAACCATATATCGGTGCGTATGTACCACCCAAATGATACAATGCCGCCGCCAACCATAAACGGTCGTTTACCTGATACTGTGCTGCCACATGTGCCGATGCCATACCCGTACCACCATTACGGTGTTTGTAAGGTGCCAAATCTTGGGTCGATGAGCCATAGGCATAATTAGGATTCAAACCCATGTCGGTGGTGATACGGAATCCGGCATTCACCGTCCAACGACTGTTGGGACGAAACGTCAGCGATGGAGCGACAGTAGTAAAAAGACGGTTGTCGCCATAACTGGTGCCGAAAAATCCCGTGCCTACCGACAGATGCGGTTCCCAACGCGACAGCTTCACTGTGTCAGCATCACTCTTCCACTGGGCTTGCACCGTGCCTGCCGACACCAAGCATACCATCAAAGCCGCCATCATATATCTAAATGTGGTCATATTCTTTTTTATTTTAAAGTAGTATAACGCGCGTATATAAAAAATATTGTGGTCATAGCTCCATTAATTTTTCAAAGGCCTTCGGATAGGGTGTCTCAAACTTAAGTTTCTTACCCGTGACGGGATGGGTGAATCCCAGTCTAAAGGCATGAAGTGCCAATCTGTTAATAGGCGAAACATCATCCTTATACCCATACATGGGATCATGCACCACAGGGTGTTTCTCCTCACGCAGATGGACTCTAATTTGGTTACGTCGACCTGTCTCGAGTCGCAGTTCCAGTAACGAATACCTCCTGCTGGTGCGCACCGTCTTATAATGCGTCACTGCCAGCTTACCCCCATTGTCCGTGGGCGACGAAAGCACACAATACTGCCCATCCGTCAACCACGACTTGATGGTGCCTTCAGCCGGTTCGAGTCTCCCCCATGCCACTGCCACATAGGCTCTGTCGTCGACCAGTCCTTTCCAATCGGCTTCGAACCGTTGCGACACCTGTTTCGACTTCGCCACCACCATCAATCCCGACGTGTCGCGGTCGAGACGATGTACGATATGCGCATTATAGCTCTGGCGTGTCATGTGCAAATATCTGTTCAGCACCGTTATGACCGTTCTGTCGCCTGGTTTCTTACTATACGATAGCAATCCTTCGTGCTTATTAATCACAAACAGATGCTCGTCTTCATACACAATGTCAAGGTCGTGCGGTTTCAGCCGCTCCTTATATCCCACCTTTTCTATTGTTACAACCATCCCTGGTTGCAATGGATAATTGTACTGCGAAACGCGTCTCCCATCCACACAAACACTATGGGCCAACAACTCTTTCACCTTCGACCGACTGCTGTCGGGCATCTGCTCAATCAGGAATTGCAACAACTCGCAACCCTCATTAACTCTATATTCTATTTGTTTCACGTGAAACATTTATTTTTCTACGTTATCAACAATTTCGGTTCTTTTTTCAACAGGTTTTCCACCACCATTTCACTTGTCATCATATAGGTCTAAAAACTCGTATGCGTTGCCTATACCTTCTATGAATTTCATCATATCGGCATTGCTTATCACCAGCGAAGCCGTATTGTCGTTAGGATGAAAACTCACTTTTTCGGCTTTACGAAGTTCATTGTCCACAAACAGCGTCACCTCATGGTTCAAATCATTAACCAACGCAAACAGCGACACAGAACCTGGACGCACTCCCAAATATTTCATCATGCGCTCGGGCGACGCAAAGGTCAGTTTGCCTTGATGCAACCTGTGCTCGATATCGTGTATATCCATACTGTGCCGTGAATCCATAATCACCAAATAATGGCGATTTCCTTTATGGTTACGAAAAAAGAGATTCTTACACAATACTGTACCTTCGCCTCGGTAAAACTGCGAAGCTATTTCAATCGTTGGGGCTTCAGGATGCTCGTAATAGTCGAAAGCTATCCCTTGCTGCGACAAATAGTCGTATACTTGCTGCTGTCCTCTCATTTGATAATGCCCAGCTGTTTCGACATGTCGAGCATCCGCACTATGGGCTTTTTAGCCCGCTCTATCAATTCCTCCGACATAACAATCTCGGGAGTCTCGTCACGCAGACAGAGATACAGTTTCTCGAGAGTGTTCAATTTCATGTACGAACAATCGGCACAATTACAACTGTCGCCTGACGGCACAACGATAAACTCCTTGTCAGGATTATTCTTGCGCATCTCGTACAAAATGCCCGTCTCGGTCGCCACAATGAATTTCTTTTTGCCCGACTGCTCAATATAGTTGAGCATAGCCTTGGTGCTACCCACAAAGTCCGCAACCTTCAGCAGCGCACCATTGCACTCGGGATGGGCAATAACAGCTGCATCAGGATGCTCAACTTTCAACTTCAGAACACTCTCTGCATGCATGGCATCATGAACCATACAAACACCATTCCATAACAACATGTTGCGGCCCGTCACGCTATTGATGTAGCCACCCAAGTTCTTATCGGGAGCAAAAATGATTTTTTGCTCCTCAGGCAACGCATGAACCAGCTTTTCAGCGTTGCCCGATGTGCAAATCAAATCGGACAATGCCTTTATGTCTGCCGAACAGTTGATGTATGAGATAACCATGTGGTCGGGGTGCTCTGCCTTGAACTGCGCAAAGGCACTACCCTCGCACGACTCAGCCAACGAGCAGCTCGCCTCCATGTCCGGAAGCAACACCTTACGCGAAGGATTGAGTATCTTGGCAGTCTCAGCCATAAAATGAACTCCGCAAAAGACGATGATGTCGTTGTCGCATTGCTGTGCCTTTTGAGCCAATGCCAGACTGTCGCCTATATAGTCCGAGAGGTCTTGTATCTCGTTGCGCTGGTAGTAATGCCCTAAAATGACGGCATTCTTCTCTTTTTTCAGCCTCACTATCTCCTGCTTCAATTGCTCGTTGTCCATATTTTACAGATTTATAGTGTAGTAAATTAATATTTTCTGTCGTGACAGATTATTTTAAAGTGCAAAAATACGAAAAAAAAAGCAAAATAGACAAATAATCAAAAATTAATGCTCAAAAACATCGAAAATAAGACACGAGTCATGATTGCCGAATCATTTTTTTTCTATTTGCAGCGCATAAGTGGCTCCGTAGTGACTTCTATGTACCTCCACTGTAGGTTCGCTGTAGATTCGCTGTAGGTTCGCTGTAGGTTCGCTGTAGGTTCGCTGTAGGTTCGCTCTTTTAATAATAATTAACTGAAGGCATGACGAAGCCAAATATACTCTATGAAAAAGATAAGAAAGACTTTCAAATTGAGGATGTTTGCCATCATTTTTCAAACTTGTATATGAAAAGTGAAATCAGAGTATATGGTAATATACACATTTTTTTCAATTGTGGCCATGCTATAAAATAATAGTAGTTTTATTTCTTTTTAAATTTATTTGTTCTTTCTATTGTTGTCAATTTTGTTGATAAGTGGCTAAGTTGATTTTTTTATTCAGTTCGTCTTTTTTGTTATCAACATCTTTGAACATCTTATTTAATTCCAATCTGTTTGAATCTAGATTTCTGCATTGTTTTCAACAGGTTGTTCACAGTACTTCTGACAACCTATTGTCAATACTGAAAAAGATGTGTTATGGTCTCGTTGCGATGTTGAAAATGGATGAAAAAATGGGTCTTTTTCAACTTTTCGATGTGCTGTTTTGTTTTTCATTTTTTATCGACAGGGTTGTCAGAGGCTTTTTAACATGCATTGTTGATATTTTATATTAGGCTGGATTTAAAATGTTTGTGCTTTATTGGTTGATGAATATAGGACTTTGTAATTCAAAAAAAGAGAGTGGTTTGTACTTTTTTTGTATCTTTGCAATTGAAATAAGTTTTAAACATTCTTGTTTATGAAAGAAATTATTGCTATTGCCTGCGACCACGCGGGCTACGAACTGAAAGAGGTGGTGAAAAATCATCTTATAGAGAGAGGTTATGATGTGCGCGACTACGGCACAAACAGCACAGAAAGTGTTGATTATCCAGATTATGCCCATCAGGTTGGCAGAGTTATCAACAATGGTGAGCTGAAGCGCGGCATCGTGATTTGTGGCAGCGGCAACGGGGTGCAGATGACGGTGAACAAGTATCCCAATGTGCGCTGCGCGCTTTGCTGGACGGCCGAGATTGCACATCTGGGACGGCAACACAACGACTGCAACGTGGTGTCGATGCCAGCTCGCTTCATTCCACAGGAGACTGCCCTGCAGATTGTGGATGAGTTTTTGGACACTCCTTTCGAAGGTGGCCGTCACCGGAGAAGGGTTGAGAAAATCAATCAATTATTGAACTAATACATTCAGGTCATGGAAACTAGCGAAGCTTTGAAACGGGTTTTCACCTGTATCGACAACACTACGCTAGAGGGTAGCGACACACATGAAAAAGTGGAGGCATTATGTCGCAAGTCGATAGAGTTGCAAGATTCGGCGCGTGGCATAGGCCATGTGGCGGCGGTGTGTGTTTATCCTGTGTTTGTGCGTCAGGCGCGTGAGCTGCTGTGCGGTAGTGGCATCAAAGTGGTATCGGTGGCGGGAGCCTTCCCAGCAGGGCAGTCCCCTCTGGCAGTGAAGCTACATGAGGTGCGATATGCGCTGGATGAGGGTGCTGACGAAATAGATATGGTCATTTCGCGCGGTGCATTGCTAGAAGGCGACTACTGCAGGGTGCGCGACGAGGTGGCTGCCATTAAAAATCTATGCGCTAACCAGACGCTGAAAGTGATATTGGAGACTGGCGAATTGCCGACGGCGGAACATATTGAGAAAGCCTCGGAGCTGGCAATTGAAGGTGGAGCCGACTTTATCAAGACTTCGACGGGCAAGATAGCCGTGAATGCCACTCTCGAAGCGGCCGAAGTGATGCTGCGAGTGATTAAAAAACATCATCAACTCACCGGAAAGTGGGTGGGTTTTAAGGCTGCAGGAGGTATTTCTACACCCGACGAAGTGTTAAAATATGCACAGCTGGCAGAACGTATTGTAGGCGAAAAACAGATTACAAACCAGTTTTTTAGAATCGGTGCCAGCCGTTTGACGGACCGATTGTTTGCATTTTTAACACAATAGTTTTTTTTAAAGTGGATTTTTTTTTGTTATTTTGCAATCTTAATGTTAATTACAATTAATATAATAAATGAAACCACTTCAAGCTAAAATGGCCCGTTATACCGCGCCGCAAGAGGCGAAGGCTAAGGGCATATATCCTTATTTTACTCCTATTTCGTCAGAGCAGAATACCGAGGTGCTGGTGGGTGACAAGCGGGTGTTGATGTTCGGCTCCAATTCATATCTTGGCCTTACCAACCATCCTAAAATCAAGGAGGCAGCGAAGGCTGCCATCGACAAGTATGGCACCGGCTGTGCGGGGTCGCCATTCCTGAATGGCACACTGGACATCCACATCCAGCTGCAGGACGAGTTGGCAGAGTTTATGGGTAAGGACGGCGTGATGCTGTTTTCGGCTGGTTTCCAAGCCAATTCGGGCACCATTCCCTGTGTCTTGGGTAGGAACGACTATCTTATTTACGATGAGTTGGATCACGCCTCCATCATGGAGGGAAAGCAGATTACGTTTGCCACCACCTTGAAGTATAAGCACTGCAATATGGAGGACCTGGAGCGTGTGTTGCAGAAATGCCCTATTGAAGCTTCGAAGCTGGTGGTAACAGATGGTGTCTTCTCAATGGAGGGTGATGTGGCACCTATTGATAAGATGGTGGAACTCTGCGACAAATATCAGGCAACACTGATGGTTGACGAGGCCCATGGATTGGGTGTTTTCGGCCGTGAAGGTCGCGGCACATGCGACCACTACGGCAAACTGCCACAAGTGGAGTTGGTGATGGGCACCTTCTCGAAGTCCCTGGCATCGGTGGGTGGCTTTATCGCTGCCGACAAGGAGACCATTAACTATATGAAACACAGCGTACGACCCTATATTTTCACTGCCTCTATCCCACCCTCGGCAACGGCATCGGTGCTGGCGGCACTGCACATCATGCGCACGGAGCCGGAACGCAATGTGGCTCTGTGGGACAACACCAACTATGCCATGAAGGCTTTCAAGGATTTAGGTTTCGAGATTGGACATACCAAGTCGCCTATCATTCCGCTGTTTGTGCGCAACGCCGAGAAGACATTTGTGCTGACGCACATGCTGTTTGAGGAGGGTGTGTTCGTTACCCCGGTGATACCTCCCGCAGTGCCGTCGGAGGATACGTTGATACGTTTCGCCTTAATGGCGACACATACGCACCAGCAAATCGACTACGCGGTGGATAAGATTTATAAGTGTTTCAAGGAATTGCAAATAATGTGATTTAGTTTAATGTTTAAAACTATTGCGTCAGCTTAAACATTAAACAATAAAACAATTGAACGATGGAAAACATTGTAATCAAAAAAGTTTCGGGACGTTGCGAGTTGCGCAAATTTATCAAGTTTCCGAACAAACTGTTCAAGAATGTGTCTACCTATATCCCACCTTTGATGGGCGACGAACTGGGACTGCTGACTGCTAAGAACCCGTCGTTGGACCACTGCGACTTGCAACTTTGGCTGGCTTATCGCGGCAAGGATGTTGTGGGACGTGTGGCAGGCATTATAAACCATTCGGTCAATGAGCGTTGGAGCAAAAAGGCTGCACGTTTCGGATGGTTCGACTTTGTGGAGGATTACGATGTCTTTTCCAAGCTGCTGAACACCGTTTTGGAGTGGGGCAAGGCAAAGGGGATGGACCAGGTGGAAGGCCCATTCGGCTTTACCGACATGGACAAAGAGTGCTGGGTGATAGAGGGTTTCGACCAGAGGCAGAATATCAGCACCCTGTATAACCCCAAATATTATATCGACTTTATCGAGCGGGCAGGCTATGAGATCACCTGCCAGTGGGCGCAATACCAGATACCCGCCTCGCAACCAGTTCCCGACAAGGTGGCGCGTCTCAACGAGCTCATATTGCAGAAATACCAACTGAAGCTGTTGCGCTTCAAGTCGCGCAAGGAGGTCTACCCCTACGCGCGCAAGTTCTTCCTCGCCATCAATGCGGCCTTCAAGGATTTATACGACTTTGTCCCCTTGACCGACAAGGAGATAGACGTCTACATCAAGGAATATTTCCCCTTTATCAATCTTGAGTTTGCCAACTTTGTGGTCGATAAGGACGACAATCTGGTGGCTTTCGGCCTGAGCATTCCCGACCTCAACGCAGCATATAAGAAAGCCAACGGGCATCTCTTCCCATTCGGGTGGATACACATTCTGAGGGCTTTGCATAAGTTCACCGACATCGACGCACTGCTCAACGGCGTACACCCCGACTGGCAGAAACGCGGTGTGCATTCCATCTACTATGCCGAGATGAACAAGAACGCCATCAAGCACAACGTGCGCTGGGCCTATAGCAACCCGCAGATTATCGGCAACGAGGCACAGCGCATCTGGGAGACCACTTATCAGTCGACCCCCATGATCAAGCGCGCAATCTTCCGCAAGATGATATAGGCAATATGAAACGGTTGCTCGTCATAGGAGCATTGTTGCTGTCGCTCTGCGATATAGGCAGTGCGTAGGTGCTCACAACGGAGGGCAACGTTTTTGGCTGGCCTTTCTTCCCAATCACCGTCAAGGTGCTTTGACTCTCATCATTTCCAGCGACCAAATGGCAACTGGCACAGCCGTTTCAACCGACGGCAGTTGGTCGGAAGCATTCACTGTGATGCCGGGAGTGGTGACGAACGTGACGGTTCCGAGCAGATAGGAGCTCGACACGACCCTAAGGAGGGTCACCAACAAGGGTATTCACGTGACCACCGATGCGAATGTTTCCCTTTATGCTTCTAACTTTTTGCAAGCCTCCTACGACAATACGAATGTGCTGCCTGCCAATACGCTGCGTAGTCATTATCTCTTGCAAACGGTGGACGGCAACGAGTGGGACAACGAGTTTTGTGTGGTTGCCATAGAGGATAGCACGGTAGTGTATTTCAATCTGTCAGCGTTTGATATAGATAGTGTTATGTATCGCTCAAAGTCACCGCCTTACAGGATAGTACAGTGGTCAAGTACGACACAAACACATTTCTCCTTAATGAGCGCGAAAGCCGCACGTTGAACATCATTCGACCGTTGGATGAGGAAGGCTTCTACCTCGAGGGATCCAAGCCGCTGAGTGTCTTGCTCTACCTGAAAGATGTCGGCTGTGCAGGCAATCTCGGCGACCCTTCCTGCACCGTCATACACCCTATCGAGCAGCGTTTCTCCTCCATCACCTTTGCCACGTCCAATACCGAACGTATCAGTCACCATTATGTCAATATTGTGACTAACTAAAGTTTGACAAGTAAAATCAGACGCGCAGTCTGAGGCAGTTAGAGTTTCGGATTTTCATAAGTAAGTCTTTATCAGATAGGAATTTCTGTACAAGTTCCTTGTTCGGGAATCCGATGAATTCGGTAAATTCCTCAAGGAGGTCCTTCAGCACAAGGAGGATGCGTTCGTACAGGGTCACCTCAAGGACATCTGCATTGGTGCCGCGGAAGAGGCCGCCGAGTGTCTCGTAGGACGTGACCCGCTTCACAAGCGAGAGCAGGGAGTACTGCATAAGGCATATTGAGACATGTGCAATCTGGGAGTAGAAGTACTGGGCCTGACATCCCTCAAGGTGCAGGTATTGCTTGCATTCCTTAAAGCAGACTTCTATTGACCAGCGCATTGCGTATATCTCATAAGCCCTCACGAAGGACAGTGAGGTGTCAGAGGTCAGGAGGGTCTTCCATCCGTCCTGTTTGGTGCGGCGGCAGAGGAACAGCCTTACGGGGGTGCCGCAGAGGTCGGTGTCGACGGTGACGTACTCGCAGCGGTACTTTCGGCAGCGTTTCCTGTCCTTCTTGAAGCGCGAGACCATCTGCCCCGTCTTGAGGAGTTCCCCGCCCACGGGGAACTTGTTGATGTTGCATTTGAGCATGCCCAGCACGTGGCGCCGGAGGCCGCGGACGGCCTTGACCACCTCGTCGCACACAAACCAGCTGTCGAGCAGCAGGTAGTCGAAATCCTCTCCGCCGCGCCTTGCCCTGCGGACCATCTCCAGCAGTGTCGCGATCTTGCTCCTGAAGTATTCGGAGTGCCTCTGTGCGGCCGGGGTGCCGTCGCACGGCGATGTCTCCTTACGGGCTTTCCTCTGTTTGGCCGTGAGGCCCTGCGTGCCGTCCTTCCCCTTCTCGCCGTGCAGCGAGAAGTCCAACGGGCGGAATGACACCCCGTCGGTTATGCCCAGCAGCAGCCCCTTGAAGCCCAAGATGTGCCTGTGCTGGGTGTGGGAGAATACCCGGCCTATCTTCTCTATCTTCATTCCGCTTTTTGCGATGTCGGTGTCGTCTGCCACCAGGCAGCGCACCCTGCCCTCTGGGTCCTGGCAGTGCGTGCCGATGTATGCCGCCACCCTGCGGCTGACATGCGAAAGCACCTTGCGCCAGTCCACCTTCGCGTCCCGGAGCAGCCTGTAAAGCATGTTGTATCCGACGGAGAACCAGTCGGCGGCTGCCGAATGCGGCAGATGGGACGGATCCTTGCACCCAAAGAAGGGCAAAAGAAGCAGCACCGCCAGTTTTTCGTTCGTTTTCATCCGCGCGTTGCACTTGGTCTCCAATGTGGGTATTTTGCCTGTCAGTCTTATTGCTTTCAAGGCGTTTATCATGGCCTGTATTGCGTTATCTGCATCTTTTTTGAAAAAAGTCTCTATCTCTGAGAAAAAATTCGTATTTTTGCATCGTGACATAGCGGTGTTATTTTTTTGTTTTACACTGCAAAATTACTAAAAATTAGTGATTTGCACAAGCCGTTATGTCACATTTTATTAACAAAATAACTTGTCAAACTTTAGTGACTAATAGTGCGTATGTCAACAATATCTACATTGACGAGTACCAAATCTCCACTTCTTGCAGGGCAATACAAACTATATGTATGCACGCGTCGGGGTGGCACATGGCAGCCACAAGATACATTCCTTATATGGTGGGTTTGTGGCACATGTCTACGGTTTGGGCGAAAGGGAAAGCTATTCCTACGCCGTCGGAGCCGCTCTCGACCCAATCAACCCTTACATGCTGCCACATCCCTGGCCCGGGCGGCGGAGACTATTTCCGTTGGCACAACTCTCCATCCAATCCCGAACTCAATGGGCACGAGAGCGATACACACCTCGTCGTAACGCCCAACCCAAGCACTCATCTCTGCCGACCCCACGATGGCTACACTCGACAACACCGCTATCTCCCTCTCCGATGTCACCCACGATGCCGTGAGTCGCGTTTGGAATGCCGTCGGCAACGAGATTAGCCGTTCGCAGAAGCTGATTTACGATTATCCCCTCAACCGCGACTCGGTTGCCATAACCCTCACAGCCGTCAATCCCTACACCACCGAGATAACCCTCCGTCTGATTTCTGATGGCATCTACGCCCCCAGCATCATCACCCCTAACCTCAGTCAGAACAACTACTTCCAAGTGGTAGGCAATTCGTTGATAGACGGGGAGATATGGATATTCGACCGTCGAGGTGCGCAAGCGTGGCGCAGCAACGACATCCACGCCCGCTGGATGCCACCCACGAAGGCCCCCCTACCCCAGGCCACATACGTCTACACTCTCCGTTACCGCCAAGTCACCGACCCCGATGCATGGCTCAGCAAGACCGTCACCGTCACCCTCATCCGATAGTGCTGTCAACTACCGTAATAGCTCCGCAGTATCGCAACGTTCCAATTGCCCGGAATCACCCTTTTCAGCACCACCGAAAGCCGCTGTTCGAGGTTGGCGACACAGTAGCGCAGCTTAGGCCGACGGGCATCCACGATTCCTTCTACCTTTTTAGCCATAAAATCGGGCTTTAGGCCGCCTATCTCCTCCTTCTCGAACCTCTCCCTCACCTGCGCGAAAACAGGGCCGTAATCGGGGTCTTTCATCGTCGCCTCCGAATTCACCCGCACCGCCGTGAAACCCGTGGCAAAATCGCCCGGCTCCACCAGCGACACCGTGATGCCAAACCGCTTCACCTCTGCCGCCAACGCCTCCGAAAACCCCTCGATGGCAAATTTCGAGCAACTGTAGAACCCTTGGTACGGGATTCCCTCAATACCCGCTATCGAGCTGAAATTGATAATCTTGCCACTCCGCTTCCGGCGCATGTAGGGCAGCACCTTCTGGCATACGTTCACACAGCCGTAGAAGTTCGTCTCCATCTGCAGCCGGATTTCCTCCCACGAGGTCAGTTCCAGTGCGCCTCCCAGGCCCATGCCCGCGTTGTTGATAAGCACGTCGATACGTCCCTCCTTGTCGAAAATCTCTTTGGCAATCTGCTCGATGCGCTCGGTGTCGCGTATATCGCCCTGACGATAATGTATTTTGCTATGTTCCATCTCTCTACGGCAAATGCCATAGACCGTGTGCCCGTGCTCCGCCAGCCGCTCTGCAATAGCCTTGCCAAAGCCCGACGAAGCCCCTGTGACGATGATAATTTTACCCATTTTATGTCTCTTTTTTTCGACCGTAGTGTCATTTATTTCCGAGTGCAAAGATACGAATAATTATTCATTCATTGCACATTTCTCTTACATTCGTTGCGCATTCGTATCACATTCGTTATGCATCTGTCTTGCATTCGTTACACATTTGTTGTACATTTGTCTCACATTCCTCTTGCATTCGTCCCAGATTTATCTTATCTTTATTCCTGACGCGAAGCACAATTCCTATTTCCCCCTCCCACCCCTCCCCTACTCCCTCTTTTCCTTCCCCCTTCCTTTCTCATATATTCTATATTTATACTATATTTATACTATAGTTATACTATATTTATACTTCAGTTGTTAGCTCTATAATAGTATAACTAAAGAATAACTAAAGTATAAATAGCGAACAAAGGCTAAAGACAATCGGGAGTTTCGAATTCGTTCCTTTGGGTTTTTGGTCAAGTTTGGTGGGATGAGGACGGGCGGCGGAGGGATTTAGGGTGAAGGTGTGGGTGGTTGGAGGGTTTGCGAGGATTGGGTGAAATTATTTTTTGCGCTATGCAAAAAAAATGTCGTATCTTTGCAGATTAAAATTTTTGCGTGCAACAGAAGGATTCGATACGACAGAACCTAGACCAGTTCATCCGTAAGTACTACAAAAATAGGATGATAAAGGGCATTATTTATGCCCTCGCATTGTTGTTGTCACTCTTTTTGGTGATGGCGGTGCTGGAGCATTTTGGCTATTTTGGCACTACGGTTAGGGCGATTCTCTTTTGGTTCTACTTGTTGGTGGGTGTGGGTGTGCTGACTTATTATGTGTTGCTGCCTTTGGCAAAGATGTTCCGTATGGGCAAGGTTATCACGTATGAGGAGGCGGCTCAGATTATCGGCAGGCATTTCCCTGAGGTACAGGACAAATTGCTCAATCTATTGCAGTTGCAGCAGAAGGGCGATGGTTCGACCGACGACCTCCTTAGTGCTGCTATCGCACAAAAGACTGCGCAGTTGAAGCCCGTGCCTTTCCAGAACGCCATCGACATCAAGTCGAACAAAAAATATTTAAAATATGTGGCAATTCCGGTGGCGGTGATTCTGTTGCTGCTTTTGCTCTCGCCTTCGGTTATCACGGGGTCGTCGCACCGTATCGCACACTATAACACCCATTTTGAACGTCCCGCCCCATTCGCTTTTGTGATTGAGAACCAATCGTTGGAAGTGGCTCAGCAAGAGGATTTTGAGCTACGAGTTGCAGTGGAAGGCAACGCCGTTCCGAGTGAGGCATTCATCAACATTGAGGGCAATGTGTACCGCATGCAGCAGCTGGACAAGACGCACTATGGCTACCAGTTTAAGACGGTTCAACGCAGTTGCGACTTCCATTTTGAGGCGGCGGGAGTGACCTCGGCGCAGTATACGTTGACGGTGTTTCCCAAGCCCGCCGTGGTCGATTTCAGGGTGCTCCTCTCCTACCCTGCCTATACGCTCAAGCTGCAGGAGACGTTGGCTAACGAGGGTGATCTGGTTGTTCCACAAGGAACGTCGGTGAAGTGGCTCTTTCAAACAAAGGATGTCGACACGCTCTATTTCTTTGTCAATGAAGGAGTAAAGACTTTGGTGCCTGATGCCAACGGGCGGGTTTCGCTGACGATTAGGGCGATACAGGCGTTCACTTATGGTTTTGCTGCGGCCAACCGATATGCGCCGATTTCGGACACGTTGAACTATGCCGTTACCACTATTGAGGATGCTTTTCCGATGATTGCCGTGGTGGAGTTGCACGACTCGCTGGTGGACGACAGGTTGTTCTTCCACGGTCGCATAAAGGATGATTACGGCTTTTCTAAATTAGAGTTTAAATTGGTGAAAACCCATGTGCAGGATACTTCGAAGAAGGAAGTGATGGCATTCGGAATTGGGATTACGAAAGAGACGGTGCAGGAGTTTAATTATTCGACTAATCTGTCGGATGTTGAGCTCGGGCCGGGCGACAAATTGGTGTATTATTTCGAGGTGTGGGATAATGACGGCATACATGGACCCAAGTCGGCCACTTCGCAACAATTCGAATTGCAAGTGCCTACAGAAAAGGAACTTGACAACATGCTTGACCGCAATAGCAACGAGGCTCAGCAGCATGCACAACAGTCGATGTCGGAACTGAAGAAAATGCAGGAGGATATCAATGAATTGATGCGCAAGTTGGTGGACAAGAAGGAGTTTGACTGGCAGGACAAGAAGGACCTGCAGGAGTTGGCCAAGAAACAGCAGCAGGTGAAAGAGATGTTGCAACAGATGCAGCAGCAATTGAATGAGAATAAGAAACTTGAGCAGAAATATCGCGACCAAAGCGAGCAGCTGTTGGAGAAGCAGCGCGAGCTGGACCGACTGATGAACGAGGTGATGAACGAGGAGATGAAGCAGATGATGGAGGAGATTGACAAGATGATGCAGGAATTGGACAAGAAAAAGGTGCAGGAGCAGCTGGAACAGTTGAAGTTAGATAATCAGGAACTGGAGAAGCAGTTGGATCAGAATATTGAGTTGATGAAACGGTTGGAGATGGAGAAGAAGGTGGAGGAGGCTATCCAGAAAACTGAGAAACTGGCTGAAAAACAGCGTGAACTGTCGGAGAAAACTGAATCTGCGAAGTCGCGCGACGAGAAGGATAAGATGCTGCAAGAGCAGCAGAAGCTGTCGGAGCAGTACGACCAGTTACAACAGGAACTGAAACAGATTCAGCAGGACTATAAAAAGATAGACAACGACTTGAATTTCAAGCTGGATAAGGATTTGATGGATAAGATTGACCAGAACCAGCAAGGGGCAGAGAAGAGTCTTGAGAAGGGCAAGCAGAAAGATGCCTCGAAGCAGCAGAAAGAGGCGTCGGAGCAGTTGGACAAACTCTCGGAACAACTAGCTGAGGCTCAGGTTGATTTAGAACAGCAGGATTTGGTGGAGGATGCGGAACAGATACGTCGTCTGTTGAAGAATTTGGTGCAGCTCTCGTTCAACCAGGAGTCGCTGATTGGCAAGGTGCGCAATACTTATATTCAAGACCCGCAGTATCAGTCTATCATTTTGGGACAGAATAAGATAAAGGATGATTTTAGAGGTGTGGAGGATTCGCTCCGCGCCATTGCTAAGCGGCAGTTGAATGTGGCGCGCGTGATTAATAAGAATGTGGGGGAGGTGAACAGTAATGTGGCGCGATCGCTGTCGGAACTGCTGAATATGAATCAGACTTTTTATGGCACATATAAGAATGCACAGGCCACAGCGTCAATGCAATATGCTATGACAGCATTTAACAATCTGGCTCTTGTCATGGCCGAGTCGCTCGACCAGATGCAGAACCAAATGCGTCAGAATCAGCAGAAAAAACAGAATAGCAATTGCAAGAATCAGGGCAAGAAAAAAACGGGCAATTGCAGTAAGCCGGGCAGTGGAAAACCTTCTGCCAAGTCGATGAAACAGATGCAGCAAGAACTGAACAAGCAGATGGAATCGCTTAAGAAACAATTGGATAAGCAAGGTAAGGATAAAAAACCTGGTGGCAGAAAGAAGATTGGCGATAAGGGCAGTATGCAGATGAGCGAGGAGTTTGCCCGCATGGCGGCACAACAGGAAATGATACGCCGGATGATGCAGGAATATGGTCAGGAATTGAAGCAAGGCAATGCGGGTAACGCGAAACTGGCCAAGGAGATTGACCAGATGATGAAACAGATGGAACAAACAGAGAATGACCTTGTTAACAGAGTGATAACGCAGCAGACAATCAACCGGCAGCAGCAGATTATGACCCGAATGCTGGAGCACGAGAAGGCTGAGATGCAGCGCGAGAAGGAGGAACGGCGCGAGAGTCGTGAGGGCAAGGAGATGAATCATCAGCCCTCGGCAAGCGACCTAGAGCGGCTGCAGCGGCTGCAGGATAAGAATATGGAGCTCTTCAGGTCGGTACCCCCTACCCTATCACCCTATTACAAGGCGAAAGTGAACGATTATTTCTACAAATTCTGACAATTTATTTAAATATTCAAAAAATTGTTGTATTTTTGTAGCACAAGAAAAGTTAGTACGGAATAATGGAAAAGATTGTATTACATGCAGATAGTGCCTATATGGTGAGGCTTGACAATTTTGTCAGAGCCATTTGCGACACAAATCATATAGGTAATTACTACGCCACTATCGCGGTGCCTGTGACGGAGGCTGTGAAAAATGCCATGGATTTCGATAAAGAGAACCATGGGGTTGGAAATGTAGAAGTTACGTCCGATTATGATGCCCATGGGATGCTTTTCTGCGTTCGTGGCGCGGAGGGGTGTTTCCGTTCTGACGATTTTGTGTTGATTCGTATGTTGGCAGATGCGGTGAAGGTGACGGATGACTCCTCTACCCTACAGATGTCTTTCGCCATCCGGGGTATTGATTGTGGAGAGGCCGCCCAGCGAATTTCTGTGTTGGAACATTTCTATCATCCTACATCTGTAAAAGTGTTACAAATGTAAACTAGGGTGTGTTGTTTCCCCTACAATAACTCAACGAGAGTTGGGTCCGTGGTACGGAATATTATCGAAATGATTCTATTTGAAAGAAAATGGGGAAAAGAATGTTTAAATAGTGTGTAATACATTGGTTTTTATTTAATTGCATTGATATTTCTACTATCAAAGTATACGTCCTAAAAAGTTATTACGGTCTCTTTTCCCTTCAATTTTGCAATTTTTAGTACATGGCAATATTTTTTTCCTCTGAGAATATCGATTTTGAGCTCGATAACGAGTTGAAAGTAAAAAAATGGATTTCGGCTATCGTGAGTGCTCAAAATATGAGGGTCGGGAATATCAATTACCTTTTTTGTGACGATGCCTACCTCATCAATGTCAATCGTACTTTTCTCAATCATGACACTTATACCGACATTATCACTTTCGATTATGTGAAGGGCAATGTGGTGTCGGGCGACATTATGATTAGTGTGGAGCGTGTGAAGGAGAACGCTACAGTCTTTAACACCACCTTTGAGCGGGAATTGCACAGGGTTGTGATACATGGTGTGCTGCACCTTTTGGGACAGGCGGACAAGTCGGATGCAGAGGCTGCAGAGATGCGAAAGAAGGAAGAGGCGGCTTTAGAAATATGGAATACAATTGTTTAATGGCTCTGTTTCGTGTGAAACAATAGAAAAAAGGACCCCTACTCTATCCTATTGGCTATGACTTTTGACGCATTTGATGTTGTTGTTGTGGGCGGAGGCCATGCAGGCGCAGAGGCTTCGGTGGCAGCTGCTCGCATGGGTGCGAGAACGCTTTTGGTGACATTGAATATTGATACTATCTGTCAGATGTCGTGCAATCCCGCCATGGGAGGTGTTGCGAAGGGACAGATAGTGCGCGAAATAGACGCGTTGGGTGGGTGCTCGGGAATTATTACCGACCACTCGATGATACAGTTCCGAATGCTCAACTTGTCGAAGGGACCAGCCATGTGGAGTCCGCGCGCGCAATGCGACAGGGTGCAATTTTCGTTGAATTGGCGATACCAACTCGAGAGGACTGCAAACTTGTCTGTTTGGCAGGATGAGGTGATGGGAGTCATGGTTTCGGACGGTGTGGTGCGTGGAGTTCGTACGCGTTTGGGTGTAGAGATTCCGGCAAAGGCAGTGGTGCTTACCAATGGCACGTTTTTGAATGGAACGATATATATAGGTGAGGGGAAGTGGCAAGGTGGTAGGATAGGGGAGAGGTCCGCCATGGGTCTGTCCGACCAGTTGCGTGAGATAGGGTTCGAGGTGGAGCGGCTGAAGACAGGTACGCCAGTGCGTATTGATGGACGGACTATTGATTTCTCTCTGCTTGATGAGCAGCAGGGTGATGAGTGTCCTCTGAAGTTCTCTTATACTGATACTGTGCCCTTGCAGCATCAGCGTCCGTGCTATATAGCCTACACCAATGAGCGGACGCACGACATCCTGCGCACGGGGTTCGACCGCTCGCCATTGTACACGGGTCGCATCCAGGGTCACGGTCCGCGTTACTGCCCATCGATAGAAGATAAGATTGTCCGTTTTGCTGACAAGAGCCGTCATCAGTTGTTTGTGGAGCCAGAAGGGTGGGAGACGAATTCGTATTACCTGAATGGATTCTCTTCGTCGCTCCCATTAGAGGTGCAGGTGGATGCGTTGCATTCTATCCCAGGTTTCGAACGGGCACAGATATACAAGCCGGGCTACGCAATCGAGTATGACTATTTTCCGCCCACGCAGCTCAACTATACATTGGAGACTAAATTGGTGGAGAACTTGTATTTTGCCGGACAGATTAATGGCACCACGGGTTATGAAGAGGCGGCTTGTCAGGGTCTCATGGCGGGCATCAATGCGGTGCTGAAGATAAGGGACAAGCCATCGTTTGTGCTGAATAGGACGCAGGCGTATATCGGAGTCTTGATTGATGACTTGGTGACGAAGGGTGTGGACGAGCCGTATCGGATGTTTACGTCGAGGGCGGAGTATCGTATTCTGCTTCGACAGGACAATGCCGATGTGCGACTGACACCACTGTCGCATCAGTTAGGGTTGGCCGATGATGAGCGTATGCGTAGGGTAGAGGAGAAGGTGAGCCATTCTGAACGGTTGGCACAGTTTATTAATGACACATCTGTGGTGCCGAGTGAGGCGAACGCGATGTTGGAGGGGTTGGGCACGCCTGCGCTACAGCAAAAGGTGAAACTTGTAAACCTCTTGTTGCGTCCCGAGGTGAATATGGATAATCTGTTGTCGATCTCTCCCGCACTTCAGGATGTGGTGGAGCGTATTCCTGAAGAGGTGCGAGCCGATGCGGTGTCGGCAACAGAAGTTCAACTGAAGTACCAGCGGTATATTGAAAAGGAGCAGGAGGTCGCCAATCGGATTCTGAAATTCGAGAATGTGCAGCTGCCCGACAATTTTGATTATTTCACCCTGCAGTCGCTCTCGTATGAGGCAAGGGAGAAACTGAACAAGATGCGTCCGCGTACCATTGGACAGGCCTCCCGCATCAGCGGAGTCTCTCCCGCTGATGTATCAGTCCTCCTCATCGCCTTCAACAAAATCTAATCAAGTTTCACGGGGAACATGACATCTAAAAATCATGTTCTATGAATTTTAGATTATCCCAGCCGTGCTAGTCAATCGGGTAATGTTAGGCAAGTTGGTATAAGGCATAAAAGGACTTTTTATGGCTATTGAAATATATCTGCCGATGCTGTTTTGGTGCAGAAATGGGAGAGAGGAGTCGTATTTAAGAACCATGTAGCATGATAGTTATGCCAATAAATAAGGTCAATTGGCTCTAATTTGCCCAAGGGGCAGCAAATAGCAGCCTTATTATCATGGAACATGAATGTTATGGGTGACAATTATTCAATAGTGGGATTTGTCTGCATCAGTAGGGATTTGGCTTCGGGGCCGAGGTTGAAGAGGAGATCGATGGCGCTGAGGTTGGGTATGAAGCCGAAACGGGTGTCGAAGACTTGGGGGTAGGAGGGGAATTGAAAACTAAAGTTAGAGGTTGGGATGGTGTGTTTGTTGGTGAGGAGTGTGCGGAGGTCGTTTGCGGTGGGAGGGTCGGTTGAGGGAGTGAAGTCGTCGGTGTAGGTGACTTGGCAGTTTATTTTGAATTTTTGGAGCAGATATTTAAGCAATGCGTCGTTGAGGTCGATGAGGCGGTCGTGGTGTTGTAGGAGTATCTTTTCTAATCCGTCGCGGTAGTAGAGGAAATAGGGTGCAGCGCTGTAGGCTGCGACTATGGCACGCCAGTGACGGATGTTCCAAGGCTCATTGTAGGAGATGGTCATCTGTTCGGTGCGGGTGTGGTTACCATAAGGGCGTACTACTGGCACGTTGAGCATCAAGACTCCGTTGCCCGTGACGATGGCGGCGCGATTGCGGAAGGTTTGTTTTGGGAAGGTCTCTTTCTGTTCTATGAGAACAGCAGTATTTCTCGCCAAGATGGCGAAGTAGGCCACGGAGGGCAGATAGGCGGTGGAGAGTAGGGGAGGTGTCATTTGCCAATGATGACCGACATGAGTTCGTCGTCTTCGAGGAAGAAGTCGATATTGCCCTCGTTAAAGGTGATTCGGCGTTCGCCCCATTCTTCGTTGTCTATGTCCTGTTCGAAATAATGGTTGTCGACCATGAGACGTACAATTTCTTTCTCGCCCATGTCGAAAATCTCTTTGCCGAAGAGGGTGGCATTTTCGTTTGTGATGTCGATGCAGGAGAGGGTGGGGTTGTAGCCCTCGAAGAAGAGGGTGAGCGAGTCGTGATAGCGGAGCACGGTGGATGTCTCGTCAACGGCGTTGTCGATGGTCTCAACCTCGTCGGCCTCGCCTAAAATAGCGACCACTTCTTCCACAGGCATGTCGAACTTTAAGTCGCCTATTCCTTGCTTTATATGTATGTCGAAAGTCATAATTTTTAGAATTATTTGAGAAAACAAAGGTACAAATAATTATCCAATTGGGCAAATTATTTTAGAAAATACTATTTCTGAATGCTTGTAATGTATTATTAAATAGTGTATTAGAATGGTTGTTAAAAATATAAATAGAAAAACTTTTTGCTGAAAGAGAAAAAAGTTGTACTTTTGCAAACTCAAATTTGAGGATGACTAAGTAGCTCAGCAGGTAGAGCACATCCCTTTTAAGGATGGGGTCCTGGGTTCGAATCCCAGCTTAGTCACAGGAGGAGACTAAGTAGCTCAGCAGGTAGAGCACATCCCTTTTAAGGATGGGGTCCTGGGTTCGAATCCCAGCTTAGTCACAAATGTAGTACCGGGAGCACACTTCCGGTTTTTTTATATCATGGGTATGTCACGCAACGCACGATTCTTATTGTGGCTGTTCCTGTTGGCAGGGTGGATGCCTTGTCGTGCCCAAGAGTCGCAGGAGCAGCTGGCCTCACATTATTATACCAATGGTGAGTATGCGCAGGCGGCGGAGATGTACGAATCGCTCTATCGCCGAGCTCCCAATAAGTTCTACTACCAGATGCTGTTCCGTTCGTATTTGGAATTGGAGCAGTATCGCGACGCGGAGCGGCTTGCCGAGCGTCGGCTGAAGCAGTATCCGAATGAATTGGAACTCTACGTTGACCAAGGCAAAGTCCATGAACGCAAGGGTGAAACACGCAAGGCATCAAAGGCGTTTGATGCTGCGGTGGACAAAGTGGGGTATGATACCAAGCAGATTACTGACCTTGCGCAGGCTTTTGAGGTGGCGAGTCATGCCGACTACGCCATTAAGGTATACCTACAGGCTCGGCAGAAGATGAAGAACAACTACGCCTTTGTCAGCGAATTGGCTACCCTCTACGAACATACGGGAAATTATGAGGCCATGATGCGGGAGTACTTCGACCTGCTTGACAAAATGCCTAATATGATGAACTCTATCCAGATTTCCCTCCAGCGGGTGTTGAACGAGACCGCCAATCCCAAGATTGAGGAGGGGCTGCGCAAGACATTGGTGCAGCGGGTGCAGCAGCATCCTGAGAACAAGCAGTATCTGGATATGATGATATGGTTCTCGTTGCAGCAGAAGGACTTTGCCTTTGCCATGACACAGGCCAAAGCTGTCGACGCCCGATTCCCAGACCAATGGGGCGAACCGTTGATGCGTGTCGCTGCCATAGCGCAGAGCAACGCTGCCTACGATGTGGCGCAGGAATGTTACTCCCTCGTTGCAAGAAAAGGCCCTGAGAGCCCCTATTACTTCGAAAGCAGGGTAGGGGACCTCGACGTGCGTTTCGCCCGCATAAACCGCAATTTCCCTATCGAGAACAAGCGTCTTTGGCATCTGCTCGGCGACTATGAGAGTCTTTTTGACGAATTAGGCAAGAATGTGCAGACGGTGCGTCTGATGCGCAACTATGCCGACCTGATGGCATACTATGCCGACAGCCTGCAGCGGGCAGCCGACATGCTCTACGACATCCTGGAACTCCCCCAGCTGCCGCCCAAAGAGCGCGACGAGACCAAACTAGTCCTCGGCGACCTGCTTCTTTTTGCCGGCGAGGTGTGGGATGCGTCGCTACTATATATGCAGGTGGAAAAGGCCAACAAGAACGATGTGCTGGGTTCGCAGGCAAAGTTCAAGAATGCCAAGCTTTCTTACTTTAACCACGATTTCGAGTGGGCTAAGACCCAGCTCGATGTGCTTCGTGCCTCCACTAGCAAGCTGATTGCCAACGATGCGATGGAGCTTTCACTGCTCATCAGCGACAACATGGAGGAGGACAGTACCTACGATATGCTTGAGCGCTATGCCGATGCGGACTTGTTGCTCTATCGTAACCAGCTTGATTCGGCATGGGATGCCTTCGATGCGGTGGCAACCAGCGCCTTGTCGCACCCCCTGTTTGACGAGGTGCTGATGCAGAAAGCGAAGATTCGCATCCGCCAGCAACGCTATGCAGAGGCGGATTCCCTCCTGCAACAGCTTGTCGACATTTACTCTGACGACATCCTTGCCGACGATGCGCTAATGCTGTTGGCTGAGCTAAACGACGAGCAGCTCCAGCATCTCGAGCGCGCCCGTGAATGTTACGAGAAGCTGATACTCGACTATCCCACCAGTCTTTATGTAGACAGGGCTAGAAAACGTTATAATGAACTCAAGGCATCGCTGCCTGCAATTAATTAACCACTATGGAAGTACGCGCCAAAAAAGCCCTCGGACAACATTTCCTTCGCGATGAGAATATCGCCCGTCAGATAGCCGAAAGCCTCTCTGGCACCACTCACCATGTGCTTGAGGTGGGTCCTGGAATGGGGGTGTTGACAAAATATCTGTTGTCAAATCCCGACCTCGACTTCCATGCCATTGAGATTGACCGCGAGTCGGTGGCATACCTCCACACCCACTACCCATTGCTGCATGTCATTGAGGGCGACTTCCTCGCCTTGGAGTTGCAAGCTCTTTTCTCTGAACCTTTTGCCGTCATTGGCAACTTCCCATATAATATCTCCTCGCAGATACTCTTCAAGGTCTACGACAACCGCGACCGTGTCCCCGAGGTGGTAGGCATGTTCCAAAAGGAGGTGGCAGAGCGGGTGGCTGCCCGCCCCGGCAGCAAGACCTATGGCATACTCAGCGTGCTCCTCTCTGCCTTCTACGATATCGAATACCTCTTCACCGTTCACGAGCATGTATTCTCCCCCCCGCCGAAGGTCAAGTCGGCGGTTATCCGTCTGCGTCGCAATAGTGTTCAGCATCTCGACTGCGACGAGCAGCTCTTTACCCGTGTGGTGAAGATAGGCTTTAACCAGCGGCGCAAAACGCTCCGCAACGCCCTTCGTCAGCTCTCCCTGCCACTCGATGCCATCCCTGCCGACCTGCTGGCCTTGCGTGCCGAACAGCTCAGTGTCGGTCAGTTTGTACAGATAACCCAGTTGCTTCAAAACTTATAATCCAATTTAGTTCCATGTCTGTCCTCGAATACATCATCATCTCCTTCGCCCTAGCCTTCCCCGTGATGGTTACGGTGCGTGGCTGTGCTTTGAAAAACCATATTCTCCTCACCCGTGGGCTGGCTGTCTCTGCATTGCTGGCAATAGTCCATATTGCATTTATTCTTATAGGTATATCTGTCGCCAATATGTTGCAGTTTGGTATGCCTGAATATGACAACCTTGTCTATCTTGGCTTGTTGGTGCTTGTGGCAATAAGGATGTTCTATGCCGCCTTCCGCAAACAGGATCGAGAACTGCCTGCCTATGACATATCTCGTTGGGGTACAGTGTTATTGCTGGGTATCGCCACAGCCGTCAATACCCTCTTGGTGGGTCTGGGACTGGGCTTCCGTGTGAGCCTGCATGCCGAATTGTGGCGGCTATCGGTACCGCTCTTTGTGGTGATGTTTCTGCTCTGCTATTGGGGCATTATGCTGGGACGTCGCAAAAAGCCTATACGCGAACGTCGCTGGATGCTCATCGCAGTGCTTTTCCTGCTTATCTTTGCCGTGAAGGGTGCCTTTTTCTCTTAGTCTTTCCTGTTGTTATCTTAAATTGTTGCGTGCCTCATTATTGTATTGGTGGACCTTGCCAACGGTTTCGCAGGTCTCCATCTCAGGGCAGCTGCCGCAAGTCTCTACGTCACGTTTCATAGCGCATTGGCGGATGGGACACATGCTGTCGCAATAGATGGTCTTTGCCCCATTTACGCGGCAGCCTTCGCAGTTGATGTGCTCTGGCAGAATGGGGGCGTTGTTCAGTTCTGACCATATTTTTGCGGTTTTCTCGCGGAGAGCCTGGTCGTTGTTCTTGGTGGCGCGATAGGCATCGCACTTTTCGCAGTCCAAGCCGCAGTAGGCTATCAGTATATTCTTCTGTTTCATGCCGGTAGTGGAGTGATCGATATTTACTCTTGAACTGCAAAGTTACGAAATAAACTTTATTCAGCAAAAAAAGTTGTATTTTTGCACCTTGGTTCGATATGTTGCGTTGCCAACGCAACATACAGTACATCAGAAAACAACTAATATGAACAAAGAGACTTTTGAAGCCCAAAAAGCCTTTGCCGGAGAAAAGAAACCTTCCATGCTTCGCCGTTGTGTGGGACACGATTATACTGGTCGTCAGATATACTGGTCGTCAGATATATATGATTACGATGGTGACAGAAGGCCGTCGCCCTCTATTTGGGCAGGTTGTGGGTCGGAGCGAAGCAAAGGAGGGCAGTGGTGAGGAGCCACGCATCGTGCTCTCCGAACTGGGACAGCGTGTCGTTGACGAATGGTGGTCTGCCTCTCTGCATCATCCCGAGGTAGAGGTTATCGCCTTGCAGATTATGCCTGACCATTTGCATGGCATTCTCTTCGTGAAAGAGCGGATGGAGAAACCTCTCGGCATGGCGATACGCGGTTTCAAACAAAGCTGCAACCGCCACTATCGCGAACTAGTGCTCGGCCTGCCGCCCGTTGCCCAAGTCCAGTCTGTTGCGATGTCAACGCAACAAACAATTAGGTGTGACCGCCATGGCGAAGACCGCAGTCATGGACTCCTTTTCGCCCGTGGCTACAACGACAAGCTGCTCCTCCGCTCCGGTCAGCTCGACACATGGATGAACTACCTTGCCGACAATCCCCGTCGCCTATTGATGAAGCATGAGCACCCCGACCTTTTCCGCGTACAGCGCAATGTGGAGGCCGCTGGGATGCTTTTCTCTGCAATTGGAAACCGCTTTCTCCTTGACCGCCCCATACGCCTGCAGGTGCAGTGCTCGCGGAGCCTTACAAATGAGCAGATACAGGACAAAGTTCAGGAATGCCTCGCCGCCGCACGGCAGGGCGCGGTGCTAGTTTCGTCTGCCATCTCGCCTGGCGAGAAAGCCGTCATGCGTGCCGTCTTTGATCAGGGGCTGCCACTCATCTATCTGCAAGAGAATGGTTTCACCGACCTTGCCAAGCCTAGTGGTCGTCGTATGGAAGCCTGCGCCGCTGGACAGCTACTCATCCTTGCCCCATGGGAGCATCACAACGAGCAGATTGCCATCCGTCGCGGTCAATGTCTTCAACTCAACGACATCGCCCGCCGCCTCTGCGAAAAATAACTTAATGTATTAGCAAACGGTTGCTAGAGGGATAGTAACATAACGTGAGGGAACTGAAGTGCCAGACGATTTCTTTGTCGCGATTTTGGTGTGGGCCGCATAATGTGTCAAGTCGGGAAATCATGTCAGCAGCCTTTTGTGCACTCCACGTCCTACGCTCGTCGTAACTCATCCTCTCCCATAAACTCTCTGCGAGGTAAGGCTGAGGGAGTCCAAAATCTAAGAAAACCGCCGCTAAACGTCGATTGTCTTTGCGGATACAATATTCGATTCCAAGATTATAGAGCGTGTCTACCCGTTTTTTAAAGCGTAGGGTTCGACAGATAGAGTCGGTAAGCCCAATGTCCTCAAAGTAGCCATTGCGTAGAGAATCTTCCATGAGGAAGGTGGTACCGCTGGCACGCTCGAAACGGATTATTTGGCTGTCGTATAGACTGTCCCATCCCTGACTTAGGAAAGCTATCAGTGAATCGAGTCCGTCGGTTTTGCACACGGGAAGCGTGTCAATCAAATAATGGATATTGAGTACTGAAATCTGTCTGTCTCGGATGTCAATAAGACTGGAATTTAAGGCATCCGACTGGAATGTCAGCAAGAGTCGGTCGGACTGAAGTCCTCCTCGCATCGGATGGAGGGGACCCCGTTTTTTGTAGGACAGTGCAAGACATGTCGTGTCGACAGCTATCAGGCTGGTACTGTCGTTTATACGCATCAACCGCAACCCTTCGGGCAATTGGGTCAACAGCAGCAGGCCTCGCTCGTCGACCAACGAACCTACAATCAGCGTGTCGCGGTGGGCTCCGAAATATTGTTCAAAACCGAAGTACCTCGGGTCGCGGTAGAATGTGTCGGCATCGATGGCTACATTGGCAAAGTCATGGATGGCATCAAGGTGATTCTTGGCCTGATGATAGCCTATAGGAGATGGCTGGGCTTTTGATAGTTGCGAGAGCGATACTCCTCTTATAGACATAGTGTTCACAATGAAATAAGTGTCGCTTACGCGACGCACGTCGCCAATCCCCCATACCACATACTCGCGGCCTGTAGCTCGCTCTACAAACCATGTCGACCGGCCAAACTCGCCATTATCCATTTCATAAACACGATAGTCATCGTCTTCTGCTATTAAATCGTCCACGGTGGCACACGGTATCCAGCTACGTGACATAGTGTCGAAAAACTGGTCAGTTGTTTCCCCTGAACCATAATGGTGGTAAAAAAGGGTATCGTGGCAAACATAAAGGTCGTCAAGATAGTGCATACTCTTCACCGGCGTGGGCAGCTCTTCGAGTTCGAGACTGCTCATGTTCACCACCTCCATCAAACTGCCACGGCCAGCATACGTCGAACTATAGGCAAAAAGACAATAATAGCGACCATGGTAGTTGGTGGCTTTCATCAATTTAGCATTTCCCTGTACGCCTAAACACTCACGTAGGTTGAGCACAATAGAACGCTCTGTCTCGATTGTTTTAACAGAGGAACAACCTAAGACTATGATTGCCAATATGACAGCAACCCCAAACAAGAACGCCTTCATGGTAATTGTAATGATTTTTCATCCATAACGCAATAGCAGATAAATTATTGCATGTAATAACAATAAGTCTGTTCCAACCCTACTTCCTCCCAGTTGCAGCCTACTTTGCGCCGCCTTTCGGAGGGTTGTTTAAGGCTTCTGGAGCGACAAAGAGCCATTGATGAATCCTTGATGGATGGAGAGTCACTGGGAGTTACTAGGGGGTAAGGAGGTTGATACGTAGAGGTGTGGAAACGATAAAAAAGCCGAGGAGGTTTGTAGAAGTCATCATAAAAAGTTGGTCAAATAATTTCAAACAGTTTTTAAGTCAATTTTTTTGTTTAACTTTGCACATTTTAGAAATGTAAGATTAGATACGTAACTGCATGAAAGTATTATTGTTCCTTGTCAGCCTATCGCTGCTGGTCGTCACCCACGAGCTGGGTCATTTGTTTTTTGCAAAACTGTTCCGCACACGAGTCAACCGTTTTTATGTCTTTTTCAACCCTAAATTTTCGATTTTTAAAGCAAAAAAGTTTGGTGGCAAGTGGCATTTTCTCTTTTTCAACAAGGAAACGCCCGAGTCGTGGGAGGCAGAGAACCTTCAACCCGAGGACCAAAACAATACCCTTTGGGGCTTGGGGTGGATACCGCTGGGCGGCTACTGCGACGTGGCAGGCATGGTCGATGAGACTAAGGACAGTGAGGACATGGCGAGCGAACCACAGCCGTGGGAATATCGCACCAAGCCTCATTGGCAGCGTCTCCTTATCATTTCGGGGGGTGTGTTGGTGAACTTCATTTCGGCATTGATTATTTATGCCGGAGTGTTCGCCCATTGGGGCGAGGACGAGCTGCCGCTGCGTAATGCGAAGCTGGGTTACGAGTATCACCAGATATTGCTCGACGAGGGCTTCCAGAATGGCGATATTATCTATGCTTTCGACGGGGTGGAGCAGTACGACTTTACCAGCGCCACCACGGCGCTGGTGCTGCATACACCTAAGGAGGTGACCGTGCTGCGTGGCGACAGTTTGGTGTCGTTTGCCTTGAGCAGTGACCTGCTGTCGAAGATTGCCACGGAGAATCCCAAGCAGATAATGAGTGTCCGCTATCCGTTTGTGGTGAAGGACTTCTCGCCAGGATCGGTTGGCAAGCGTTCAGGCCTGTTGCCAGGCGACAGTTTGGTGAGCATTTGTGGCATACCGACACCGACGGCCACCGACTTGACTGCGACGTTGGGCAACTATGCTGGCGACAGCGTGGTGGTGGGGCTCTACCGTGGGGGAAAGTATGCTGAGGTGCATGCACAGCTGGGTAAGGACGGCAAGTTGGGTATCTTTGCAGTTAGCGATATGAGCCAGCTGTTTGAGGTGGTTCATAAGGACTATACTGTATGGCAGGCAATACCGGCGGGCATCAAGCATGGTTGGGAGACGCTGGTCACATACGTTACCTCCCTGAAGGTCCTGTTCAGCAAAGGCGGCTTGAACAGCCTTGGCGGATTTATCACAATGGGTAGCATATTCCCCAACACATGGGATTGGCATAGCTTCTGGAATATCACTGCGTTGCTGGCAATCGTGTTGGCATTTATGAATATCATTCCCATACCGGGTTTGGACGGTGGCCATATCGTTCTCACCCTATGGGAAATGGTTACACACAAGCCGCTGAATGAGAAGGCTCTGGATGTGATACAGAAGATAGGTCTTGGGTTGTTGATAGCGTTGTTGGTACTTGCCAACGGTAACGACCTTATCAGGCTGTTTAACGGATGGTTTATGCAGTAGTTGAATTAAAAAATGAAACCGCACACCTTTAGCTCGGAAACCCTTAAAACGTCTTATGAAGAAGATTGATCGGCTCATACTAAAGTCTTTCCTCGGCCCGCTGTTGCTGACGTTTGCGATAGCGGTGTTTGTGCTGCTGATGCAGTTTGTATGGAAGTATATTGACGACTTGGTAGGCAAGGGGTTGGAGTTTGGTGTCATTGCCGAATTGCTGCTGTATGCCTCTGCTACGTTTGTACCCATGGCGTTGCCGATAGCCGTGCTGTTTGCCTCCATTATGACGATGGGCAATTTTGGCGAGAAGTACGAACTGGTGGCCATGAAGGCGGGCGGCATTTCGGTGAGCCGTATCATGCTCCCGATGGCAATAGTGGCAATGTTGCTGATGGGCATCGCTTTCTATTTTGCCAACAATGTGTTGCCGGTAGCAATGTTTCAGTACCGAACCACGCTCTACGACATCCAGCGCAAAAAGCCTGCTGTCAGCATCCGCCCCAGCGAGTATTACAATGAGATTGACGGCTATGTCATCCGTGTGAATAAAAAGGACCCCGATGGGCGTACCATGCGCGACATCATCATCTACGACCACACCGAGGGAATTAATCGAACCAATATTATCGTCGCAGACCATGGTTATATGCAGTCTACCCCCGACGACCACTATTTGCTGTTTACGCTCTACGACGGCTACTCCTATAGTGAGCCTACCGACGGTGAAAACTATCAGAAACGTCCTTTGACCAGCATTGGTTTCGACGAGCAAGTGATGACTTTCGACATATCCTCATTTGCCTTTGAGAAGTCGGATGCGCAACTTTTCTCTAATCATTACCAGATGCTTAATGTGGCGCAGCTGGACTCAACGGTAGGGTCACTCGAGGAGTCTCTCAATTCCCGTTACGAAGAGTTTTGCACTTCGTTGGTGGACAAGATGAGGGTGTATGACTATTGCAAAAAACATACTGGCGATAGCACTGCCTACATTGATGTGGCACAGCTGATAGCCGACACCAATGCCGACCATCGCAACAAGGTGCTGACACAGGCACGGGCGGTGGCGTTCAACGCCATGTCGGACGTACAGGTATACCGTCAATGTGTCATTAGCGACAAGGAGTATATCAACCGTCACTATATTGAACTGATGCGCAAGTTTACACTCTCTGTGGCGTGTTTGCTGCTTTTCTTCATCGGTGCGCCGTTTGGTTCCATTGTGCGCAAGGGTGGCTTGGGTATGCCCTTGGTGGCATCGGTAGTGTTCTTTGTGATTTATTATGTTGTCGGCATGATATACGAGAAATCGGTGCGCGAAAGTGCCATCGGCCCCATAGGCATGTGGGTTGCCACATTTGTCTTTATTCCCATTGGGGCGTTGCTCACCTGGCAGGCGACTACCGATTCCAGCCTTTTCGACCTCTCCATGTGGAAGAAATGGCTCCACATTAAGGATAGGATAAAACCCGACAGCAACAACGATGCGAAACAAGGTGGTTGTGAATAACTAGATGGTTCTCTTTGTAGGTAATATAATACAAGATCAAGATGGATTTCTCAAACGATACAATAAATAGTTTTCTAGCTAAAGAGTGTAGCCACTATCCTGAATTGCTGCAGAAATATGGGGAAGGTCTCGCTGCACAAGAAACTGATGTCGCATTTTGGGAATCTTTATCGGAACACCTTGATTGCTTCCGTGTATGTGATGAATGTGGTAAACCCATGATTGAAGGCTATGTGGTAGACGGATGTGAGACATATTGTTCGGAGGAATGCCTACATAAGCATATCTCATCAGATGAATTTACCGAACTCTATAATAATGGTGAAGGCGATACTTATTATACAACCTGGTATGAAAATTCAATGACATTTAGAACTCAACAATGAAAGCGAAACCATTTATCAAGTGGGTTGGCGGTAAAGGCCAACTTATAGAACAACTGGAAGCATTGCTACCAGCTGACTTTGACCGATGGGAGAATGTCACTTATATTGAGCCTTTTGTCGGAGGAGGGGCGATGCTCTTCCACATGTTGCAAGTACATTCGAATATTCATTCAGCAGTTATTAACGATATTAATGCTGATTTGACAACATGTTATCGCGTAGTGCGAGACTCACCTACGGAATTGATTAAAGCATTGACAGAGATACAGAAAGAGTATTACACTTTAGGTTCAGAGAATTTGCGTAAACTATTTTTCATGGCGGTGCGTGATGAATTTAATACCAAGGCATTGGATGATATTAGGAATACAACACTATTCTTTTTCCTCAATAGAACTTGTTTTAATGGTCTATATCGTGTAAATAAAGCAGGCTTATTTAATGTCCCATTTGGACGATATGAAACTCCAACAATTTGTGACCCAATAACAATATATGCTGATAGTGAGTTGCTGCAAAATGTAGAGATAATGACTGGGGATTATCAACAGACGTTTGATTGTGCATGTGGTAATACTCTCTTCTATTTTGACCCGCCATATCGTCCATTAAGCAATACGTCAAGCTTTAATGACTATACTAAGGAAGCATTTAATGATGTTGCACAAAAAAGATTAAAGCATTTTTGTGACAAGATAGAAAATGCAGGTTATTCCTTTATGTTGAGTAACTCGGACTGCTTTAATACGCCACATCGTGACCGTTTCTTTGAAGACTTATATATTGAATATGAGATAGACAGGGTGTGGGCAACACGTAGTGTGAATGCAAATTCTTTGAAGCGAGGTAAACTACAGGAAATACTTGTACACAATTATTCACAAATAAAAACAACAGATGGCAGCTCATACACAAAAAGAGTTTGACCTTTTCATGTCACAATTAAAAGAGACAAATGCTACTCTTGACTTTTATTGTGATTTTGAAAAGATTTCAGCAAATGTTGCAAACATTGCTATTAGTCTGCATATGCTCAATTATCTACTTGGAAAGAAGGATTTGAGAGGAGCTGTGGAATCTTTATGGAAAAGGGATTCAAGTGTCTTTGATGTGATGGATATTTTGATTGCAACTAGAAAGAAAGATAACAAATTGTTCCTTGACGATAAAGGTGAGTGTCAACTAATACATACGTTATTTTCTAGTGTTGATGGAGTGATGAAGTTTCTTTCAGAGACGGGATTGGATGAGGTTTTTCAAAAACGTGAAATAAGAGATTTGGTTGATTATGTTTTTGGTGTGGAGACAGGTCTAGATACAAATGCAAGAAAGAATCGGAGCGGTACTATCACAGAGAAATGGGTAGCAAAGATTTTCAAGAACAATAATGTGGCTTTTCGCCAACAAGTTTCCTCAAAACAATTCCCCCCAATTGCAACTGTACTAGGAGTAGACCAAAAGGTATTTGATTTTGTTATCGAGAGTAAGGGCGTTACGTATTTAGTTGAAGTTAATTTTTATTCTGGAGGTGGTTCAAAACTGAATGAAGTGGCGCGTTCCTATACAGATGTAGCACCCAAAATAAATAGTGTGGCGGGTTATGAATTTGTGTGGATAACAGATGGTATCGGTTGGCACGATGCAAGCAACAAATTGCAAGAAGCATTTTCAATCATACCAAGAGTGTATAATCTAACATCGATAGATGATTTTATTGCAGAGCTAGAATCGTAATGGTGCCAACATACAAATCAAGTGAAGAGGATTTTATGCTGTTTCATGGTGATTGCATGGAACTCATTGGACAATTGCATGATGATTCGTTCCAAACAATCTTTGCAGACCCACCCTACTTCTTGAGTAATGGTGGTATAAGTATGCAAAGTGGCAAGATCGTATGTGTAGACAAAGGGGATTGGGACAAGGGTGGTTCACCTCAATATATTTACGAGTTTAATAAGCAATGGCTTTCACTTTGTCGTAGCAAATTGAGAGATAGTGGCACGATTTGGATAACAGGTACATACCATAATATTAATACCGTGGCTACCTGTTTAAACGAGTTGGGTTATAAGATACTGAACATGATAACGTGGGCGAAGACCAATCCGCCACCCAATATTAGTTGTCGTTATTTTACATATTCTACAGAGTTTGTTTTATGGGCAAGAAAGTCTGAGAAGAAAACCCATTATTTTGATTACGAATGTATGAAGAAGGTGAATGGAGATAAACAAATGCGCGATGTGTGGAACTTACCAGCAATTTCGGCATGGGAAAAGACTTGCGGGAAACATCCGACACAGAAACCTTTAGCATTGTTATCTCGCATTCTTCTTGCATCGACAAGACGCGGCGATTGGGTGCTTGACCCATTCGCGGGGAGTAGTACAACGGGTATCGCCGCAAATTTGATTGGAAGGAAATATGTAGGCATTGAGAGGGAGGAGCAATATATCGATATGGGTCGGCGAAGAAGGGAAGAGTTAGATGATGTTAGGTACGCAGCAAAAATGCGAATGAAGATAAAGGACATCAAATTACTTGAGGTGAGTGGTGATTTGTAGACATTAACTCTTCTTTCTCTCCTCAAACCCCCGCACTTCTTGTTGGAATCGTAGGTTGGCTTTGCAGAGGGCATCGTCGGCGTTGATGCCGCGGTCGTGTGCCCAGTGCACCAGTTGGAACAGCAGGTCGCCGAATTGTTGTTCGTCCATGTCGTCATGCAATGGGGTAGGGGAGGCGATGTCTTTGTAGCCGATGCCTGCCGCCTTTTCTTGCAGCCGCACCGCCTTCACCAATGGCGGTAGCCCTGCAGGCACGCCTTCTAGCACTGATTTGCGCCCTTCGTGCATCTTTATCTGTTCCCAGCTTTCGCCGCCGTATTGCTCTTTGTGGTAGATAAAGGGATGACGGTCTATCAGCTTGTCGCAAATGGCGTTCAACACATCGGCGGTGGTGAACATGTGTTCGTCTTCGGCTATTTTGGAATAGAAGAGCAGGTGCATGAATAGGTCGCCGAGCTCTTTCTTTAATTGAGAGTTGAGAATTGGAAATCGAGAATTAGCTGCCGTATCTGTATAATCTTCAATTTCCAAAATGGCCTCGCTCAATTCGTATACCTCCTCGATAGTGAGGTAGCGTAGGCTTGCGAGGGTCTGTACACGATCCCACGGACATTCTTTGCGCAAGGTGTCGAGAATGTTGTTCAGACGTTGGAATGCGTCGAGTGTTTCTTGTGTCATAAACGGCGCACCTCCTCTACACCCTTCAGTTTGCTGAGGTTGGCTATCAGTTGGTTTAAGTTATCAAGGTCGAGGACATACAGCATGATAATACCGCGCACAATGCCTTCGACGGCCTCTAGCGTGATGGCACGCATGTTGAGGTTCATCTGCTCGGATACGATGGCGGTAATCTCCTGTAGCAGGCCTTTGCGGTCGATGGCGGTGAAGGCGATACCCGACAGGAGTGCCACATGCTCTCCCGGGCGCCATCGGGCGCGTACGATGCGGTTTTCGTGGTTTGCCATCTCGTCCATTGCCACCTTGCAGGTGGTGCGGTGCACCATTATCTTGCCGTCGGTGACGATGCCCACCACGTGGTCACCCTGTACGGGGTTGCAGCACGAGGCGGGTTCTGTGGTGTAGCGTTCGTACTCCTTGTCCAGCAGGAAGGAACGTTGGCGGTGGCCTTTTTTCTCATCGGTATAGGTATTGCCGAAATTGATGGCAGTGCTGTTCTTGTCGAATAGGGAGCTGTACTCGCCCATGAAATAGACATTGTGTCCCGGCAGGTCGCCACGGTTAAAGCATTGCATCACCTCGCGCTCTCCGATGATGCCCATGGCCAGTTGGAAATAGAGGTCCACGTCGCTAGCTATGCCTAGGAAATGCTTCAGCTGTCCGAAATTGGCGGTGTTGTTGCGTAGCTTCAGCCGTTTGAATATCTCTTGCAGTCGTTGGGCTCCTTCTTCGCGATAGCCTTTCCTTTGGTCGCGCAGATAGTCCTTCAGGGCCTCTTTGGCACGCGTGGTGTAGACCATGTTGAGCCAATCCTCGACAGGGTGGGTCTTGCGACTTGCCAACACTTGCACCTGCTCTCCTGCTCTCAATTTGTGTCCTATTGGCTCCACCTTTCCGTTCACCTTGGCACCCATGCAGTGCAGTCCCAGGTTGGTGTGGATGGCAAAGGCAAAGTCCAGCACGGTGGCGTGGGCTGGCAGTTTTATCATATCACCCTTGGGGGTGAAGAGGTATATTTCTTTGGTATAGAGTGTCTCCTTGAACTCCTCCACTAGGTCAAGGGCACTCTTCTCGGTGTTCTCCAGCGTGCTGCGTATCTGTTGCAACCACACCTCCACAGGACTCATCTCCAACTCCTCTTCAGGGTGTGCCTCCTTGTAGAGGAAGTGCGCCGCCATGCCTTTCTCGGCTATGACATCCATACGTGTGGTGCGTATCTGTATCTCCACCCATTGTCCTATCGGAGTCATCACCGTGGTCTGCAACGACTCGTAGCCGTTGGTCTTAGGCTGGGTAATCCAGTCGCGGAAGCGGGTCGGGTCGGGCGGGAATTCCGACGAGATAAGCGAGTAGACCTTAAAGCATTCCGACTTCTCCTGTTCGGGAGGCACGTCTAGGATGATACGCATGGCATATAGGTCGAAAATCTGGTCGAACTGGATACCCTTGCGTTCCATCTTCTTCCAACAGCTGTATACCGACTTGATGCGGGTCTTGATGGTATATTTGTAACCATTATCGTCCAGCATCTTCTTCACCTTTTCGTACAGGCACTCTTTGAGTTGGTCCGCCGTATCCGCACTTGCGTTTATCATGGCGGCTATCTCGTTATACTTGTTTGGGTTGGTGTATTTCATCACCAACTCCTCCAATTCGGTTTTGATGGCATATAACCCCAATCGGTGGGCCAGCGGGATATAGAGGTACTGCGTCTCCGACGAGATGGTCAGCTTCTTGGTGTCCTTCATTGAGTCCAGCGTGCGCATGTTGTGCAGTCGGTCGCACAGCTTGAGGAAGATGACGTAGGCATCGTCGCACATCGACAGCAATATCTTGCGGTAGTTTTCAGCCTGTTTCGAGTCCGACTGCTGCATTTCCAGCACGTCCTCAATCTTAGTCACGCCGTCCACTATCACTGCCACGCGGTCGCCGAATATGGTTCGTATTTCGTCAAGCGATATATTGGTATCCTCCACCACGTCGTGTAGCAGGGCACATACCACGGCAATGGGTCCCAGCCCCACCTCTTTTACGGCAATCAGAGCCACTGCCAAAGGATGGAAGATATAGGGTTCGCCCGACTTGCGGCGGGTGCCCGCATGTGCTTTCTTGGCTAGGGAGAAGGCTCTAAATATCTCGTCTTCCTGCTCTTGGGTTAGTGGGTATATTTCACGGCAGGCTGCCAGTAGTTCCTCATACTTCGCCTGTATCTCTTGTTCTTCGCGTTTCTCGTCAATCACGTAGGTCATAGGCTTATAACAATAACAATGTCAAAAATATTAAACTCAACGACAGGCTCGCTCCCACCGTCACATACACTCCGTCGAAGTCGGTCATCACCCCCAGCGAGGCACTATTGGTACAAAACTTGGTGCCTGTGTCCCAAAATGTGGCTCGCACGCCCACCTCCATGGCTGGGCGTGTGGTGGCAAAATCCTCATCGTAGTTGATGCCCGCGCTGCCAAACAGATGCCAGTCGTGTTTGTTCCATGGTTTTGAGAGTCGGTATTCTGCCCCTGCCAGCACCCATAGTGTGTTGTGTGCGTAGGCACTCAGGTTGAATCCCCATACTTCGGGCAGGTAGGCGTAGCTCAACCCTGCACCCACATCCATTGTGCCGAGAAATATCTTTGCCTCGGCAAAATGGTCGCTGAAGGGGCTGCCAAAATAGTAGATAGGATTGATGTTAGGTGCCTGATATTCGTCCTCGCTATAGGCGGTATCGTATGGCACAGTTGCCGACACCGAGTCAGTCTGCGCCCGCAGCGGTGCCAGACCCCATAGCAATAGTCCTATTATCAGTGCTTTCTTCATTCTTGGTTGGCCTTTTCCATCATGGCGGCACGCACCTTTGCCTCCAGTTCGTCGCACAGCTCTGGATTGTCGCGTAGCAGCTGTTTCAACGCCTCGCGGCCTTGTGCCAGCTTCGTGTCACCGTAGCTGAACCACGACCCGCTCTTCTTAATCACGTTCTGCTCCACGCCTAGGTCGATGATTTCACCCAGTTTGGAGATGCCCTCGCCAAACATCAGGTCGAACTCGCAGGTGCGGAACGGCGGTGCCACCTTGTTCTTCACAATCTTCACCTTCACGCGATTGCCTATGTTCTGGTCGCCATCCTTGATAGCCTGTATGCGGCGAATGTCCACACGCACAGAGGCATAGAACTTCAGTGCGTTGCCACCCGTTGTTGTCTCGGGGTTGCCAAACATCACACCGATTTTCTCGCGCAGCTGGTTGATAAAGATACAGCAGCAGTTGGTTTTGCTGATAGTTGAAGTCAGTTTGCGCATTGCCTGGCTCATCAGTCGCGCCTGCAGACCCACCTTCGAGTCGCCCATCTCGCCGTCAATTTCCGCTTTGGGCGTCAGTGCTGCCACTGAGTCGACAACGATAATGTCAATCGCACCCGACCGTATCAGGTTGTCTGCAATCTCCAGTGCCTGCTCGCCGTTGTCGGGCTGCGACACGAACAGATTGTCTATGTCCACGCCCAGCTTCTTGGCGTAGAAGCTGTCGAAGGCATGTTCCGCGTCGATGAATGCCGCTATGCCGCCACTCTTCTGGCACTCGGCTATGGCATGTATTGCCAGCGTGGTCTTACCCGACGACTCCGGACCGAAAATCTCGATAATCCTGCCTTTCGGGAATCCTCCCACACCCAGTGCGGCATCCAAGTTGATGCTGCCGGTCGAAATTACATCCACTTTCTCCGTTGCCCGGTCGCCCAATTTCATCACGGCACCCTTGCCATAGTTTTTCTCAATCTTTTCCATTGTGCTCTGCAGAATCTTCAATTTTTCGAGTTTCTGAGCCTCTATGTCTGACATCTCTTTTGCCATAGTTTACAATCGTTTATATTAATAATTTAGGTATTTTTTGCACGTATTTATCAGACTACAAATATACAATTTTTTTTCAAATCTGCCAAATATCGAAAAAAAGTGTGTATCTTTGCAGAATTAAATTAATAATAAAATCATTTCAAAAATGGAAATCATCAGCAATAGAATCCTCAACATGGCGGAGAGTGAAACCCTTGCCATGACCGCCAAGGCTCGCGAGCTTAAAGCCCAGGGCAAAGATGTCATCAGCCTCTCCATCGGCGAGCCTGATTTCAACACCCCCGATACTGTCAAGGATGCCGCCAAGCAGGCCATCGATGACAATTTCACCCACTATCCTCCTGTGCCTGGCTATGCCGACCTTCGCGAAGCCATCTCTCAGAAGTTCAAACGCGACAACAACCTCGATTACAAACCCGAGCAGATTGTTGTCTCTACTGGTGGCAAGCAGGCCATCTATCAGGTGGTTCAGTGTCTCGTCAACCCTGGCGACGAAGTCATCATTCCCACCCCCTTCTGGGTATCCTACAAGGAGATTGTCCGCGTGGCCGAAGGCAAACCCATCTACGTCAAGACCTCTATCGAGAATGACTTCAAGGTGACACCCGCCCAGCTCGAGGCAGCCATCACCCCCCGCACCAAGCTCATCATGTTCTCCAGTCCCAGCAACCCCACTGGTATGCTCTACACTAAGGAGGAACTCAAGGGCATTGCCGAAGTGGTGGCCCGTCACGAGAACCTCTTCGTCATGTCCGATGAAATCTATGAGCACATCAACTTCGTGGGCAAGCACGAGAGCATCGCCCAGTTCCCTGAAGTCTACGACCGTGTCATCACCGTCAACGGTGTCGCCAAGGGCTTTGCCATGACCGGCTGGCGTATCGGCTTCATCGGTGCCCCTCTCGTCATCGCCAAGGCCTGCAACAAGCTTCAGGGTCAGGTGACCAGTGCCACCTGCTCCATCGCACAGATGGCCACTATCCGCGCTATGCAGATGGACCCCGCCACCAGCGACGACATCATCAACATGCGCAACATCTTCCGTATGCGTCGCGACATGGTCTACCAGCTCCTCTGCGACATTCCTGGTCTCAAGGTCTGTATGCCCCAAGGTGCCTTCTACTTCTTCCCCGATGTCAGCAGTTACTATGGCAAGAGCTTCAATGGCAAGAAGATTGAAAACTCCACCGACATGGCGTTCTACCTCCTCAACGAAGCCAACGTTGCCACCGTCATGGGCTCTGCCTTTGGCGACGACGATTGCATCCGTCTCAGCTACGCCACTAGCGAAGACCTCCTTCGCGAGGCTCTCCGTCGCATAAAGGAGGCCTTGGCTAAGCTCCAATAATCTCCTTTGCTCAAATAAAAAAATGGTCGCCTTTTGGGCGGCCATTTTTTCTGTGAATCAGAATAATGTAATGGTGTAATCACGTGATAACGCGATTACGTCATTACGAGACTTACTAGCGGACTATCAGCTTCTTGACCATGCTGACATTCCCGCTGGTGATGCGGACGAAGTAGGCACCCTGTGCCAGGCCGTCGACGTCCATGGTATTGGCGCAATCGCCGGAGCATTCGAGCGTCTCGCTGCTGACCTCGCGGCCGTTCATGTCGACCACCGCTATCTTCACTTTACCGCTGATGCCGACTACGCGGATGGTGGTGGCACTGCTGGTGGGGTTGGGATAGATGGTGCAGGCGGGCTCGACAACGTCGTCGATGCCGACCTGTACGGTGGTGAAGCTGACGCTGGCAAAGGTGCTGTAGATGCTGTAACCGCAGATAGTGTGCACTTTTGCGTTATAGGTGAAACCAGGTGTGAGTCCGGTGAATAGGTGCTGACGCTCGATAGTGCGGAACTGGCCGATGGTGGCACCTCTGGTGTCGCTTAGTATAATTTCCCATTCGTTGCCGGTCAGGCCGGGTATCCAGGTGATGAGGGCACTGCTTTCGGTGATGCTGGAGGCCATGAGATTGGTGACGGGGTCGCATTCCTCGGAGACATTTCCCGTTGTGACGGTAATGGTGGCCCAGCCTTCGCTTTGCCAGTCGCTACCACAGATGGCTCGAACACGAAAGTCGTATTCCATATTGTCAACCAAACCGTTGATAGTATAGGTGCTGAGCGTGGTGACAACGGTGGTGCCAGAGCCGAGGTCGAATCCGTGGAAACCGTACTCGATAATCCACTGCTCGGCCATTGGGTCGGCATCCCAGTTGAGGGTGACACTACTAGCGGTGACATCGGAGAATCTGAGATTTGTAACGTCGGGGCAGACTGTGGTGGTGAAGGTGATGGTGTCGGACCAATCGCCTAAGACCTCGTGTTCTGAGCCGCAGAGCGGGCGGACGGATGCTTTGTAAGTGGTGTTGGCGGTGAAAATGCCAATTGTAGCAGGATGTGTGCTGACGGTGTATATGCTGTCGAGGCTGCCACTATACCACACGTGGATTTCCCACATGGATTCAGTCCCATTAGGCATCCAGTCAAGGGTGGCTGTGGCATTGGTGACGGTAGTGGTGTGCAGGTTGCTGACAATGGGGCAGGAAAGGCTGTCGGTGACAAAAGACAGCATGACCCACTCGCTGTAGCCATTACCGTCAGCGGTGCAATCTTGTCGCACGCGGATGGTATAGCTGGTAGTGGGTAACAAGCTGTTGAAAGTGTAGGTGTTGCCAGTGACGTGGATGTCGGTGATGGGCCAGTTGTCAGCAGAGCTCTCTTTGATGTTCACTTCATAATTAGCACCGCTTCCTGTCCATGTAGTAGTAGCAGAGTGGTAGTCGTTAGTAAGGTAAAGATTCGACGGCATGGCACAGGAGGCACCGCATGAGAGGAGTTGCAGGTCTGCCACCTTGTTCTCGGTGTAGGCGTATACCGAACCTGAACCCGTACTCGAATTCATCGGGTCGGTAATGTTGTAGGGATGGTTGTCATTAGATGAGTAACGTGTTTTGGCAGTGGTGGTATTGTGTGCGGCAAATTGGGCACCATAGGTATAGTCGCCGTTGTCGCGTTTCACTGCGAAGAGGATGTTGCTATGTCCATCCCAGGCAAAGGTGGTGTCGAGCTGTACAATCTGCCAGCCTGTAGAACTATAGTTGAGGTTGGCACTGTCGAGTACCTTGACAAAGGTGTGGGTAGAGTCGGGTAGGAGGAAGGCGGAGGAGAGCTCGGTCTCGTTCACATTGGCCATGTAGATGGTGATGTTGTTGTACTCTTGGCTGGCGGTAGTGTTGTTGGGGTGGAAAGCGAAGGCGGAGATGTCGCCGTCCAAATTGCTAAGCCGTGCCGAGTCAATAATAGTCTGAACGTAGCTGTAGTTATAGTTACTGTTGCCGAGTGGCGAGTAACTACTAGTTGTAGCATAGGTGGTTGGGTCGAAACTATAGGCTGCGGTGGCACCGTCGCAGAGGAGAGTCTGGAAGGTGGCCCTATTCCATACACCTGTGTCGCCTGCACCGCAGATACTGCGGATATACACATCGTAGACTCCGAGCGGGGTGAGACCAGAAATGACAGCGTTGGTGGTTGAAAGGTCTACAAGAGTTCCCGTTCCCAGTGTGAAGCCTGATGTGCCATATTCTAGTTGATAGCTGCTTGCGCCGTTGCTGTGCCATGTGAGTGCCAATGTTGTACTGGATTGCGGCACGGTGCTGTCGAGGGCAATGTCCGTGACTCGGCAGTATGTAGTGACACAGCTGACATTTACTTCAAAGCCGAAGTATGCTGGTGAGGTAAGATAGTCGCTATGCAGGTAGAGTGTAAGGGGACCATTGCTGGAAACTAACGGGCCAAATGTTGTGGTGTCGTAAAGACCATAGTCGGAATAGAGCACGGGTCCGTCGTTGCCTATACCGTCATACACGATGAAGTAGTGATAGGAATGGTCGGTTTGCGACATGCCGCTCACACTCACCAGACGGTCGGCAGAATCGGGCATAAGGATGATGTAGCTGTCCTGCGAGGCGGCGTAGCTGCCAGTCGGGCCACCATTGTCAAAGATAATTCCCCCACACATGTACAAGGTGTCGATTTGATTGGGACGCATGTTCCATGCTCCGGGCACAACCAGTTCGGGACCTTCCCATTCGGAGGTATCTCCCACGCCGCAGATGGCACGCACATATATGTAATAGCGTAGACTGGAGGTAAGGCCTGCGATGGTTGTGGCGGTAGTGTCGTACACCGTGATGGTCGGTATGGGGGAGGCAATGGTGTCAACAGACACTTGGTACTCGGTGGCTGAGCCACGATGGGTCCAACTGATATCGACAGATGTGGCGGAAGATGATGAAACGGCCAAATCACTGACATGTGCGCAGGCTGGGGCACGGTCGAGGGTGACATCGTCGATGTAGGTCGTCCAGCTACTGCCAGCTACTTCAACGACCTTGAGGGCTATGTAGTTGCCGTTGCCAGTATAGCTGTCTAGATGTATTTCGTATAGCTGCCAATCAGTGCTGGTCACAGTAACAGTGTCGAGAGGTAGGAATGTGCTGGTAGCAGAGGGACTGTTCATGACCCCCACTGCGATAACGGCTTCGTCGTCATAGGATGAGGAATTCTTTGCCCAGAACGAGAGCATCAGCGTGTCTAAGGCGATAGCCTCGATGTCGACGGCAGGCAAGGTAATGATAGGGGCGAAACTGTTGTAGCTGCTCCAATACCAGTCAATGCAGTAGCTGCCCGTATGCGAACCTGCATAGGGATTATAGATGTAAGGTGTATAATAGGACGACGACGGGTCGGAGGTGCGGGTCCAGCAGGGATAGAAGTTGGCACTGGAGCTGCCAATCCAACTCGAGGGCACATCCTCAAAGCTGGTGAAATAGGGCAGGGTGTTGATGCTTGCACAGTTGGTGCGGAAGGTGTAGGCCATTGACCAGTTGGCAGTGTCGTCACCGCACACAGAGGCTACATAGACATCGTATACACTATTTGGAGTGAGGCCAGCGAGGGTAATGCTATGGTCGTTGTATACTGTCGCCACCGTGCCAGAATCGTGTGCGAAGCCTATGGGACCGTATTCTACAAGGTATTCGATGACGTCGGTGCTGTCCCAGGTAATGGTAGCGGTGTTGGTGCCAATGTATGAGGCAGCGACATGTCCCGCTGTGGGGCATGGGCGGATAACAGCCACACTCAAGTCGTCGATATAGATAGTTCCCGAGGTGTTGTCGGGTTGGGCAATGGCAATATATTTTGCTGTGCCAGAGTAATTGTTGAGTCGCACACTTGCCGACTGCCAGACGTTGGCCTCGGTGGGCTCGATAACTCCTATTGAGGAGAAGGTACTGAAGTCTTCGGGATCGGACATAACACCCACATTGATTGAAGGCGTGCTATACGAAGAGCTGTTGAATGCCCACAACGAGACCTCCAAGGTGTTGATAGGTGCGTTAAGGGCGGGCAGTACCAAGTATGTATGATTGCTTGAACCAGAATAGAAAATTAACGACTGGCTGCCACTGTGGACGTAAGAGGTGCTGGCGTAGGGATAAGAGCCATAGGAATAGGTGGTACCTTTGTGCCAGCACGAGGGTGTGACATCGCCCGAGGTGGCAAACTCTTCAAATCCGGTGTTGAAAGGTAGCGGTTGGGCGACACATGGTGTGCGTACGGTCACTTCCGACGACATATTGCTGTCAGAACAAATGCCTGTAACACGGATAATGTAGCGGGTGTCGGAATTGAGATTAGTAATGGTATGTGAGGTGGTCGCAAAAGTGCCTTCGTTGGTCCAGATGGTAGTATCGACGGCACGGTATTCGACCGTCCATGAAGTTTCCTCGTAGCCGGGAGCCCAAGAAATGTGGATGTCTGTTCCGACGGCAGAATCGACAGCCACTATCGGTGGATAGCATTGGGTGCTAGTCGCACATCCAGAGACATAGAAGCGCATGTCGTTGCGGTAGGTAGTGGAATTGCCGGTGGTGGTAGAGATATCGACAGGCGTGCTGTAGCCCGTAGAGTAGCGGGCTTTGTCGCCAGCGGTATGGGCGAAATAGGCAGAGCCAGAGGTGTAGGCTCCCGAGCTGTCCACCACCACAACCAGCAGGTTCTTGAATCCGTCGTATTGGAAGGGGGTGTCGAAGTGATAAAGGTTCCAGCCGGGACGGCCAATGAATGGTCCATGGTACACCATTTGGAAAGTGTTGCTGTCGAAGGGTACAAACGTCGTATTCAGCGAACGGACAGTGGTGTTGGCAAGATAAATGGCACAGTTGCCTTTGGCACTGTCAGGCGTGGACGAGGCATAGTTGAATGCCATGCCGTTGATAAGGGTGGAGCCCTGCATCTCTTCGCGCGTAACTATCTGCTGACTGTAGGAATATGCGCTGTAGTTGTATACGGGCAGATAGGTGCTTGTGGGCGAATCGGCACCTGCAAGCAGCAGCGAATCTACGATATTGGTGTCGAAGCCTATGCAGGGTAGAGGTCGTGTGGTAAAAAAGATGCTGTCCCATGCGCCGTATTCGTTGTTTTCACACGCAGCACGCACTTTAGCCTTATAGGTGGAGACGGGAGCAAGTCCCGAAATCATAGCATTGGGTGAGGACGATACTGATTGTGCGACTAGGATACCGTTAGTATCAAAGCAGTCGACGATATAGCTCTCAGGAATACCTAGGTTAAGACCAGCAACATCCCACTGCAAACGGGCCGAACCGGCACTGGTCGCTGTGACTGCCACATTCTCGACAAACGCGCATTGGGGTGCACCGGTACACAACGCCAAAATCTCAAATCCGTTGTAGTTGTAAGTATACGTTCCGGCATTAAACTGAATGGTGACGGGACCGGTAGTGGAACGAACATTGGAGAAAGTTTCATTACGGGTGGAGGATCCCCAAAGCAGCCTACCCTCGGTGCCTACACCGTCGTAGATACGTAGGTGGGCATAGGTGGTATATAGGTCGGTAGAGCCGGATAGGACAACTAGCGAATCCTCGTTGGATGGATACACGACCAGTGTGAAGTTGTCGTAGGCGGAATAATTGCCGTTGGGACCACCGTTGTCGTAAATGAGCGTATGGCAGGTGCGGATGGTGTCGCTCCCAATATAGTCCATGACATAAGTTCCGGGAGTGAACGTTACGGGTCCCGCCCACGTGCTGTAGTCGCCGCCGCAGCTGTTGCGTACATACGCAGTGTAGGTTTGGCTGTCGTTGAGATTGGTGAGCGTTATCATGGTGTCGTTAACTATCTCGGCAATCAGGTCGTTAGAGTCGGGGTTGAAGTCGGCTGTGTCATAAATAACTTCCCACTCGTATCCTTCGGGATTGCTCCATGTTAGGAGGGCTTCGCCACTATTGGGCGAAACGGCTCTGAAGTTGCTGGGCGGTGGGCAGCTACTAGCCACGTCCACTTGCACATTGTCTAGTATTAGTGTGTAGTTGGTGGTGGAGGTGACGCGTAGTGCCATCCGCTCGCCTGTGCCGGAATAATCGGTGTAGCGTATTGTGTATGGATGATAGTGGCGTTGCCACTGGTTGTTAGCACCTGGGATGAGCCTCACTGTGTCTATGGGGACAAACAAAGTGTCTTCTATTACTCCCGCTTCCAATACAGGGTTGGTATTCATTACCGAGGCATAGAACGAGAGCTGGAGCGTATGTATATTCTCCATCTCTGGCAGGGCGATTATCTCGGTTTCGCCGTTGCTGCTCTCAAACTCCAGATAAACGTTGCCATTGTAGGCATTGGACGCATAGCTATAGACTGAAGGGAATGTGCCCGAGCTGCTGCTGCCTTGTGCCAAAGGTGTCCAGCAGTAGGGCATTGTACCGGTGGCAAAGTCCTCAAACCCCTCGGCAAAGGGGATGGGTGTATATCCAGAGCAAAGTGTACGGAATGTGGTCGAGACCCATCCGCTGTTGCTGGACGCGTCGCAGACGGCACGCACATAGACATAGTACAGCGTGTTGCTGGTAAGCCCATAGGCTGTATATGAGGCGGTGGAGGTCGTAATAGGCGATACATCGATGAAATCGGTTATGGCAGTGTCGGACACCACAATCTCCCACGACGAGGCAGATCCAGTTTCCGTCCATGCGATGTCGGCTCCGCCGGAATTGATATTGTCGAAGGTGACATTGGTGGGTGAGGAACAATAGAACGTGTAGGAGCTAATGCCGATTCGGCATGCTGGGAGAAATGTGCTGGTGGTGCCAGTCGGCATGCTGGTCAGGTTGTATGTGGTGTAGTCGCTGCTTGCATAGAGGGAACGTGAGTCGCTATGCACGGCTCCGTAGTAGTATGGTCGGTCGAAGGTGTAACTGCCAGTTCCGTCGATGACACATATCACCAGCGAGGCAGTGTCGTGATAATAGAACGTGCTGTCGAGTGCGATGTCTACCCAACCCGAGGCAAGGTTTATCGGGCCGTTATATACCTGCCTGAACTGAGAGGCAGGCACAGTGGTGCCAAACATTGTTTGGCCGACTTCGGCCATGTAGATTGTCCAGTTGCGGGTGTCGCTGCCGCTCCCGACATAGAACGACACTGTGTCGATGTTCCCATCGATACCTACCTCGTTGGCAGTGTAGATCATCTGCGCAAACGAGTAGTTGTAATAGGCGTTGCTGGGGACTAGGTCCGAGGTGGATGTCCCGCCGCCGATAGACACAGTGTAGTGTGTCTGTGCTTGAATTACTGTTGGCCATAGAAATACCGCCATCAGGAATGGAATGATTTTTTTTAGCATAAGTGTAAAGGTTTAAAGTGTTATCGTAGATTAAGAACGTAAGCCGACTCTCAAAAACTACAGCGAGGTTCTTTTAATTAACACTATTGACCAATCACTAACTAAAGTTTGACAAGTGGTTTTTTCGCTGTAGTTCGATATAGTACGCTGTCTTGACAAGACAATCCCTAGGAGATTAACGGCCTGAAAGGCCAAAAAGCAATTAGCCCAGGGCAACGCCCTGGGTATTAGCGGACATGCTATCTACGCCC
>JAEEGJ010002816.1_pt1 | contig 77228 bp, 57 predicted proteins | sample 8958761 | NCBI WGS metagenome assembly JAEEGJ01 (sample SAMN16246546, study PRJNA631951) | gut metagenome | biome: gut microbiome; feature: rumen; material: RS-attached | host: Bos | place: Iran: Karaj | collected 2018-10 | reverse complement strand
TGACCGCCCATGAAAAACACCCCTCACTTATCTACCGTGAAATTTGAGGTTTCGGGCATGATTTTCTGAAAAGTTTACAATTTGTTCATGGCGATTCTCCCTCTTGCATAGTTTCAACACGGTATTTCTGTTGATGATGACGGCGATTTCGGAGGGGAGATTTTCTCAGAAATGGGATTGATTATTCAGGGACGGTGTGGTATAATAATGAGGTAACAACAGGCGCTTGGCTTGAATATTGAAAAGAGGAATAACAAATGAGTATTTTTGGCTTTAGTTTTACGGAACATTCTGATTTGGCAGAGCCATATAAAACATTTGTAAGGCAGATGTCGAAATGGTACAACGGAGGGGAAATGCCCGAACTTGCGAGTCAGGATCTTCGCTTTGCCTTAGAACTGCAAAGACAAAAACTGCAATCGCTCGGACTTGATATGCAATGCAATCTCAAAAATACGGGATCAGCTACGGGCAATATTTATGGTGCTTCTTACAGCGACAGAGTATTCACAAACAGCAGTGTCAACGGAAATATGTGCATGACAAGAAACATCGGATGCAATCAGACTCAGCTCTATAAAAATACAGCGAACATCGGTCTGAGTACAATATTCCAGAGTTTGAAAAATGATACCCAGCCGAGTGCTTCTATGCCGTTATCCTGTCCTCACTGCGGTGCGCCGTCTACGCTTGGGGAACTCGAATCCGGATGCAAATACTGTGGTACCGGATTCCTTATGAGCGAACTATATCCGAAGGTCGTTAATTTTTTCATTAGCGAGGAATATAACAGAGACAAAAATGCTGCTAAAAACAAGCGTGAGTTGGCAATCTTTATAACGGTTAGCATTATTCTGACGATGATCTACGTCCTGTTCACAGGTCAAAACAGCAGCGCAATAGAAAAAATTACCGGAGGTATCGTTGCCGGAGGTATTGTCGGCATCGCGCTGTTTGGTGCAAAAAAGCTATTTGAGGTCATATTCTTTATGGGCAAGAATATGAGAGGCGGAGGAGGTACAGGCTCAACTCTGTTTTATGCGAATAAGATCAAACGGCATGATCCTGAGTTTTCAATCGAATACTTCCGAGATAAAATCACATCACTGTTCAGAATGGCTGTTTATAGCAAGGATGCCACAGAGCTTGCCTGCTGTAAGTGCCAGTGTCCTGAAAAAGCGGCTGACATCATTGAAGCACAGCTATTCAATTTCAACATAAACAGTTGTAAAATAAAAGATATGGTGTGCGATGTAGAGGTCACGCTTTTTCTTGATTGCCTTCATTACAGAAAGGGAAAAATTCAAAGTAAAACAGATAAATACAGAATGCGTATCAGAAAGCATATCAAAGCTCCGATCGAGCTTGGATTTTCCTTCGCAGCCGTTAGCTGTCCGTCATGCGGTGGAAGTTTCGATGCACGCAATGTGAAAGCCTGCCCGTACTGCAACACTGAATATTTGCACGAGGAACACGACTGGGTTATTACAAACATAAAGTAATAGAATCAAAGGAAATAATATCTACTTAATGCGGAGCGTTGCAAGCGTTCCGCTTTTTTATTTTCCCCATAACATTTTCACGATAAGAAAAGTTTTATGGCGCACTCTATTTCTTGCGCACTGCCAATAGACTTTTGGTATCCGAGCGCGCTATAATATTACTATGGAGTTGAATAATTCAGCTCAACTAAAATTTCAGAATGGTGGTGATGATATGGCTACAACTTCTATCGCTGACAAGCTGGCGAAACTCGAAAAGAAGATCGCTAAGCGTGAGAAAACTATCGCTGACGAACAGGAGCAGCTCAACAAGGAAATGGAGGAGTACAATAAACTCTACCTGACGGCTCTTGCAAGCAAGTATAAGCTGAGTGGCAAAGACCTGTTCTCCGCTATCGAGCGTGAGCATGAACAGCTTGAAAAGCTCCGTGACGGAGGTATGTCCGATTCGGATATTGATAGTCTGACAGACAATGCTCCTGCGGATAAGGACAAGGCTACTTTGTATGAGGATTCTCCCCGTACTCTGTTTGACGAGGATTGATGAAAGGGGGCTTTGAATGAGTGACTATGTTTTCCTTGTTGGTGACGATTATGAGAGCAGCAACAAGGAATATGTTTCAATAGATACTGACAAGGGAAAGCTGATCAGCATTGCCCTCGCCGCAAGCGGTATCCCGTTCAAAGGGCGGTTTGATAAAGAGCGTATGCTGTTCAAGTATGACGGCATTTACAAGGAGTCCGTTGATGAAATTATCGCAAAATTCACTTCGGACGAGTATGCTGAACAACGCAGGGAGATAGCGGAGCATAAGGGCGATGACTGCCTTTTTTTCCTGCCTGCTGTCGCAAAACTTTTGCGTATGACGGAGGGAACGCTCCGCCGCAGACCTCTTGATATTCAGCTTGCCGTCTGCAAGCGATATGCCGATAACTGGTACTGCGATACTTTCACAATTCAGCATGAGCTGAAAGATGCGATGAAGCTGATAACCAAACCCGAAATGACAGACAGCGAGAAAGATAAAGCTGTCGGAAAGGACTAAAATTTGAATACAACATCTGCCGTAGAGAAAAGAGAGAAGGCGGTTGACTATGTGTCTGACGAGGGTATCAAAGTCAGGGTGACTTATCCCGACAATGTGAATGATACTATCAGACAGCAGAAGATCAACAAGATGTACGATATTTTCCTCGGTGCAATGCGCCGCAACGGAACAGAAGAAACAACTGAATGATCTGGCAATCTGCCGAAAAATGATTACAGTTACAAGAACGCTGTTGCAATTTTCGGACGGTTGCGCTATGATATAGATGTAAAACCAACCGTCCGATTGCAAACGCAATTGGAGGTCAACAATGAGAAAATCAACTAAAACAAACGACGGTATCACGGCAATTTACGTTCGTCGATCCGTTAGCGACAAGGATAAGGGCAACAACAGCTTGTCCATTTCCGCACAGAAGGAGGAGTGTATCAGATTTGTGGGAGAATGCGATTATCGTATTTACTGTGATGACGGCAAGTCGGGCAAAGATGTGATGCACCGTCCCGCATTTATGCAGATGATGAGCGATGCCCGTGAGGGGCTTATCAGCAGAATTATCGTGAAAAAGTACGATAGATTTTCAAGAAATATGCGTGAATATCTCAACATTACAGACGAGCTTGACCGCTACGGCGTGACCGTCTATTCGCTCTCTGAGCCGTTCAATACGGAGACAAAAGAGGGACGTATGATGCGAAACAATCTGCTGAATTTTGCGGAGTTTGAGCGTGAGACGATCGCCGCAAGAGTGGCTGATGCTTTCCAGACTAAGGCAAGGGAAACAGGCTTTTATCAGGGCGGTAAAGTTCAGTTCGGCTATACTCCCGAAAGAAGAACAATTAACGGCAAAACAGGTTCGGTGCTTGTTCCCTCGGAGAATGCTGAGGCAGTGCGTGTGGCGTATGACCTGTATCAGCACCCTGAGAATTCTTTGACCGATATTATCCGCTACATGACGGAGAACGGTATCAATGCTTCAAGACCGACACCACGCACGAAAACAGGCATTTCCAATCTTGACAGGTCACACCTGAGCCGTATTCTTGAAAATCCGCTGTATGTTCGTGCGGATAAAGAGGTCTACCGCTATTTTCTTTCCAAAGGATATGAAATGCTTGACGATATTGAAGCCTATGACGGCATTCACGGCTTGTTTGTCCACGCTGGGCTTGATGATACGCATTTCGTCAAGGTAGCCTACCATGAAGGGCTTGTGCCTGCGGAAACGTGGCTGAGAGTGCAGGACAGGAAGTCGCACCAGAGCAAGTTCCCGACAAACGGCAAGGCTATGAATTCTTGGCTTGTGGGTATGGTGAAATGTGCCTGCTGCGGATATGCAATGCACTTCAATCACTGTGCAAACAGAAAAGGTGTTGTGTATCATCGCTTCATCGACTACGGAAAGTTCACGCTGAACGGCTGTCCCACTCCGCCCATTCAGTTAAAGCCGAGACAGGTCGAGGACGCTGTGCTGAAAGAAATGCAGAAGCGTATCGAACAGCTTAAAATCGCAAAGCGTGAGGACAGCAAGCCCGACACCGAAACGGAGAGTATCAAGACGGAGATCATTCGCATTGACAGTGAGATACAGAAGCTCATGGAAAAGCTCGCTGATGCGGACAGCGTACTCTTTGACTACATTCAGAAGCGTGTGAGCGCCCTGCACGAACAGAAGTCGGAGCTTGATAAAAAAATGCAGACTATGTGCCGTAAGCGTAAAGCAATCGACACAAAGCCTTTGGAAGAACCTATGAAGCAGTGGGATAAACTGACGGTTCAGGAAAAGCACGATGTAGCGGCAGCTATGATCGATGTCGTGCTTATATCCGATGAAACAGGTATTGAGGTGAAATTCAGCATTTGAAAAAGTGCGGAATTTCGGTATTTTTTAGTGTTGATAAGGTGATGCGTTGGGCGTGCCAGTTGCAAAGATAACGCCCTTGCCGCCTGTCTTTTCATCGAGGTATCTGCATTTGAGGAAAAGATCGAGTGCTTTCTGTGAAGCCGAGTTGGAAATTCCGGCTACATTCTGCAATTTTGTGGCGACGAACAGGTTCTTGAACTCGTGGGCTTCATCGACGAACAAACGGTCGATTCCGAGCTGCTCAAAGGTCAGCGTATCGTCCTGTCCTGCTTTTTCGAGCTTGTCAAGCTGTTTCTGCAAACTCTTTCGGGTTCGCTCCATAGCCTTGATCTGGAACTTAGAGCCTTCGCTCTTTTTCAGTTCCTCAATGCCTTGCAGAATATCGTCGATCTGGCTCTGAATGGTCATGACCTGTCTCTCTTTGGAAACAGGAATCTTACCGAGCTGAGAGTGACCGATGATAACCGCATCATAGTTGCCAGTAGCGATTTTTGCAAAAAGCTGCTGGCGATTTTCCTTCTTGAAGTCCTTTTTGGTCGCAACAAGAATATTAGCTCCCGGATAGAGCTTCTGAAAATCGTCACCGATTTGCTCCGTCAAGTGGTTTGGAACGGCAAACAGGCTCTTGGTACACAGACCTAACCGCTTGCTTTCCATAGCAGTAGCGATCATCTCAAAGGTTTTTCCGGCGCCAACACAGTGAGCGAACAAGGTGTTTCCGCCAAACATAGCGTGAGCGATAGCATTTTTCTGATGATCGTGCAAGTGAATATCGCTGTTCATCATCGGGAAAGAAAGAGCCGAGCCGTCAAACTCACGGGGACGGATACTGTTGAACAGCTCATTGTAACGCTCTACAATAGCTTCACGGCGCTGCGGATCTTTGAAGATCCAAGCCTTGAAAGCCTTGCGAATATCGTCAGCCTTACGCTGTACCACACGGGTAGCATCAATATCCACCACACGTTTTTCCTTTGTAAGCTGTTACATCATAAATAATATCAGGGTCATTTTCATTAAAATCATCTAGATATTCTACTTCATCATCAACTTCCTTATATGCGTTGATTGTAATTGTTAAAATATGTCTACACACCTGTAGTTCCATATCTTTCAATTTAATTAAGAAATCTTTGATCTCGGTTGTATGCTTAGTACCAAAATAAAATTTGATTGATTTTAGCACATCATCTGCTGATGTCCTTTGAATTAAGTCGTAAATAATCATTTGTGTGTCCTTTCAAAAACTTCCCCCCAAAAAGCTGCCATCCTGAGTTTGATTTCGCAATTCTTCAAAAACTAATATCTTGTCACATAGCTTTCTTCGATAGACATAATTCAAACATTTTTACTTCCTCGTATTTGGTCAAAAAATTCTTCCACTTCTCTGAAAAACACATCAAATGCCTTAACATCATCATAATGTCTTATCAAATATTCATACCATGAATCAGTGTTTCTGATGTTGTGTTTTATTTCAAACCATTTTTTAAAATCAGCATATTTTTTAGTAAAGCTTTCATTATTGCATAAAAACATTGCATACTCAAAGCCGTCTAAGAAACTCTTGAGTTTCAACGCTGATTTTTCACCTAAAAAAGCACCAGGGCGCTGTTTTATCATTAATAAAAGTTCGTAAAAGTTTTCTGGATTATTCATTATATCACCTCAAAAATTTTGGAGCTATAATATCATCCACTTGAACCAGATCCCTTCTTGAAGAATCAAATATAAACTCATTAGTGAAGTCAATATTTTTTGCATCTTTCTCAGAAATATAATAATAGCTTCCTCCACTCTCAACGGGAATTATATTATATAACCCAAGTTTTTCCATTGGTCCAATTATTCTACAAAGCATACAATCCTCATCAATTTCTTCACCTGGTTTAAGAGTTCTTCCAAACAGAAGTATCTTGCATTCATAGCGTTCTCCGACTTTCATAAACCAGAAGTCTTTCTGTCCTTCATCACATAAATCAGAATCATCAAAGCAATGCTCAATCGCTCCTGTTTCACAATTCCTTAAATGCACGTATCGTGTCATACATGCTTCTGCTATAGATATTACTTCATGCATTGTTTGCTCCTTTTATGATTATCACAGAAATCTTGGAATTATAACATCATTAACTTGAACCAGATCCCTTCTCGTAGAATGAAATATAAATCCATCAGCGTAACCTATCTTTTTTGCATCTTTCTCTGAAATATAATAGTAATTCCCTCCGCTCTCAACAGGAATTATATTATATAACCCAAGTTTTTCCATTGGGCCAATTATTCTACAAAGAATACAGTCCTCATCAATTTCTTCGCCTGGTTTAAGAGGGCATCCAAACAGAAGTATCTTGCATTCATAGCGTTCTCCGACTTTCATAAACCAGAAGTCTTTTTGACCTTCATAACAGAGTTCAGAGTCATCAAAACATAATTCTACTACACCGGTTTCGCAATTTTTCAAATACACATACCTTGTCATACAGTCATTTTCAATAGAAATTAATTCAAACATTCCACTTCCTCCTACATATTAAATTGGATAAAATGATACTATAAAACCATTATCACCATAAGCAAGGCGATAACTTTCGTCATCAATTATATAATCAGCCCAAAGTTCAAGGTGTCCTGTTTCTCCAATACGTTCGCCTTTCCTTATAGGTGAACTTTGCACCGCTTGATACATAAATGATTTAACATTTTATTCCTCTATCTGAGAAGTGCTTTAAATGTCCGGCTTTTTTTGGGGAGCCATATAAAATATGATATAACCCTTTACTTTCATCGCCATACTCTAATGCCGCAATTAAATTGCTTATGTCAATAATCGTTTAGTTTTCCTTCAAGCTCTCACCGAATCCCTTCGTTATTGGATCAAGGAAGTATTTCATAATGGAGCGTTCACCGGTTTTTATCTCGATACTTCCTGACAGACCGGAAATAATGTCAATGCTGTCATTCCAGTCAGTAAGTTCGATTTTCACAAGATAAACGCTGCCCAAATTCTCATTCTGAAAAGAACTCGGACTAATGTACTTTACCTTGCCTTTGACAGTACCATATTTATTGTACGGATAGGCTTCGAGCTTTATCTCAGTGTCCATTCCAACGCTGACATCAGCAATATCCATATTCTTTACATAGCACACCATTTCTGAAGGCATGTCATCAGGAACTATCGTTATAAGCTGCTGTCCCTGAGTTACCGTGGCACCGAGTGTATTGACAGATATTGAATTCACATATCCGCTTACCGGAGCAGTAATGCTCTGACAGTCCTTTGAAAGACGGTATTTCTCGGCAGAGGTGTCTATCTCCTGAATTTTAGAGCCTGCCTCAGCGATTTTAGCACTCACATCTGCCATATACTTCTTCTTACAGTTTTCAACGCTCAGCGATGCCTTTTCAACTGCTAATTCTGCCTGCTGAACTACCAATTCCTGCGACTGCTGCTGTCTCTGTGTACCGGTAGCCTTGTACTCATCAAGTTGTATCTGCGCTATCTGCTTGGATAATTCCGCATTATCCTTCTGTTTTTCATAATCAGAAAGGGTGGATATATATTCTGCGTAGGAGTCCTTTATTGACCGTACATAGGTCTGCACTTCTGCATCATAAGAATACACGCTGATATTCGAAACATCTTCACCGTTGCGAATTCTATTGTATATCTCTTTCTGAACGGAGTATATTTTCTTCTGAGCATTGAGCTTGTCAATGTCCACATCAATGAGACCGGTATCAAGTTCTACGAGAATTTCGTCCTTTTCAACGTGAGCGCCCTCAGAAACGTTTATAGCCTTGATAACGCCGTTGGACTGCGGCTGTACTATGCTGAGATTTCCGGTCGGCTGGATACTTCCGTTTGCAGTCACCACAACGTCCGTTTTAGAGCAGCAAGCCCATATAACAGCAGCAATGAGTAGTGTGAACACACCCAGTATTATAATTGTACCGCCTTTGTGAGCCGGTCTTTCGATTATTTCAAGCATAGACGGCATAAAGTCATATTTCAGTTCCTTATCACGCTTACGGCTGTGTTTCAGTATGTAATTTGTTTCCTTATTATCCATCTACATCACCTCTCAGCTGCTGATTGTAAAGGTAAGCATACAGACCATTTGAAGCAAGCAGTCTTTCATGCGTGTCATATTCGACGAGTTCGCCCTTGTCAATGACCATTATCTTCTGAGCATCCTTCAATGTCGAAAGACGATGTGCGATTATTAGAACTGTACGTCCCCTGCATATTTCTTTCAGATTATTCTGGATAATGCTTTCTGATTCATAGTCAAGAGCGGAAGTTGCCTCGTCAAATATCAGTATCTTCGGATCAGCAAGAATAGCTCTTGCTATTGCAATACGCTGCTTCTGCCCCCCGGAAAGTCCCATTCCTTTTTCACCGATTATGGTATTGTAGCCATTAGGAAGCTCAAGTATAAAGTCATTAGCACCTGCAATGGTTGCGCATTTGATTATCTGATCCATAGTCGCAGTCGGGCAGTGAATAGATATATTTTCAGCCACTGTGCCGTTGAACATAAAGTTCTCCTGTAAAACAACACCGATCTGCTTTCTCAGCATAGCTGGATTTACAAGTGAAATGTCCATACCGTCAACAGTTATCTTTCCGCCCTCAGGGATATACAGACGCTGTATCAGCTTAGAGACTGTACTTTTGCCTGAACCGCTTCGTCCTACAACTCCGACTATTGTTCCGGCTTCAACGTCAAAGCTCATCCCCTTTATGACTTCGCCGCCCTGTGGATCATATCTGAAATGAACGTTTTCAAACGATATCTTACCTTTGAGTGTCGGCATAGAGGTCTGATTAGCATTGAGAACAGGCTCCGGAGCAGTATTGAAAATGTCTCCGATACGCTTTACAGAGAGTGAAGCCTGCTGGTATTCCTGCCACAACTGAACAAGTCTGAGCACCGGCCCACTTACTCTTCCTGAGAGCATACGAAATGCAACAAGCTGACCGACAGTAAAGTTTCCGTCCATAACAGCCTTTGCACCAAAGAATAGTATCAGCAGGTCAAACACTTTCTGAATGAACTGACCGACTGTTCCGGCAGTTGCAGATACCATAGAAGTCTTATAGCTTGCCTTGACGTAATCAGCTTGCAGTTCTCCCCACTTCTTCTCGAATTTAGGCTCAAGAGCGTATGATTTTACAGTCTGAACACCTGTAATGGACTCAACTAAAAATGACTGAGTATTAGCTCCGGTCTCAAATTTTTCATCAAGTCTCTTCTTGAAAAGCGGAGTTACTATTGCTGAAAGAATAGCATATACCGGTATTGAACACAGAACGATAAGTGTAAGGAACTTACTGTAAAGGAACAGGACTACGATATATACAATTATGAATATCAGGTCTATCATTGACGACAGCGGAGTGCCGGTCAGGAAACTACGTATGCTGTCAAGTTCCCTTACTCTTGCAACTGTTTCTCCGACTCGCCTTGACTCAAAATACTTGAGCGGCAAGGCGAATAAGTGCTTGAACAGCTTATAGCTCAGCATCACGTCTATACGGTTCGTGGTATGCGTGAATACGTAATTCTTCGCAAGTCCTAATATCAGCTCGTAGATATATACTATCGCAATTCCTATCGCAAGCACGTTCAGTGTCGACATACTGCGGTGAACAAGCACCTTATCAACAACTACCTGTGTCATCACAGGAGTAAGTATGCCAAGTATCTGGATAGTAAATACCGCTATCAGAACCTGTATGAACTCTTTCTTGAATTTGAGTATAGTCGGAATGAACCATTTGAAGCTGAATGCTGCTTCGCGGTCAAGTATTCCTTTCTTGGTTATGATAATAGCAGTTCCGTCCCATATCTGTGACAATTCTTCACGGCTTTTGACTTCCGGCTGAGTTTTATCTGCAAAGAGTATCATAAATTGATCCTCTTTAGACTTGGCTACTATGAAAAATTCACCATTATTATCCTTGGCAATTATCGGAGACATCACATTTTTTAGTTTGTTAACATTCAGCTGGCACAGCCTTGCTTTTGTCTTTAATGCTTTAGCCGATTGTATTATCTCAACTTCCCCGGTCTTTTGTTCCGGATCAAGAACGGCAAGGCTTTCAGCTTGTTCCTTGGTAATAGGTATGCCAAGGAATTTCATAACTATCATAAAACAGGACAGTCCGCTGTCTTGTTTTTTTGTCATTTTACGACCTCCGTTTACACAAAAATATGCAGCAGCATATAGCTGCTGCACGAAATATTGAATTACTGTACTGAAGAAATTAGAAGCTGATCTAAAGCAGCTGTATCCGCAGTAATATCGGTAATATTTGCATTGTCGTATACATTGCTGTCATCAGAGAATGCAGACATATTCTCAGCAAGTATCATAGTCTGGATATCTGTCATATCTGATACTTCATCTGTATCATCTGATACTGTGATGCTGTCAGTTACTTCTGAGATAATAGTGCTGTCGTTTTCAAATATATCTGCTTCGAGCTCATCATCAGAATATATTTCATTGAGAAGCTCAGCATTGGTCTGCTCGATGTCTTCCTCAACCGGTTCAGGCTGCTTTGTGAGAACAAGCTGCCATGTCTCCTTATCTACATAGCCTTCTGCACCATCTGCAAATCTGAACGTATATGAAGCCTGTCCCCATTTGAAGTTACTGATAGTAAGCACGTCCTCAGTATCATTAACAGCGATAAGGAGATTTGATCCCCACTGATCTGATATTGTTACCTCATCAGAAGCAACGTCCTTTAGTTCAACAAAACTGTGGTCGCTGCCCCATTCATTGATAGTGTCATGAGCGTAACCTTTGCCGAAGATGTAGGTATCTTCTCCGTTGCTTCCGTTAAGGCAGTCGTCACCAGCACCGCCGTCAAATATATCATTACCGTCAGTTCCGAAGAGGTAGTCATTATCGTCCGTACCTGTTATCGGAGCTGATTTTGCTGTGATATCATGCTGTCTGAGAACTGTTTCATCATCGAATGTAAAGTTAAAGTCACGATTGCTTGTGAAGTTAAAGAAGCCTGTAATTACAAGTCTGTCTCCTGTATCCTCACCAAAGTCGATAACAAGGTCGTTATTCTGCATTCTTGTGTTATGCATATCAGCAGCTGTATAGCCGTGTATAAGAATGGTATTAAGATCAGCAGAAGCATTGATCGTATCAACGTCATATCCAATGCCGAATACATATGTATCACCGCCGTGATCACTCTGGAGGTAGTCATTGCCTGCACCGCCGTCGAGAACATCTGAACCGCCGCCTGCACGGATCTCATCATCTCCGTCACCGCCATAGAGGAAGCTGTCATTATCACCGTCATGAATTATATCGTTGCCAGCACCGCCGTAAATCGTGTTCACTCCGTTACCACCGAAGACTTCGTCGTTTCCTTCACCGCCATCAATATGGTCATCGTCATTTCCGCCGTAGATAGTATCATCGCCGTCATTACCAAACATACGATTATTGCCGTTGCCGCCATTCATGGTATCATTTCCGGCACCGCCTTCGATATAGTCAGCAAGTTCTCCTCCTGTGAAGTTGTCATCACCGTCACCGCCGTACATATTATTTATGCCGTTTCCGCCGTGGAATATATCGTCGCCGTCTTCACCGTACATATTGTTTATGCCTTCACCGCCGACAAATACATCATTTCCTTCGCCGCCGTAGAGAGTATCTTCACCATTGCCTGCTTCGAGATAATCATCACCTGCATCACCGTAAAGTGTATCATTACCGTCTCCGCCGAACAGGGAATCGTTTCCGTCATCACCGTGAACGGTATCATTTCCTGCATCAGCATAAACAGTATCATTACCGTTACCACCGTTGATCTCATCGTTATCTTCATTGCCTGCGATAACATCGTCTCCGTCTTCGCCGTAAAGTATATCAACGCCTGCACCGCCAATGATAACATCATTGCCTGCACCTGCATGGATAGTGTCGTTACCGTCACCGCCATCAAGATAACTGTCATTGACTCCGTCTGTGATGGCATCATCTCCGGCTTCACCACGGATAATATTTGTTCCATTGCCGCCGTTGATAACATCGTTTCCTTCGCCGCCATAAATGAAGTCGAGGTTATCGCCTCCGGTAATGGTGTCATCGCCATTTCCGCCTCTGATTATATTAAATCCATTTTCGGCAGTAATTGTGTCATCCTCATCCGTTCCTTCAATCACCTGACGAGAAGAACCGCCGCCGATGATCTGTGCTTCGCCTTCAAATGTGAAGTCATATGCTTCCGGCATATTGATGAAATCCGGTATAGAGATAGTTTCTTCAGTCTCAGTATTGACGAGAGAAATACCGCTGTTTATGTCGATATGTAATGAGTAGCCATCGGCACTCAGTTCATCGCCAAATGCAAGCGTACTGAGACCTTCAGAGTCATAGATAGTATCATTTCCGTGTTCAGTGTTGATAATATATGTATCATCACCTGCTCCACCGCTGAGTATATCATCGCCTGAGCCGCCGCTAAGGGAATCGTTGCCGTCTCCGCCGTAAAGAACATCTTCACCTGTGCCACCGGTAATAGTATCATTTCCGTTTTCACCGTAAATAATGTCATTCCCAGCGTTACCGTTTATAATGTCGTCATTGTCTCCGCCATAAAGAAGCTCGTTTCCATCGTCGCCGATAATATTGTCATTGCCATCATTACCGTAGACAACATCATCTCCAGAGCCAGCGTTGATTGTATCGTCGCCAGCACCGCCGTAGATGATATCGTTGCCCGAACCTGTGCTGACGCTGTCGTTTCCATCTTCTGCCCAGATGATATCTTGTGTACTGAAGCCGTTCAGTGTATCGTCTTCCTTAGTACCAATTACAAAATTGCCGTTCACCATTGCGCTGATTTCATCAGCATAGTCAGGGTAATGTGCAATAAAGGAATTGAGATGATCAGTTTCATAAGTTGTATCGTAAGATTTTACATAGATACCGATATTGTATAACATCTCATGTACATCTATATCAAGTGAAATGTAGTGATCTACTACTCCTTCAACAGAGGTGAGATCAAGAACAATCTCTCCTTTTTCATTTGGTTCTTCCTCTATCATTTCCAGATAATCAGCCATACCAAGGACCTTATTCATGAGATTGAAATATGTTCTGTCAAAGTCGGTAAATAGCTGATTCAGGATAGATGCTGCTGTGGAGTTTGGCGTAGTACTACCATTCACACCGACAAAGGAATCCACACCCATGATCGTTTCAAGGACATGAAGGTTTCTGGCATCAATTGTACCACCTCTTGAGTTCACATTAATATCTGTTGAACCCGTAATGAAGTAGAGGAGCTTTCTGGAAATAATACGCTTTTCAATAAAGCTGTCTGTATTCTTAAAGGAATCTACTAAAGCCTGAAGTTCTCCGCTTTCATCATGCTCCAGAGCATAGGAAAGGCTGTGCATATTACCAAATGATGTCAGATCGTTTTCCACATTGTTTACAGTGATTTCCTGAGTGTCTGCTCCATTGATCTCAAACCAATGTTCCTGAATATCACGAATGCCTTCTTCAAAAATTACAGAGCCGGTTTTAATAAACTCGACTGTATCATCATCCGGATCTGCTTGATTTTCTGGAAGTACGATTGACGTTATACCTAAATCTGCTAAGGTTTTGATTTCATCAGCTGTGGAAAATCCGTCTCTTTCCGAATCTACCCAAACACGAAGATCGAAAAATCTTGAATCTTTTTCATCAATGATACCATTGTTATCTTCATCAAGATCAGCAAGTGCTTCAAATCCGTCAGAGGATGTAAGACCGTTTTTCATTATCACATGATCACTGAACAACTCTCCGCCGTCATCAATTATTCCGTTGTAATTTCTGTCTAAAACAAGGAATCCGTCTTCTCCATCAGTCCATACTGTCTTTTCAGCAAAGCCGTTTTTGTCAATATCAAAGTGAACACCGTTTTCAACTGTAGAAAGATTAATGCCCTTTGTTCCCAAATCTATAACAAGTGGATCTCTCGGAGGCTGTGCCGCAGTCGCTGTACTATATCTGTTACTGTTTCTTTTTTCATTATCATCGTGCTGTTCTTCCCAATGGCTACCATATCTGACACCAATATCATTGTCTTCTATCTTAGAAAAAGAAAGTACACCTTCATTATCCTCAATAGTATAGTAATCCGAGTCATCTTCAAATTTATACTTGAAATTATCTGCTGTGTTCTTATAATCTATGATTTTTAAGGTATCATTTGTAGATATAATAGTGAAAAGCAGATTATGATGCTCCGTATCAGTGTAAGCAATTGAGAGGTCGGACATATCAACGCCATCAAAGACAATCGTATTTGAACCATACTTATCATAAATATTGTCATTGCCACCAGATTTATAGAAATGATATGTATCCGAATTATCTCCTCCACGGAGAGTATCATCGTTAAAACCGCCGTTAAGCGTATCGTTGCCTTCTCTTCCTCTTAAAGTATCATTATCATCATTTCCGTATAAAGTATCATTACCAATACCACCATCTATAGTATCGTTTCCACCATCACCATAAATGGTATCTTCGCCTTCATCTCCATAGATCCAGTCTCTATCTTCACCACCGTGAATTGTATCTGTGTTATCTCCACCATATATCTTGTCTTCACCATCACCAGCATAAATCGTATCATCGCCAGCTCCACCGAAAATTTCATCTACACCTGTGCCGCCGTATATAGAGTCTTTATCTTCTCCACCATAAATATAATTGTGGCCATTACCAGCATCTATATAGTCATCACCTGAATCACCATATAATTCATCATTTCCTTCACCGGCAATTATAACATCATTTCCTTCACCGCCGAGTATTATACTGCTTTCATTCCCAGTATAAACTAAATCATCACCTTTGCCAGTATAGAGAACTGTATCAGATGAGTAATCTGAAATAACATTATTACCGGAATCTTCGATTCTCCATGAACGAGCATATTTGGCAGGCAATTCCTTAACTGCATTATATATTATCGTGTTTATGAAATTCTTCATAAATCTATTGAGCATTATATTATTTGAATAACCGAAAATTGCAGATTCAGGATCATTTAAATAATCTCTAACAAATTCATCCACAGTATTATAATTTGAATCGCTAAACATGATCGGATATTCATTAAAAAAGGAGCCAAGATTATCAGAAAAAACCTTCTTAAAATCCTCTTTATTTTTTTCGTTTTCTGAAATATAATCAGAATAATAAATTTTTAGGAGATCATTATCTTCAGCTTTTAATACTGCGTATGATTTTTGCATTTCTGACCATAGTGAATCAAAGTTTTGCTTTATCATATTGATAACATTTTCATAAGAATCAATTATATCATCTAATTTTTTATTTGCTTTATAGAATGCAACGTCGTCTATAAGCTTTGATATGGTAGGTTTAGTAAGTTTCTCAAAGAAATGTATTGCCTTATCTTTTAAACTTACCGGTTTATCAATATCATCAACTTTATTTATTATATTGTTTATTATATAATCCATGGCATCTTTTTCTATTTCATCCCATGAAAATAGGTCATCAATAACTATATTGTTTGATCCAGATGATACATCTGATATTATACTGTCATTATTTTCTTTGTCCAATAAATCATATACAATGTATTTTATTTTCTCGTTTTCATCTAAATCTACAGATTGTTTTAACAAATAAAATACCCAATTAATTGTTGGTTCAAAGGCATCTCCAATTCCAAGACTACAACTAAATTCATTCATCAAATCTATAACATCATAAAAATCAAGATCATTTTTATTAGTATAATAGAACAAATTAGCTAACAGCTCAGAGAAATGCGGAATATCACCAAAAAGCACATTGTTTAATTCTTCTTTATCTTTTTTAACGGCTAATGGCAGCCACTTTTCAACGTACTGAAGAAATTCTACACTTCCATGAGTAACAATTTGATCTATTAATCCTTTTAATGTAGTAACGTTTGTTTTTTCTTCTTCTATAGTAAAAGTAGGATGAGAATTAACTAATTTAAGATTGACTACTTCATTTCCGTCAACTTTACTTGTTTCCTGAACAAAGAATGAATTTGGAGAATGGTTTGAGCCAATACTGTCCACTCCATATCCCTTACAATATATCTGTCTTGAACCCGGAAGCTGATTCAAGAGGATATGTACAAAATCAGTTGACAATGAATATTGAGTAATGAGCTTGGAACGTTTAAGAATTTTGGGTATATTATTGAGATCACTCATAAACTCTCTTGAAAAACCCTGACCGTCAAATGAAACACAGCGTGTTACATTTGGGCACATTATCGTGGTGTACATAGCTTTGTTAGCGCCCTTAGAGTGACCGGTTACAGTAAGTTCAGTAAAGTTATGTTCCCTAACCATTCTGTTCGCAAAATCCAAAGCTTCTTTTTGAGGTAAAGTCTCAGTTACATAAGCGCCCTTAACATTATCTGCCCATTCATCAGCACCTGAAGTGCCTTTATACGCGATTATGGCTTCATGCTCTTTAAGCATCTGCCTTTTATATTCATGTCCATTTTCATCTTTTTCTTGCTCAACAAAGCAAAGTACAAGTGGAAGACGATAAATTTTCACTGGAACATAATCATCGGGTTGATATGAAGGATACTCTTCATCATCTTTAGCATTAGCGAAATATTTACCAGTTACTTTATTATAAACAAGTGACTGAAGATTATTTTCAATTATTTTTTTCCTTAGAGCATCAGTTATAACATCGTTCTTTACACTTATGTATTCCTTTTTTATTTCTTTATTCTCACCCTCCTTTTCGTTATTCTTCTCATATACCAGTTCAATATATGTATTAAAATTATCGTTATTAAACATGATATCTGTCAAATACAGATCTTTCAGTCGGCTTGTCTTAAGATAATCTATAATATCAGCCCATTCAACTCCGCTGATTTTATATGGATCAATCGCTTCCGAATGACTGCGAAGGTTAGCAAGAGCTGTATCGTTAAATCTACTTAAAATATCTTTAATTTTCAAATCGATATGTTATTTGTTAATTCTGAAGAATTCCACCTTAAAAGTATCATTTGAAGCAGCTTCAGCAACATCTTCGCTTAGATACGTAAGCTGCTCCAACATACATAATTCTTCATCTGTTAAGTAAATAGTATTCATAATCGCATCTCCTTAATTATTTTTTCCTAATTCTTCAAGTTTTTTTTCTAAAGTTGTTGTATATTCATGATTCCCATATAGATTAAGTATATAATCTGCAAGAAATAGCTCTCTTTTATAATAATCAGTATAATTCAAATAATTAATATTTGAAAAATCATCAATATCTATTAATGTTATTCTATTAGTTAAAACAAGTTCGTGTTTATCACACCAGCGATAATAATCAGCAATAAAATCCTCAAATTCCTTCTCTGTACAGATTTTACTTGAAATAAATATATTATTACATCCCCCAACTTTGTTTTCAAAATTATCATTTTTAATCTCATTGAGATTATTAATTTTGCAATCAAAATTATCAATAAAAATAACAGCTTTATCAGAATTAAAATATCCCTTTATAAAGTCATTATAGAGTTTTTCACAGTAATCTCTAATTCCTACACTATAATAATCATCAGTAAAATCACCATTAGAGTCAATTTTTACAGTAACAGCGCTTTGCTTTTCATCCGATAGTGAACGAGCATAAAGAGTTTCCTCATCCATAACCCCCGGTTCAACATATCCGGCATAAACGAACTCCTCGTCATATTTTTCGTTGAGGTAAGTTATCATTTCGTAGATATGCTGTATAGAGCGCTTTTGCGAAGGTGATAGCTGTTCAATGTCTGTAGGAAGTCCCTCAGCTTTAAGTAAACTCTTCTGCCATTCATTCAGTGTTTCTGAGTTCTGCCATTGATGTTCACTATTAGTTTGTTCGCCTCTTTGGCTACTGCTTCCGCTTGTTGCGGATTTACCGCAAGATGAGACCATTGATGTTGCAAGCATTACTGCTGTTATTAGTGCGACCGTTTTTTTCATAGTTTTACCTCCCTCTGAAATATTTATATACAATATATATTTTAGCATTTTTTATCAAATCAGTCAATAGTTTTGTTGATAAAACAACAGTGAAATTTAATATAAAAACAAAGCCAAATACGCATTTATCCAATACTTGATCTCGCTGTCCCAAACATACTCATACAGCTTTTCAAGAGCTTTACGAATCTTTTTTTGAGCAGTATTCCTAGTGACCATAAGCATATCAGCGATATCAGATACTGGCATCTTGGCGTAGCCGAATATTCCCAGGTAGCAACCGAGAATATGCTGTTGCTCTGCCTTCAGTTTGACATACTCCCGTCTCAGCAATGGATATACCGCTCGTTGGAGAGCTTTCTTGCTGACGTTGTCTCCGATAGGAGCTATGCGAGGATTCTGGTCTTCGTCAGGATCGTCATCAAATGATAGCATGAGTTGTTCGTATCGAAATGTGAAGTTCAGACAATCAACAACTAACTTCTCCTTTATATTCAACTCCTTTGCTATCTTCTCAATAGCAAGTCCGTTGATGTGCAGCTTTTTACACTTGCGTATCTGTGTCATAGTGCCGTGTGAGATATTTATGAGTCCATAGTATTCCTCTATATACCGCCACATCTTTCCGAAGATAAAAGGATAAAGATATGTCTGGAGCTTGCTTACTGTTGGATCAAACTTTTTCTCACGCAGGCGCTCCACGAATTCTAATGCACCGACTTGTTCCAAGTCCTGCTGCATATCCTCGGACAGTTTCAATCCGCTGCGCTTGGAAATGTCAGCAACGATATTGTGGATATAGTTTGTATTTTGTCTGTACAGAATATCAAGGGCGGTATTATCGCCGTTATAATACTGCTCTATAAGTTTATCCGTTTTCATCTTTCACCGCCTTTGGACGTCCGCGCTTTGGTGGTTCGATGCCGCACAGCTTGTACAGGTTATCCGAGGACATTTGCTTTTCAAATACCTGATCACTGTGCTTTGGTGATGTAGAAGCCTTGTGATAAATGGCTTCGGCTTTATTCAATAATGTGTCACGCACTTCTTCCGTAATGGCTCCGCGTTGATAGCTTCTCATTATTCGGTGTACAGCTTTTTTGTATGTCTGATATTTGGGATTATTGTCATTACTATCCTTAACATGAGTCTTCCTGTATGCGATCTGTTTACAGGTGAACTGGGGATCTTCAAGCGATGGCTTGTCGCAGAAACGTGTTCTGTATGCGTTTGTCGAAAGGTAGAATCGTTTGCAATGCTCGCACCTGCGGATACAGTGACCTATCATAAGTCCCTTCATGTAGTCAATTTTCAATAATGATTGCAATGAAGATGTATGATAATACTCAGCAATAATGTATTCACCGCTGCCCTTGAATTTTTCTCTCGGTACAAGAGTGAATGATGACAGCGCATCATGGTATTTATACATACCTCCGCTATGCTGTATCGGGTTTATTATATACTTGTACGCTGATGGTGAATATACAAAATCATAATATGCTGCCGCATAGTTCCATGGCTCATATTTCCCGAGATTCATTATCCAGTTTATAATAAAAACGAAGATAGTCTGATTAAAGCTGTATATATCTTGAATTATAATATCATATTTAATAATCATAGGAAGAAAAACAGTTATTCTTTCAAGGAGATCATCGCTGCTTACTAACGAACGCAGTTCTTCAACCGGATCACCTATTACTTGAAAAATCATATGTTTCCGCATCAGACTGTCGATTTCAAAGAGTTCATCTATCCATGAATCAAGTAATTTTTCATCATGGGTTTCATTTATAATTTCAGGCTTGATCTTATCCTTTAGTTTTTTATGCCTGTCTCTTATCTCATGGAATTCATCAGGAGTAATATTCAGGCAGGACTCAGTAAGCTCACCAAGCAGGAAATCCTGTCCGTTTACTTCAATAGTCTTTCCTTTGACGTAAAAAGTTATGTCAGAAAACATATGTTCTTCGCCTCCGATTATAGTATATCACACCTCAAATCAAAATGCAAGTAAAATTGTCGTTTTGAACGAAAAATAATTGTTACCTGATTTTATGCAAATTCAAAAAATCGTACCATAATATATTTAGAGGGCAAAACGCTTCGCATTTCGCGGGGCGCTTTTTTATTGCCCACGTTCAAGGAGGTGACGAATTGCCCGACACAGCCCACACAAATAGTTTGCGCGGGTAGTTACCCGTAACAAAAAAAGCTGCCGGCTGTGTTAGGGAATCTTATGAGAAAGGAGGAATCGTATGAGTAATATGTTACAAACGAAAACCGCAGAAGAAATACTCTCAACAGTATTCAAGCCAAAGGAGTTCATCATTGACGGTCTGCTCACACAGGGACTGTACGTCCTCGCAGGCGCACAAAAGGTCCGTAAGTCATGGCTGGCAATGGATATCTGTCTCAGCATTGCAACAGGTGTTCCTGTGCTTGGTCGAGAAACTATTCAGGGTACAGCGCTGTACTTGTGCCTGGAAGATAACTATCAGCGCGTACAGGACAGATTGTTTCAGATGAACGCAGAACCGATTGAGTCATTACACTTTGCAGTTGCATCTGACAAAATAGGTGCAGGTCTTGAAGAGCAGATTGAAAGCTTCAAGAAAGAACACGGTGACTTGAAAATCGTTGTGGTCGATGTCATGCAAATGGTACGCAGCAATGTTGAGTCAAGCTATGGTACTGACTATGCTGAATTAATTGCACTCAAGCAACTTGCGTATCGCTTAGGTATCTGCATTCTACTGATACATCACACTCGCAAGTGTAAGGACAATGATCCATTCAATTTGATATCAGGCAGTACAGGTATCAGCGGAAGTGCAGACGGAAGTTACGTCCTCATAGAAACAAGACGTGGTTCAGGTCGTGCAACACTTCACTGCGTTGGTCGTGACTTCGAGAACGCTGAACTGCAAATGCATTTTGATACTGATGTCATGCGCTGGATAGTTGAGAGCGCACCTAAACAAAAGAGCCGCGACAATATTGTTCTCTCCGCTGTTTATCTTTTCATCAAAGAGCGCATCCACTTTGAAGGCACTGCAACTGAGTTGGTTGAAGAATTGAAATCAGTTACCACTGAGATTATTTATCCGAACAGAGTTACAAGAGACCTTGTACAGAACGGATATGAACTCAGCAAGTACGGAATTGAGTTTAAGTACGAAAGAGTTCACAGAGGTCGCATTATTATTCTTCACTACAACGGCAAGTGTGACAGTAGTGACCGTAGAAATGTTACCGTCACGCAGGCGTTGCCCGACAGCTCACAAACGTCTATATAGCTTCATCTGCGGGGCGTGTCAGTAGGTTTCCGTGTCGGTAGTTTTACTGTCACGGCTGAGTTACTGTCACGCACAAAAACGCCCATTTTTTGCCATCGATACAGAGATCGGGTAGTTATCCCACCTGCGGCGGTGAAAGCGATTGTGGCGCAACGTGGAGCGAGTGTGGCGATACCGCACAGATACTATCGGCAGAGGAAAAAGTAGCGGTACCCGAGAAAAATCAACCCCACTGGGTTGGCAAGCATAGCAGCCGGCATTCCGCCTGCCGCCTTTGCTTGTCGGGCAGAAGCCCGAACCCACTTCAATTCAAAGGCATACACCAACAAAAGTCAGGAGTTAGATAACATGAGAAAACGAAATACGACAATAGCGATACGCTGTACAGATGAAGAAAGCAGGCATATCCATGAACTTGCTGAGAGGCACGGCTTGAAGCTCAACGACTTCGTAATCCGTTGCGCTCTCGGCAAGAAAATCGTTGTCGCCAATGGCGTCGACGAGATAGTTCGGCAGCAGAAAGCTATCGGACGCAACCTGAATCAGATAGCTACACTGGCTAACATGGACAGGCTGACCGCAGTGAACTTTCAGCCGCTCCTCGATGAGCATACCAAGGTCACGGAGCTGATAGGTCAGCTGCTGAGGGAGGTGAAGTAGTGGCGACGGTCACAGCGATAAGTACGAAAGGCGGTGGCGGTGGCAAGAAGAGCCTCGACTACATCTGCCGCGATGACAAGACCGAGAATAAAAAGTTCGTGACGGCTCTCAACTGTTCGCTGCCCACAGCCTATCAGGAGTTCAAAAACACAAGAGAAATGTACGGAAAGACTGACGGTGTGAAGTACTATCATTTCGTCCAGTCACACCCGAGCGGCTACAAGATAGAGGCAGCTCTTGCTCACAAGATAGCAGTTGAGTTTGCGGATCGAGCGTTCAAAGGGCACGAAGTTGTAGTGGCAACTCACACCGACGCTGACCATATACACTCGCACTTCATATTCAATGCAGTCAACGCAGAGACATGTTTGAAGTACCACTCAAACAAGTTCACACTGCAAGACCTGCGGCAATTATCAGACGAGATATGTCTCAAATACGGAGTGACAACCCTCAAGAGTCCTGAGCTCCACAAGCAGAGCAACGGCGTTACTAACGGCGAGTATCGTGTTGCGATGCGAGGCGAAAGTTGGAAGATGGCTCTCTCCAATACCATTGACATGGTCATGAAAAGAGCAAAATCGAAGAAGCAGTTTCGCTTCTACATGAAGCAGTGTGGCTACGATGTGAAATGGGAGGACAACAGAAAGTACATCACATACACTTGTCCCAACGGCAGGAGATGCCGCGACAACAAGCTTCACGAAGCAAAATACAGGAAGGAGAATATGGAATATGAGTTCGAAATACGAAGAAATGAAAGAAGCTTCCAAACAGAATATGGAGGAAGCACAGGACATACCAACTATGGTCTGCGTCCAGGAAAACAACTGGCTGGCGGTGATATCACAGCTGGAGTTGCTGACGGACACGCTGTTCGATGTCAAGGCTCAGACGGACGAGACCATGACATATGCACAGATGAAACAGTACCTGCAAAATCAGCAGACGATACTCGATCAGGTCATAGAGAAGTCATTGGCGATACAGAATCAAACGTCGGAAATCACGACGTTAGAAGTGTCGAAGCTGGATCAGGCGGCGAAGGCTCTCGTCTCACAGGCTGGGAAGCTGAACGAGCAGACCTTATCGCAGCTGAAATGCTCCGACGAGCAGAGCAGAAGTCACGGCTTCAGACTGCTCCGACTGGTGGTGCTGATAGAGTTTCTGCACCTGATATCATCGGCGGCATTGCTACTTTGGCTTCGATGATAGAGGACGAGCCAGCTGACGATACTGAATACGCTCGGGAGCACGTTGACCGCAAGACACTCGCAAAGGAGCTCAGGAAAAAGGAAGATCTCGGTATGCATATGGGGTAACACAACGTGCCTGCATCGAGTTTTCAAAATGGGAATTCGGTATGACGGGATAAAATATCCCGTCACGACTATGAGGTGGTGAAATACCACCTCACATACCTGAGTCGGCAAATCGCAGGCTCACCAAAGGGTACGCCAAACGACCGTACCCATAACAAAAATTTACAAAGGAGTAATGAAAAATGAACAATGTAAATCACATCAGACACAACCACGAAACAAATAGAAGGAGTATGATTGAATGGCTGAAAACAAAACAGAAACTAAAATCGTAATGCTTACAATAAAGGAAGCAGCAGCTCTGGTCGAAGGGCTGACTGAATACAGAGTACGCCAGATGTGCATCAATGGTCAGGTGCCGCATATCATGGCGGGTAAGAAATATCTCATAAACAAGGAATTATTCCTTAGATATCTGCGCGGCGAGACTGCGTAAAAAAAGTACAAACGGCGCGATTTTGCTGGACTTCCACAGAGAGTTGTGGTATGATGTCGTTGGCAAAAACGCGCCGTATTACTGAACGGAGGTTTGATATATGGCGACTTTCAGAAAAAGGAAGAATGGTTCTTATGAGATAAAAGTATCTTGCGGCTATGGCGTTGACGGAAAGCAGCATAACCAATACAAAAGCTACTATCCGGCCCCCGGTATGACTCCCAAGCAGATAGAAAAGGAGGTCAACAGGCAGGCGGTGCTGTTCGAGGAGGAATGCAAGAAAGGACAAATAACATCTGCAATCAAGTTTGAAACATTCGCCGAACAATGGCTTGAAGAATACGCTAAAGTTAATCTGCGAGCCACATCGTATTCAAAGATGATACAGGTCACCAAGCGTATATATCCCGCTCTTGGTCACAAACGGCTTGACAAGATAACTTCGCGTGACATACAAAAATTCATCACAGGTCTGCTTGTTAATGAAAAAAATCTGAACAACGGCAAGTCACTTTCAAGAAAAACAGCTGTGCATCACCTGAACTTTATAAGCGACGTGTTCAACTATGCCGTCAGAATGGGTATGCTGACGGACAATCCTTGCAGGCGCGTAGTTGTTCCGAAAACTGAACAGACAGAAAAGGAAATATATACGCTGGACGAGGTGAAAAAGCTGTTCAGCAATCTGCAAAATGAGCCGTTAAACTATCAAGTATATCTTACACTTGCAATTTATAGTGGATTCCGAAGAAGTGAAATGCTCGGTCTTGAATGGAAAGACATTGATTTCAACTACAACACAATTAAGATACGACGCACCTCTCAGTACACCTCTGAAAAGGGTATCTATACTGATACCACAAAAACGAAAAAGTCTCAACGTATTTCAAAATTCCCGGAAACTGTAATGGAACTGCTGAAAAGATTTCAACAGGAGCAGTCAAAGGAAGCACAGAGACTCGGTAGCAAATGGGAAGATCACGACAGACTGTTCACTAAATGGAATGGGGCTCCGATGTATCCAGAAATGCCCTATAAGTGGTTAAAGGATTATTGTAAAAAAATAAAAATCCCATTCCGCGGTATTCACGCTCTACGACACCTGCATGCATCACTTCTCATCTATGAAGGAATAGATGTTGTCGCAGTTTCATCCGATATGGGACATAGTGCCGTAGGAACGACTTTGAACCTGTATTCCCATATGTTCCAAGAGGCAAGGGCTCGAAACTGCGATGCCATAAGTAACGCACTGAGATTTACACGAGAGAAGATAACGCAGAAATCAAGTCCGCAGAAGAATCTGATATGTTCACTGAAGGAGATGAGGACGAGCAGGAAGAAGAAAGCCAAGCTATGTCAATGACATAAATAATCTCCGCAGAGCAAAAGCTCTGCGGAGCAACTAAAATGTCAAATTAAAAAACAAGTGGTCAATAAGTGGTTGAAAGCACTTATAAAAAAGGACGAGCTTGCAAAGTGACTATTTTAAGCCATTTACAAGCCTTGATTCTGGTGGAGGCGAGGGGAATTGAACCCCTGTCCGAAAACTCATCCATACAACTTTCTACGAGCGTATTTTACCTATTAAGATTCCCCTGTCAGACCGCCGGTAAACGGGCTGAGAGACAGAGTAGTCCGTATACAATATAAAGGCACGGACACGCCTTTATATCGTTCACCACTAATCGATGTCCAAGCGGAAGCCGTGGTACTCATCCGGTGGACAGAAGCTGACTTAAGCAGCTACCAGTTCGCTATTTCTAGAAACTGTAATGTTATTTCTTGCGTTTATATTTAAACGTGGCGACGGTTATGGAGATCACGCCGTGCTCCGCTCGCTTATCATACTTCAAAATCCCCGTCGAAACCTTTACGCCCCCAAATTAATGAGGGATAACGGTGGTACGCAAGTAATGATAATGTATATTTATTATACAACAATTATCCCGCATTGTCAAGGAATAAGAAACAGAAAATCTGTCGTAAACTGTCAGATCATCTTTCTATCAGCCACTGCACAAATGCTTTCTTATCGTTCGGATCATATCCGGCACGTTCGTAGAAATCCAGCGTAGACTGCTCCTTAGAGCCGGTCATAAGCATCAGCCTTGTACAATTGTTCCTTATAGCAATATCCTTTGCAAAGTTCAGGCAGGCTGTTGCAATTCCTCTTTTGCGATAGTCCTTATCGGTGATGACGTTCTCGATCAAAGCGTAGTGACGCTGACCGCGAGTGAGGTTTGGGATAACGACACAGATACAGGAAGAAACGATTTTTCCGTCCTCCTCTGCAACTATGACATGATGTGAGCTGTCCGACATCATAGTATCCCATATGCCGGAAACGCGCTCGTCTATCTCCGGGAACGGATTGTCATGGAGCTGCATATATAGCTTCAATAAACCTTCCAGGTCAGTTCTGACTGCTTCTCTTATCATAATAATCTCTCCTTTTTGCAGAAATCAGAATATTGCTTGTTATATGAGAATTATCTCCTGCTTGTCCGCGTCAACGCGAGTCTTTGCTCCATATGGAAGTATGGCTCTCGGCGTTGCGTGGCCAAAGTTTACGTTGTAGAGTATCGACAGCTCCGCGTTATCAACAGCTTCACGCCATATGTCCTTATATTCCTCATAGTATTTTTCATTTATCGGCTTGCCGATAATGATTCCGCTGACATTACCGAATATTCCCTCTTTCCTGAACGCTTCAAGGTAGCATTTCAGAGTATCGGGAGTCGGAGCGACTTCGCTTGTTTCGGCAAAGAATATCTTTCCCTTCCACTCCTCAGCGCTCGGGAAGATATTGTACTTGCGTATTATATCAGCCTGATTTCTGAAATCATCGGCAAGTCCCGGGATACGCTCGCAGTACGGTGCTATCAGGTCGCCAAGCCTTTCAAGATTGCCGGCAAGGAGCATTTCGCCCATGCTGTCCACACAGCCGCCGAGAAGCTCTCCTTCAAACACCGGCTTGCCCTGCAAAAGCTCATATCCGTGAGTCTCTTTGTGTGACAGAGGCATAGTGCCAAGAGCAGACGGTGAAAAATCCGTCCTGTCATCGTACCATACATCAGATGGAGTTATCTTCCTGCCGTGATAAGGCGCAAAACAGCTCTCAAACTGTGCCTTTGAGTATGGCAGCATTTCTCCGGAAAGCTCAGCTAAATCACACATAAACGCCTGACCGTAGAATGTCTGCAACCCGAGTCTGTGAAACATGAAGTGATTATGCGTAGTATCCGAAAAGCCAAGAAAGAACTTCGGGTGGTTCTGGACAGCTTCGATGAACTCCTTATCCTCCATAAGGTACGGCAGCGTCCTGAATGTCTCAACACCGCCGATAGCCGTTATTATACCCTTTATTGAGTCATCGAGAAAGGCTGCTTTAAGGTCTGCCGCACGGGCTTCCGGATGTGCAAGTATGTAATCCGCTCCGCTGAGGGCGTGCTCCATGAATACAGGCTCGAGTCCGAAGCGTTGAAGCTGTGCAATGCCGGTATCCTTGGTATGAGCACAGTAAGGTTCACCGAGTATGCCGTTTGATAGGCTTACTATCGCTATTCTATCGCCTTTTCTGAGCGGTTCCGGTATAAGCATATCCATGCTCCTTTCTCTTGTTTACATCTTAAACGTCAATGTCCCTGTTCAGCTCATCAAACATCTCTATCATCGTCTCATTGTCTTTGGTGAGAGCTTTGATAGTCAGCTGAGTCTGTGCCTTATCGTTTGCCAGTCTCAGATTATTCGTAGACTTCATAAGGTTGTCCTTGACCTTTTTTAGGTGGTCTATGGTCTTGTCTATCTCATCTATTGCGGTATCGAACTGCTTTTTCGCAAGGTCAAAATTTCTCGAAAAGCCGCTCTTGAACGTCTCTATGCGTTCCTCAAAATGAGTTATATCTATCTCCTGGTTCTTCATATCTGCAAGCTGACGCTTGTACTCCATTAAGTTCATAGCCGCGTTGCGGAGAATAGAGATTATCGGTATAAAGAACTGCGGACGGATAACGTACATCTTCTCATACTCGTAAGAAACATCAACAATTCCCTGATTATAGAGTTCGCTGTCCTTTTCAAGCAGAGAAACAAGTATTGCATATTCGCATTTTTTGTTCTTTCTGTCCTTGTCAAGCTTTGAGAAGAAGTCCTGGTTTTTGTGCTTGGTGGCAGTTTCGTCCATTTCGTTCTTCATCTCAAACATAATTGAAATGATCTCGTTGCCGTCATCATCTTTTTCGCGGTAGATATAATCGCCTTTAGTTCCGTCGGCAACAGTGTTGTCCTTGCCGAATTCAGCATTTTTGAACGCCATCGAACGCACCATATTGAACGAATTCTCGCAGTGCTTTTCGAGCGTTTCACCTATCATTTTCGTGGAAAGACTTGTTTTCAGATCCTTGTAGTTCTTAATTGTCTCGTCCTTGATCTTCAGCTGGTCTTCGTACTTTTTTATCGTAAGACCGAGTTCATTCTCCATTTTAGAAACTGCAAGATCATTCTTTATCTTTATATTTTCAAGCTGGTTGTTCAGTTCCGTTATCTTTTCCTTGCTGTCGCTGAGGGCTTTTTCGTACTTGCTCTTTTCATCGCTGACAGCTTTTGAGACCGCAAGCTCCATTCTGACATCGTTATTGCCTATCTCGGCTTCGAGTTTTTGCACAGCAATCTCGAGTTCTTTAATTCTCTCGTCTTTTTTTGCGGTTATTTTATTTATATTAAGCTCTGTTTCGGTCTTGTTTCTTTCATTCAGAACTTCTATCTGCTTGTTCAGGTCTCTTTCAAATTCCTTGTTCCGCACCTGCTGAACAATAGCAGCATATCCGGCTTCGTCGATAGTGAAAGCCTCTCCGCAGTGCGGACATTTGATCTCGTTCATGTACTGACCTCCTGTTACTCGTAATCCTGTATATAACAACACGGGCGGATATCATCCGCCCATAGAATCATCAATGATTGCGGCTCTTGAGACTGCGGTCTATCTCGCGGTTAGCGTCACGCTTTGCGATATCAGCACGCTTGTCGTAGAGCTTTTTACCCTTGCAGAGGCCTACCTGCACCTTGACCTTTGAATCCTTGAAATACAGACTCAGCGGTATCAGTGAAAGTCCCTCCTGCTTGAGTGTTCCGTAGAGCTTGTTTATCTCGCGCTTATGCATGAGCAGCTTACGTACTCTCATAGGATCACGGTTGAAGATATTGCCTTTTTCATACGGTGATATGTGCATACCTCTCACGAACAGTTCTCCCTTGTCGATAGAGCACCAGCTGTCCTTGAGGTTTACTCCGCCCTGACGGATAGACTTCACCTCTGTACCGACAAGCTCTATACCTGCCTCATATGTCTCGAGCACGAAGTAATCGTGTCTGGCTTTTCTGTTTTCTGCTATCGTTTTCGTGCCTTTTGACCTCATAGTCTCTCTCCCTTTATTACTTTTCGCTGTATTATATTTAAAATTATACATCATAGCCCGATAAATGTCAACCATAACCGCCGAACATTCTGCGGAGTAAGCTATTATTATGCGCCGTAGGACGTTTTACAGGATTATTTGTCGTTCAGTGACTGCTTTTTTACCATTATTTTTGAAAAAGCCTTGATTTTAACCCCTTAAAGTGTTATAATAAATGTGTGTATTTTTAAGGATCGGAGGAAAGCTATGAAATATAAAGGTGAAAAATGTGCAGCCTGCGGTGAAGTCTTTACCGAAGATGATGACGTTGTCGTTTGCCCCGACTGCGGTTCGCCTCATCACAGAGCGTGCTACAAGGAGAATAATCAGTGCGCAAACATCGCTTTTCACGAGAGCGGACAAAAGTGGCATAAAGCTCTGGTCGATCCGGCTTCGTTCCAGGACAGCAGCGAAATAGTTCCCTGCCCGTCATGCCGTTTTCCTAACCCTAAGAGTGCTGATAAATGCATCCGCTGCGGTGCTGATATGTCTACGCAGGAAGAAAAAACTGAGGAAGCTGCTCCCGAAAAGGAAAACTCTTCAAACGAAGATCCCTTCATTCAGTATATGGAAAACGAACTTGCTGCAGCAAGGCCTTACCTTGGATTTGATCCTGAGGAGGATATGGGCGGCGCTACTCTGAAAGAAGTTTCTCAGTTCGTCTGCACAAACACACTCTACTATATACCTATTTTCAAGCGTATGAAAGATTTCGGCTCGAAGATCTCATTCAATATTTCCTGCCTGTTATTCCCCTATTTCTATTTTGCAAACCGCAAAATGTGGGGATGGGCAATGATCTCAGCTGTTCTTTCGATAGTACTCAATATGCCGACATATATACTTTGGCTCAGCAAGCATATCGCTTCAAATTCCAATACTGAGGGATTCCTCTCAATGATCTATGACAATCAGTCATCTCTTGAAAACCTCGACGGAATATTCAGTGTGTTCAGCACTTTCACCAGTATCGGCTTCTGTCTCTTCGGAAACTGGCTGTACTACCGCTACACTATGAAAACACTGCGGCGCATGAAAAGTCAGATCGGCGGCGACAAAGTCCCCACAAAACAGCTTATGACTGCCGGCGGTGTAAAACCCGTGAACATACTCTTTATGGCACTCATAATCATGGGATTAGGTCTCGCAGTTCTCTTTGCTGCCATACAGATAATGGATGCAGGAAAGCTTTTAAGCTCATTATGATAACAAGGACGCATTTCTGTGCGTCCATTTTTTTACTCCACTTTTCCTGATAACAAAAAATGCCTGCCGCATAATGCGGCAGGCAATAATTATATTACACGATCGGGTTTGCCATAGGAGCAGCGTTGTGCTCGATATATGCTTCGTTCTTAGCGACCTCGACCTTGTTGTAGATGTCCATACCTGTACCGGCAGGAATGAGCTTACCGATGATAACGTTCTCCTTGAGTCCGAGGAGCTTATCGCTCTTGCCTCTGATAGCAGCATCTGTGAGAGCCTTTGTTGTCTCCTGGAATGAAGCTGCTGACATGAAGCTGTCGGAGTTGGAAGAAGCCTTGGTAATACCCTGAAGTACGGGGCTGGTCTGTACAAGCTGGAGATCGTACTCGCCGGAGTCGATCCTTGCCTGAATCTCAGAGTTGATAGCGTCGATCTCCTTGCGGTCAACGAGTGTGCCGGGAAGCAGATAGCTGCTGCCGGATTCCTCGACCTTGATCTTGCGGAGCATCTGACGAACGATAACTTCAATGTGCTTATCGTTGATATCAACACCCTGTAAACGGTAAACCTTCTGAACTTCGTTGATGATGTAGTTCTGAACAGCCTGTGTACCGAGGATGTTGAGGATGTCTGTCGGGTAGATATTACCTTCTGTAAGACGAACACCCTTGTCGATAACTTCGCCCTCCTGAACTCTGATCTTGAAGTTGTAGGGAATCATATAAGTCTCAGACTCGCCTGTTTCATCATTGGAAACAATGATGTTTCTTGTAGTCTTGATCTCTTCGATGTGGATCTTACCCGAGATGCGTGAGAGGATAGCAGCACCCTTAGGACGTCTGCTCTCAAAGAGTTCCTCAACACGGGGGAGACCCTGTGTGATATCTTCCGCATCGGCAGAAGCAACACCACCGGTATGGAAGGTTCTCATTGTAAGCTGTGTACCAGGCTCACCGATTGACTGAGCAGCGATTACGCCGACAGCTTCACCGACTGATACAACATTGTTGTGTGCAAGGTTAGCACCGTAGCACTTAGCACATACGCCGTTTCTTGCCTTACAGGTAAGAACTGAACGTATCTTGATCTTTTCGATGCCCGTTTCAACGATCTTCTTTGCATCAGCGTCACTGATGAGCTTTGTGCGTGATACGATGAGTTCACCGGATTCGTCGCGGAGGTCTTCGGAGAGGTATCTGCCGACAAGACGCTCAACGAACGGCTCAACGACTTCGTTGCCGTTTTTGATCTCATATACTTCGATACCGTCAGTAGTTCCGCAGTCGTCCTCACGGATGATAACGTCCTGAGATACGTCAACAAGTCGACGTGTGAGGTAACCTGAGTCAGCGGTACGGAGAGCGGTATCAGCTAGTCCCTTACGGGCGCCTCGAGATGCGATGAAGTACTCGAGGATGTTAAGACCTTCACGGTAGTTAGCTCTGATCGGGATCTCGATAACGCCACCGGAGGTGTTAGCGATAAGTCCACGCATACCAGCGAGCTGACGGATCTGTGAGATACTACCACGGGCACCGGAGTCAGCCATCATCCAGATAGGATTGTATCTGTCGAAGTTTGCCTTCAGGGCTGCAGTAACCTGATCATTGGTATCTGTCCAGAGTGAAATGATCTTCTTTGATTTTTCCTGAGCGGAGATATAACCGTACTCATACTCTGTTGTGATCTGTGCAACTTCTTCATCAGCCTTTGCAAGGATCTCCTTCTTCTGAGGAGGAATTGAAGCATCGCATACAGCAACGGTAAGAGCTGCTCTTGTGGAGTATTTGTAACCGAGAGCCTTGATACGGTCAAGTACCTCGGAAGTTGTTGTTGTGCCGTGGATCTTGATGCAGCGCTCGATGATGTCTGAGAGCTGCTTCTTTCCTACGAGGAATGCGATCTCAAGGTCAAACTGCTTATCGGAGTTGGTTCTGTCAACATAGCCGAGGTTCTGAGGAATGTTCTCATTGAAGATGAGACGTCCGACAGTAGCATCGATTATCTTGGAGACCTTCTTGTCGCCGATGTCCTTTGTTATCTTTACCTTGATATTGGCGTGAAGTGAAACATCATGCTCGTTGTAAGCCATAAGAGCTTCGTTCACATCACGGAATACCTTGCCTTCACCGGGTTCGCCGGGCTTATCCATTGTGAGGTAGTAAGAACCAAGTACCATATCCTGTGAAGGAACGGCGACAGGCTTACCATCTGAAGGTTTGAGGAGGTTGTTAGCTGCGAGCATGAGGAAACGAGCCTCTGCCTGAGCCTCTGCTGAAAGCGGAAGGTGTACAGCCATCTGGTCACCATCGAAGTCAGCGTTGAAGGCTGAACATACGAGCGGATGGAGCTTGATAGCGCGTCCCTCAACGAGTATAGGCTCGAATGCCTGGATACCGAGTCTGTGGAGCGTAGGAGCACGGTTGAGCATTACAGGGTGATCCTTGATAACGTCCTCGAGAGCATCCCATACCTTGTTGTCAGCACGGTCGATGAGCTTTCTTGCAGACTTGATATTTGCGATAGCCTTCTTGTCAACGAGTCTCTTGAGTACGAAGGGCTTGAAGAGCTCGAGAGCCATTTCCTTCGGGAGACCGCACTGATACATCTTGAGCTCAGGTCCTACTACGATAACTGAACGTCCGGAGTAGTCAACACGCTTACCGAGAAGGTTCTGACGGAAACGTCCCTGCTTACCCTTGAGCATATCAGAGAGTGATTTAAGAGCACGGTTGCTCGGACCTGTAACAGGTCTGCCGTGTCTGCCGTTATCTATGAGAGCGTCAACTGCTTCTTGGAGCATACGCTTTTCGTTTCTTACGATGATGTCAGGAGCATCGAGCTCGAGCATTCTCTTGAGACGGTTGTTTCTGTTGATAACACGTCTGTAAAGATCGTTAAGGTCGGATGTTGCATAACGTCCGCCGTCGAGCATGATCATAGGACGGATATCCGGAGGGATTACAGGCACTACTGAGAGTATCATCCACTCAGGCTTGTTTCCTGAGAGACGGAATGCCTCGATGATCTGGAGTCTCTTGAGGAGCTTTACCTTCTTCTGACCTGCGGGAAGTCCTACAAGCTCAGCCTTGAGGTCGTCAGCTACGATCTCGATGTTGTTTCTCCACTCGATATCCTCGAGAGCTGCAAACTTCTGACACTCTTCACAGTCACACTCGGTAGGCTTGTTGAAGCAGCTTACCCTGGGTGCGCCGATAGAGATCTTGCCCATTTCGATGAGACGATTCTTCTGAGTATCGTATCTCTCGGGATCGTACTCGTTGAGAAGCTTCTTGATAGCTTCTGCGCCCATCTCAGCCTTGAAATCGTCACCGTACTTCTCACGGAAGGAGAGGTACTCCTTCTCGGAGAGGAGCTGCTTCTTAACGAGCTCTGTGTTGCCGGGATCGATTACGATATATTTTGTGAAGTAGAGGATCTCCTCGAGTCTCTTCTGTGAGATCTCGAGTACCTGTCCTATACGGGAAGGAGTTCCCTTGAAGTACCAGATGTGGGATACGGGAGCTGCGAGCTCGATGTGTCCCATTCTCTCTCTTCTTACTCTTGCTCTTGTTACTTCAACGCCGCAGCGGTCGCAGACCTTGCCCTTGAAGCGGATCTTCTTGAACTTTCCGCAGTGGCACTCCCAGTCCTTGGTAGGTCCGAATATCCTTTCACAGAAAAGACCGTCGCGCTCGGGCTTCTGCGTTCTGTAATTTATAGTCTCAGGTCTTTCAACAACGCCGTATGACCAGCTTCTTATCTGCTCAGGCGAAGCGAGACCGATCTTTATAGATTCAAAAGTATTAAATTCCAAACTGCTACCTCCTGCACATATTTATGCATATTGCTTGATTACTGTTTGCGGTTGGGTTTCAGACCTCGTCAGAGGAATCATCAAGATCGAAACTGTCGTATGAATCTTCAGCATCGTCGTCATCGAGTGCGAACTCATCTTCATCGTCGTCGAATGAGAACTCATCGTCCTTATCAACGCTGTCGAAGTCATCGTCGCCTTCAAATCCGAAACCTGCATCGCCCATATCATCATCAGAGTAGCTTGAAGTATCGCCTGTATCCTCATCATCAAATGAACCGCCAGCCGGTACTGTATCTTCATCGTCAAAGTTCTGCTTGAGGTCGATCTCTTCCTGATTGATGTCAAGTACCTTGACGTCGAGGCAGAGTGACTGCATTTCCTTGATGAGTACCTTGAAGGACTCAGGGATACCAGGTGTAGGAACGTTCTGTCCCTTGACGATAGCTTCGTAGGTATTGACTCTTCCGATAGTATCGTCAGACTTGACTGTGAGGATCTCCTGAAGGGTGTAAGCTGCACCGTAAGCTTCAAGAGCCCAAACTTCCATCTCTCCGAATCTCTGACCGCCGAACTGAGCTTTACCGCCCAGAGGCTGCTGAGTAACGAGTGCATAAGGACCAACGGAACGAGCGTGGATCTTATCGTCAACGAGGTGGTGGAGCTTGAGGTAGTACATATAACCAACAGTTACGCGGTTATCAAACTTTTCACCTGTACGTCCGTCATAAAGTGTGAACTTACAATCGTCAGTGAATTCAAGTGCATTGGGGTTGATTACCTTATCCATTGACTTGAGCTCAAACATATCTTCTCTGTGCTCCTTGGCATGAGCGTCAGCCATCTTGAAGCATTCACGGATGTCATCTTCGTGAGCGCCGTCGAATACAGGAGTCATGATGTGCCAGCCCAGAGCCTTACAAGCCATTCCGAGGTGAACTTCGAGTACCTGACCGATGTTCATACGTGAAGGAACGCCGAGGGGGTTGAGCACGATATCGAGAGGTGTACCATCAGGAAGGAACGGCATATCTTCCTCAGGAAGGATACGTGATACGACACCCTTGTTACCGTGACGACCGGCCATCTTATCGCCGACTGTGATCTTTCTCTTCTGAGCGATATAGCACTTAACGCGCATATTTACGCCAGCGGAGAGCTCGTCGGGAGCATTTTCTCTTGTAAATACCTTTACATCTACGATAACACCGGATTCACCGTGAGGTACCTTGAGGGAGTTATCGCGTACTTCTCTTGCCTTCTCACCGAAGATAGCACGGAGAAGTCTCTCTTCTGCGGTAAGCTCGGTCTCACCCTTAGGAGTTACCTTACCTACCAGTATATCGCCGGAATTAACTTCCGAACCTATGCGGATAATACCGTTTTCATCGAGGTTTGCGAGAGCATCATCACCGACATTCGGGATGTCGCGTGTGATCTCTTCAGGTCCGAGCTTGGTGTCACGGCACTCGATCTCATATTCTTCGATATGAACAGAGGTGAATACATCCTCGCGGACAAGTCTCTCGTTAAGGAGAACAGCGTCCTCGTAGTTGTAACCTTCCCATGTCATGAAGCCGATGAGAGCGTTCTTACCGAGTGAGATCTCACCGTCAGCAGTAGCGGGACCGTCTGCGAGCACCTGTCCCTTCTTGACCTCTTCGCCGACAGCGACGATAGGTCTCTGGTTTACGCAGGTACCCTGGTTGGAACGCTTGAACTTGATGAGCTCATACTTGTGCTCGATACCGTCGTCGCCGATCATATGGATCTTCTCAGCGTCAACGTATGTGATCTTTCCGTCGTATTCTGATACTACGCATACGCCGGAGTCAACGGCAGCCTTGTACTCCATACCTGTTCCGACGAACGGACGCTCGGTCTTGAGGAGCGGTACAGCCTGACGCTGCATGTTTGAACCCATGAGGGCACGGTTAGCGTCATCGTTCTCGAGGAACGGGATCATTGAAGTAGCTACTGAAACGACCATCTTAGGAGATACGTCCATGTAGTCAACCTTTTCACGCTCGCACTCGAGGATCTGCTCACGGTAACGTGCATTTACACGAGGTCTTGCGAACTTGCCTTCCTCTGTAAGAGGCTCGTTAGCCTGAGCAACGATGAAGTTGTCCTCAGTATCAGCTGTCATATAAACTACCTCGCCGGTAACGACGCCGGTAGCCTTGTCAACCTTGCGGTAAGGTGCCTCGATGAATCCGTACTCGTTAATTCTTGCGAATGTAGCGAGGTATGAGATAAGTCCGATGTTAGGACCTTCAGGAGTCTCGATAGGACACATTCTTCCATAGTGGCTGTAGTGAACGTCTCGAACCTCGAATCCGGCACGGTCTCTTGAAAGACCTCCGGGACCGAGAGCTGAAAGACGTCTCTTATGAGTAAGCTCAGCAAGAGGATTGTTCTGGTCCATAAACTGTGACAGAGGTGAGGAGCAGAAGAATTCCTTCATAGCTGAAGAAATAGGTCTTATGTTGATAAGAGTCTGAGGTGTGAGTGTGTTTACATCCTGAGTCTGAATGTTCATTCTCTCACGGATACCTCTTTCCATACGTGCATAACCGATGCGGAACTGGTTCTGGAGGAGCTCACCTACGCTGCGGATACGTCTGTTTCCGAGGTGGTCGATATCGTCAACAGTACCAACACCTTCGCAGAGGTTAAGGAAGTAGCTGATAGTTGCGAAGATATCATCAAGGATGATGTGCTTGGGAACGAGATCATCAGCACGCTTCTTGATGTTCTCCTCGAGCTCGTCAGCGTCAGCAGAAGTATCAAGGATCTCCTTGAGCACCTTGTAGGATACCTTCTCGTTGATGCCGTACTTTTCTGTGTCAAGGTCAACATAGCCCTTGATGTCTACCATGCCGTTACCGATGATCTTAGCGACCTTTTCAACCATACGGATGTTGGTCTCGCCTCGCTCGTCGGTGTAGTATTCCTTAGCTTCTACCTTTACGAATGCGTAGTAAACACCAGCCTGTTCGATCTCGCAAGCCTTGTCGTAGGTAACGATCTCGCCCTCATCAGCCATTATCTCACCTGTGTTGGGGTTGATAACAGGCTCTGCAAGAAGATGTCCTGCAAGACGTGAAGCGATACCGAGCTTCTTGTTGTACTTGTATCTACCGAAGCGGCAGAGATCATATCTCTTTGCATCGAAAAAGAGGTTGTTGAGGTGTGTAACAGCGCTCTCTACCGTCGGAGGCTCGCCAGGACGAAGCTTCTTGTATACGTCGATAAGAGCGTCTGAGTTGTTCTTTGTCTGATCCTTCTGGAGGATAGTCTGCTTGAGGCGGTCATCCTCACCGAAGAGCTCATAGATCTCCTCATCCGAACCAACACCGAGTGCACGGATGAAAGTTGTTATCGGGATCTTTCTGTTCTTGTCGATACGGACATAAACAACATCGTTGGAGTCCATCTCATACTCGAGCCATGCACCTCTGTTAGGGATAACTGTTGTATTGAAAAGATCCTTACCTGTCTTGTCCTTCTCGAAAGCGTAGTAAACACCAGGTGAACGAACGAGCTGTGATACGATAACACGCTCAGCACCATTTATTACAAAGGTTCCGCTGTCAGTCATCAGCGGGAAATCGCCCATATAGATCTCGTTTTCGCAGATAGCGCCTGTCTCGTTGTTGTAGAGGACGGCGGTAGCTCTCATAGAAACCTGATACGTAGCACCTCTTGCCTTACATTCTGCAAGAGTATACTTGGGGGTGTCGTCGAAGCGGTAATCCTTGAAAGTGAGTGTGAGATTGCCGTTATAGTCTGTGATAGCGGTCATGTCGCGGAAAACTTCTCTGAGTCCCTCTTCCCTGAACCACTTATACGAGTTCTTCTGAACTTCGATAAGGTTAGGCATTTCGAGGGGTTCGGTGATCTTACCGAAACTCATTCTGACATTCTTTCCCAGCTGCTTAGGTGTAACATTCACCATAGGCGGAAACCTCCTTATATTTTTGCTTATCCGCTGCTCTGCCCTAATCCGGCAAGCATACGGAACGTTGCCATTGCTTTACGGAAAATTTTTCAAAAACCTATTGACAATCGTCGTTATGTATGATATAATATCTTGATAACAGCGACAATTTTCCATATTGATACATTATATTATTATAGCTCATTAAAGTCCAGATGTCAAGCCATTTGGAGACGATTTATGAGAAATGCCGGATTTCAGAAAGAAGTCCGGCATTTTTTGTTGATTATTATCGTTTGCTTAATAAACTGTACCCTCAGCGCTTCCGATATTGAGAACAAAATCCTTGATAAGCGGCATTACACCGTTCGGATCAACGCTCTTAACGCTGTTGTCGGGCAGTTTTACGTTCCATACACCCTCTGTGAGGTTCCTCAGAGCGAGCTTGCTGGGATCTTTCTTGTTGCGGACGATCTCGCCCACTATCTTGTGGAAATCTCCCTCTGTCTCGCTGACCTGTCCGTCATAGAGCTTCACTCCGCCGAATGCAGGAACTTCAAACCTCTTGAATTTGATACCGCCGCGGCAGGTAAGAGGTCCGCCGCAGTACATACAGCTTACTGTATAGCCCTCGCTGATGAAAGTCTCCTTGCCGCAGTGCGGGCAGGCTACAGTCTCACTTCTCAGACGCACGAAAGCATCGAGCCATGTTCTCTCGATAACACGGTCATAAGGCGGCTGAACGGATTTCTTGCTGAATGATTCTACGAAAAGGTCTCTGATGTATTCCGGATATATCTTCCAAAAACGCAGAGTATTTGTGTTGAGCTGATTGTTTGCAGCGTTGCGGTCGTCCTCGGGATCAAGAACAAATACAGGATCAGTACCGTAGAACTTCTTTTCAAGTTCCGGAGTCATGCAGGGCGGTGTAGAATACTTGCCCTCGAGCGGGTGTTCAATGAAGAGCATACGGAACAGGATAACAGCAAGTGAGAAACGGTCCGAACGCTTGTCAGGAGCGCCGCCGAGAACTACCTCAGGAGCCATATAGCGCTGTTTGCCTGCGATACCGAAGTTTACTCCCCTCTCTGAAACATTGTCGTTGTCGCAGATGAGGACGTTACCGTTTTTAGGATCAATGAAGAAGTTACCGTTGTTGAGGTCCTGATAGCTGTAGCCGTCATTGTGAAGCGCACGGAATCCCTCAATAATGTTGATAGCAGCGTTGCAGCGTGCAGTTATACCCGAGAACTGTGCCTTCATGCGGCGCTTCTTAGGCTCCCATATGAGGAAGCGTGTGAGCTCCTCGAATCCCTGCGGACGGAGCTGCATGATATAGCCGAAAGTTCCGTCTATCCACTCAGAAAGCTCCTCCGGCCATAAGAAAGCCTTTGTCGGTGCGCCCTTGCGGATATTGTTGCGTAGATTTTCATAGAATTCCTTGGGATTCTTCATTTTTTCAACAGTGGACTTGTGGTACCACTTGAGAGCCATTTCCCTGCCGTTGAAGCTTATCTTGTAGACGTTTCCCTGTCCGCCTCCACCAAGAAACTCCAGTACGGTGAATTCTCCCCCGTTGACTGTTCTTCCCTTGAAACCGTTCTTTAGTTCTGCCATGTCAATTCCTCCTTATATCATTATCCCCGAACCAAGTGTCAGCGCACCCTCGTTCGGGGAAAGTTATTATTTTACGATAGTGTTCATACAGAGCCAGTTGCACCATGTTTCATAGTAGTTTGCAAAAACGTGGACTCCGTCGCTTGTAGCATCGGTTCTCAGCGCTCCGTCGCCGTCATCGAACACAGGATTTACATCTATGTAGTAGACGTTCTGATAATCTGCGAGCTGTGAAAGCAGAGCGTTAAGATAGTTTATCCTCTCGTTGGAGATAGAGGAAGTCTGAGCGCCGGTAGCAACATGAAGGTTCGCCATAATATAAATTATAGCGTCAGGCTGCTCATGTCTGATAGTTTCTATCATTGCACCGTAAGCCTTTGCCGTTGAATCGAGGTCGTTGCCCACCTCATTTATACCGAGCATAGTATAGATCTTGCCGTATTTCTTAGCCTGAAGAGCTCCTGTGAGAGTCTGTCCGTTGACTGAAGACGAGTTTATCTTGTAGGCAGCCAATCCCTTTTCACAGTAGTAGTCTGCATTTTTCAGTGTGCCATAGAGCTGAAGTCCGACAGTACGCGAATCTCCTATAAAGAGCGCATCGTCAAAATATGTCGGTTCGCTCTGAACAAAATTAACCGCATTCGCAGGTGCAGCTTCAGTCGTAGCTTCTGTTGCATCCTGTACTGTTGTAACTGTTGAACCGTCAGCAGCTGTTGCAGGCTGAGCATCGGTAGACTTTTCGCCTTCCGGAGCTGTACCAGCCTGAGTTGCACCCATTGTTGGCATATTCACCTCGATGGGCGGCAGCTTTTCGGTCTTGGTCTTCTCCTTGCTCGAATCCCATATCTGCTTGTATATGAACGGTGAAGCCACTACGCAGGTCGCGAGCAGTATCACAGTATATACGCATTGTCTGAATCTATTCATAATTAAAGTCTCCTGTCAGAATCTGAAATACATAAACGGATCGTTGAGTCCCTTGTACATACAGTAGACAGAGCCCCAGAATACAGCCAGCAGAGCCAGCGAGCATATCACCGTATTCTTCATTTTTTTGTATATCAGGAACGGCAGCTTTGTTGAGAATACCGCTCCGGCTATGAAGAAATAGCGGTAGGTATCCCAGTACTGGCTGTAATCTCCGTCCAAAACGTGCGAGTTATCCTTGGGGATAAACGGAATAAGTCTCTTGAAGTATATACCGAGCTGTTCAAAGTCGGTTACTGCAAAGAGAAGCCATGTAAGCGGTATTATCACTATCATATAAGCGTGTCCGAGTATCCTGTACTTGTTGAAGAACTCTCCTGTCCAGAACTTTTCCGACATGATTATGCCGAAGAGAACGAGTCCCCATAACACGAAATTCCAGCTTGCACCGTGCCACAGACCTGTGAACAGCCATACGACAAAGGTGTTGAATATCATTCTGTGCGGACCTTTGCGGTTTCCGCCGAGGGGAATGTATATGTAGTCTTTGAACCATGTTCCGAGAGTCATATGCCAGCGTCTCCAGAACTCTGTCATAGTTACGGAAAGATACGGGAAATCGAAGTTCTTCGGGAGCTCAAATCCCATAATACGTCCGAGACCTATCGCCATGAGCGAATAACCCCAGAAGTCAAAACACAGCTGGAACGAATAGGCTATTATTCCCATCCACGCGAGCTTTGTGGAGATATTATTAAAGCCGACAGTCGATATATCGCTCCAAAGTCCGCCTATCTGATTGGCGATGAGCACCTTGAAGCCGAGTCCGATAGTGAATGTCTTTAGACCGTCCTCGACCTTTTTTATGCTGTGAGTACGGTGGCGGAGCTGCTTTGCGACCGAATCATATGTAACAATAGGACCGGCAATAAGCTGCGGGAACATACTAATATATGCGCCGTAGTTGATAAAGCGCTTCTCTGCTTTTGTCTTTCGCCTGTATACATCTATAATATAGGAAACATTCTGAAACGTATAGAAGCTGATTCCTATCGGCAGGATTATATCCTTGACTGTAAGACCTGCGTGGAAAACGTTATTGATGTTTTCAGCGCCGAATCCCCAGTATTTGAAGAATATCAGCCACCAGAAGTTGAATGCTATGCCAAAGGTCAGCCATATCTTACGCAGATACTTTGAACTCTCGATAAACTGTCCGACGATATAATTCAGCAGGACTGTAAGCAGGAACAGCATAATGTATACCAGCTTTTTAACACCAAGGCTATAAAAAAACACACTTCCGGCAAATATGACTGCATTCTTATACATTCGCGGTACGAACGCATATGCGGCCATAAAAACAGGAAGGAATATAAAGATAAATTCCAAACTGCTGAATACCATTTAACCACCCTTTGGAGTCTTGACTTCCGATACCTTAATACAAATTTTCACATATAAACCAATACGCGCCTAAAAATGCCCGTACATTTATATTTTACACGCAAACAGCTGAAATGTCAACATTTTTTTCGCTTCAGCCGCAATTTTATCAAATTCCTATCGGTATTATATACAATATCCCACTTTCAGACAGCACTTACAGATTCATCGGTATGTATTTACAGCTTGGTGATACCGTGGCGGGGCATAAAAAAGAACCGCTCAAAATGAGCGGTTCCTGAAATCATTATTATTTTGCGAGTGTAAAGACAAGTCCGAGCTTGAACTTCTGGATCAGAAGCGCATCAGCATTAGAAAGGCCTTTCTTTCCATCAACATCGGCTCTTCTCTTACCCTTTTCTGTAATACTGTTGGAAGTTTTGCCTACATCATACTTGTCAGGGTTCGTAGCAACCTGCATTACGAGCACAGCATCTGCAATGTTTACGCTTCCGTCGCCGTTAGCGTCACCAAGAATAGTCTTTTCGTTAACAAATTCTACTTCGACCTTGATCTGCGGCTTGTCAGCACTTATCTCGAAAGTTGCGCTGGGTGAACTCTTTGGCATTGCATACCCCTTAGGAACAGATTCTATCTCCAGACTGAATACAGCACCGAATATTTCACTTTCACTTCCGAAATTAAGCTTATTCGGATCGAATATATTGTCTGTTAAGTTGGAAGTATAGCTGCGTTCGCCGTAGTAAGCACCGCCGCCGTTATTTGACATTGCTGAGATCGAATAGCCTACGCCATCTATCAGCTCGCCGGTCTCTTTGTCAACGATATTAACATCCACCTTGATTTTTCCGAGCGGTTCAGGCTCAGTTGTTGTAACCGTTTCGGTAACAGTAGAAGAAGTTGTTGTGACAGTTGTTGTGACAGCTGTTGACTCTGTTGTAGGCTGAGGTCCGGGACTGCTCTTTCCGCCGTCAAGATTGCTCTTAGCACCGGATGCATAGAACTCGCTGAGTGAGAGACCATTCTTTCCGAGAGCTGTCTTGTGATCGAGACCGATATACTTACCGGAATCAGTCTGCCAAAGGGATTCTTCAAACAGAGCATACTTCTTCTCGTCCCATACCTTGAACTGTGAGTCAAGAAGTCCGCCTGTATCGCCGGAATTCGGGTTGAGGCACCAGAACGTGTGATTGATATGATTGTTTATCATATAATCGCGCAGGAGCGTCATCCAGCGCTGGTTCTCAGCACCGTCCATATGTCCGCCCCATTCTCCTATGAGCAGCGGAGCGATGTCCTTATCGTTGATGTAAGCCCATGTATCATACCAGTATTCATCAAGAAGCGACTGTGTGTCAAACGACATACCGGTCGGGTCTTCCATCAGATGGAACCACGCCTGCTCGCGATAAACTGACGGGCCGTAGTCATGGGGAGAATATACTATCTGCGATGTGCCTGATTTGGGAGTTACGGGATAGTCCTTTACTCCGCGGAGGTTTCCGCCCCACCATGCACCGTACCACGGTGACTGGTCAGCGGGAGCGTTCCAGATATCCGGAGTGTCAAAGGTATAGCCCTTTTCAGTCTTAGGGTACTGCTCAATACCCTCTACAAGTATGAGAGCGTGTGGATTAACTGCAAGTATCGAGTTCGCGCATGTCTCTGCGGCATACTTCCAGTTGTTGGTATCGTTTGAATTGTCCCACTTTGCAATATCGGATGGACAGGTAGTACCGCTATATCCGCGCTTGCCGTGCGGCTCGTTCTTGAGGTCGTAAGCGATGATAGTATCGTCATTGCTGTACTTCTTGGCAAGCCATGTAATAGAGTCTATCCAGTCATCGAAGGTTACAGGATCACCGGCATTGGGAGCGTATTTTTCCTCTTTTATAGTTGCCATATCTTCAGCTGTCTTGCTGCTCTTCTCATAATACCAGAGCTCGTAGTTATGACCTGAATTGTGCGAGGATGGGCTGTGGACGTCAACAAGTGCCTTTATACCGTACTTCTTGCACTTCTGCATAATAACGTCAAAGACCTCCATACTGTTCATCTCTGTGCCGTCAGCGTGGCAGAAATCCGGATTGAACTTATAACCGTCAGTATTCTTCGGGTTCAGTCCCTCACACTTGTATGGGTATCCATTCATCCACGAAAGAAGCAGCTCCGAGGAGATCGGGAAGCGTATGATATTGATACCGCGGTCAGCAACTCCTGAAAGGAGCTCGTCAACATCCGCACTCCAGAGACCGTGTGGGAAGTTCTCAGTACAGTTGAGACCAAACCAGTTCGCACCTGTGAGCCATACCTGATTGCCGTTCGCATCATACAGACGGCTTCCCTTGGCATGAAGCCAGTCATCATTGTTGTCATCAGCAGCTGATGCTGAAATTATATTGCTGGTAGCAGCCGGTGCACAGTAAGCTGTACACGAAGCGCCGGTAACAACTGCCGCTGCAGCTGCTGTCAGCCTTTTGATAAAACTGTTCATTGTTATGTCTCCTCTTCTATATCATATGTTTTAAGAGTAACCGTGTATTGTGCAAGACTATCTACAAGACCGAGCTTGCACTTCTGGATCAAAAGTGCATCAGAGTTTGTAAGTCCCTTCTTGCCGTCAACGTCAGCTCTTCTCTTGCCGCTTTCTGTAATGCTGCTGGAGCTCTTTCCTACATCGTACTTGTCAGGATTTGTAGCAACCTGCATTACGAGTACAGCGTCTGCGATGTTTACACTTCCGTCGCCGTTTGCATCACCGAGTTTAGTCTTTTCATTCACGAGTTCTACCTCGACCTTAACTGTTCTGTCGGCATACACGTTAAAATTAGTTTTTGTTGAGTTCTTAGGCATTGCATATTCCTTCGGAACATCGGTTATCTCTACCGCATAGTCTGCTTGAAGTGCTTGATAATCATGGTCAAACGTGAGTTTGTTAGCGTAGAATGTATTGTCAACAGAATTGCTTACACAGTCTTTCGTACCAAAGTAGTTATTTGACCAAGTCCAAATCTTGTACTCTACGCCTTCGATAAGCTCGCCCGTTTCCTTGTCAACGATTCTGATATCAGCCTTGATATCACCAAGCGGCTCAGGCTCTGTTGTTGTAACAGTTTCTGTCACAGTTGAAGATGTAGATGAAGTAGTTGTTGTTACTGTCGAAGTTGTTGTAACAGTAGATACAGGCTGAGTTGTGGGCTCCTTGGGATCATATGTCTTACCGCCGTTAAGGTTGCTCTTCTTACCGGAAGCATAGAATTCGTCCAGTGACATACCGTTGTTTCCGAGAGCTGTCTTGTGGTCAAGACCAATGTAAGTTCCGTCGGTAGTCTGCCAGAGAGACTTCTCAAAGAGGCCGTACTTATTCTCGTCCCATTTCTTGAAATCGTTGCCGAGAAGTCCGCCGGTATCGCCGGAGTTAGGGTTGAGGCACCAGAATGTGTGATTGATGTGGTTCTCTATCATATAGTCACGGAGGAGCTCCATCCACTTCTGGTTCTTGCCCTTGTCCATATGACCGCCCCACTCACCGATGAGAAGCGGAGCTATATTCTGCTCGTTGATGTAAGCCCATGTATCGCGCCAGTAGTCGTCAAGGAGAGTTTCTGTTGAGAAATCCTTGTCGAACCATGTCTGTGCGTAAACGGACGGGCCGTAATCGTGAGGTGAATATACTATCTGAGACTTGCCGGCCTTGGGAGAAACAGGGTGATCCTTAACACCGCGGAGGTTTCCGCCCCACCATGCGCCGTACCACTTTTCCTCGCCCGGCTTAGGCTGGAATATATCGGGATCGTCCCAACCGTATCCCTTGTCAGTCATCGGGTACTGCTCAACGCCCTCTACCATAATGAGCGCATTAGGATTTACAGCGAGGATAGCATCTGCACACTTTTCAGCTGCATACTTCCAGTTGTTCTCGTCTTTTGAGTCGTCCCACTTAGCAATATTGTCCGGACACTCTGTACCCTTGTAGCCACGCTTGCCGTGAGGCTCGTTCTTGAGGTCATAGCCGAGAAGAGTATCGTCGTTTGAATACTTGTCAGCTATCCATACGAGTGTGTCGATCCAGTCATCGGTAGTTATGCCAGCCTTGCCGTACCAGAGCTCATAGTCATGACCGGAGTTGTTCTCGTCAGGGCTGTGAACGTCGATGAAAGCCTTCAGACCGTACTTCTTGCACTTCTGCATGATGATATCGAAGATCTCCATGCTGTTCTTGAGAGTCTTGCCGTCCTCGAGAACGAAGTCGCGGTTGATGTCGCCATACTTGCCGGCAGGAGTAACAGTTCCGTCCTCTCCGATAACATCCTTAGGCGGATTGAACGAAGCCTGTACCGAGCTCACCTTATGTGGCTTTCCCTCCATCCATGACTTCAGAAGAGTTGTGGAAATAGGGAAACGGATAACATTGATACCATGATCAGCAACGGATGAAAGAAACTGGTCTACATCTGTTGCATAAAGACCGTGAGCACAGTTCTCAGAGCAGTTGAATCCGAACCAGTTTGCACCTGTGAGCCATACCTGATTGCCGTCCTTGTCGTAGAGACCGCTTCCGACTGCGTGGAGCCAGTCGTCGTTGCCGTCATCGACGGCGTTTGCTGAGATGATGTTGCTTGTGTTGACCGGTGCGCAAAATGCAGCACACGATGCGCCGGCAACAACTGCGGTAGCAGCTGCTGTCAGCCTTTTGATGAAGTTGTTCATAGTGTTTTTACCCCTCTCATTATTCTTATCAAACAGGGAGCTTGTCGATGAGACCGAGCTTGAACTTCTGTATCATCAGAGCGTCTCTGTTTGTAAGTCCCTTCTTTTCAGTATCAACATCGGCGTTAAGGTAGCCTTCCTCTGTGATACTGTTTGATGTTTTGCCGATATCGTACTTGTCAGGGTTTGTAACTACCTGCATTACGAGTACGGCATCTGCGATATTTACGTATCCATCGCAGTTTGCATCGCCCCATGCCCTCTTATCATCAACTGTCGGATCAGCCGTTGTAGGCTCCTTTGTCGGTTCGATAGTAGTTGTTGTCGTGACCTTCTGTGTAGTAGGCTGAGATGAAGAACTGCTTGCTTCAACAGGTGTTCCGTCAGCCTTTTTGCCGCCGTCGAGGTTGCTTCCCTCAGACGAAGCATAATTTGCATAGAAGTCGTTGAGTGATATACCGTCCTTACCAAGAGCTACCTGGTGATCGAGACCGATGAATTTCTTTGTAGTAAGAGTCTTCCATATTGCCGGATAGTAATATGTCTCATACTTCTCTATATCCCAGTTGATAGTGGTCTTGCCCTCAACTGTGCCGTCAGCGTTGCGTGTAACGCCGAACTGTATGTCCTTCCAGAGTCCGCCTGTATCACCGGAGTCGTCATTAAGGCACCAGAATGTGTGGTTGATGTGATTATTTATCATATAGTCACGGAGAAGACCGAGCCACTTCTCATTGTCACCGCCGTCAAGACGACCGCCCCATTCACCTATGAGGAGCGGATACATATCCTTTTCAATAAGATATGCCCATGTATCGCGCCAGTAATCGTCAAGAAGAGTATCCTCTGTGAAGTCCTTGTGGAACCATGTCTGATCGCTTACTACCGGACCGTAATCGTGAGGTGAGTAAACTATCTGACTTGTACCGGACTCAGGCATAACAGGGTACTTTGCAACGCCGCGGAGGTTTCCGCCCCACCATGCGCCGTGTCCCTCAAAGCCCTCTACACCTTCGATAAGAATGAGAGCGTTGGGGTTCTTGTCAAGGATAGCGTTAGCGCAGTCCTCAGCAGCCTTCTTCCAGTTGTTGGGCTTGGTTGAATCATCCCATATAGCATCGACCGGAGCTCCGCCGTAAGTGCTGTGCGGCTCGTTCTTGAGGTCGAAGCCGATGAGAGTATCATCGTTCTTGTAATTATCAGCGCACCATGCAAGTGTCTCTATCCAGACATCTGTTGTAACTTCAACTGTCTTGCCGTTGTTTGCCTCAAAGCTCTTGCCGTACCACAGACCGTAGTTGTGTCCTGAGTTGTTGGACTCGGGGCTGTGGATGTCGATGAAGCACTTTACGCCGTACTTTTTACATTTAGCGAGAAGCACCTCAAAGGTCTGCTGGCTGTTTGCTATAGAGCCGTCAGGATTGATAAGGTCTACATTGATAGGATAGTTAGGATCATCGTTAGGATTAACGCTCTCTATCGGATCCGGATTGCCTATCATCCAATTGTAAAGGAGCTCAGTAGAAACGGGCAGTCTGAGCACATTTACACCGTGATCAGCAATATCCTTTACCATATGGTCGATATCACCGCTCCAGAGATAATGCGGAACATTCTCGGTACAGTTGAAGCCGAACCAGTTCGCGCCTGTGAGCCATACCTCGTTGCCGTTCATGTCATAGAGACGGCTTCCCTTTGCGTGGAGCCAGTCATCATTGGTATCGTCAACAGCGTAAGCTGTGACAGGTGAAGTGACCGGCATTGAAGCTGCAAATCCGGTGAGCGCCATTGCACCGGACGCAATTACAGCTGCTGCTGAACGTTTGAAATTATTCATAAATATTACCCCTCTCATACATTGATGTCCGGAGTGCCGGCCGGACAAAGAACGTATATATAATCACCTTTATTTTATCATCTGATGCACCTGTTGTCAAGGGAAAACCGCAAAAAAACTCCTACTGTTGAATATCTTTCGTCAATGATGTATAATAGTAAATGCAACTCACACCAAAGCAGAAATCTTTTAATTCAAACTGTGGAAATGATCATCTATCGAACCGATCAATCCCCGCTCCCCGACATTATAAATAGGAACGTGAAATTTTTTCAAAAATTATGATACACTTTTCGTTTTCCTGCGTATGTGTATAGTGAAAGCAGATCTGCTTACGAAAGGAGGCTAAGGAGAATGAACGACAGCGAGATACTTCAGATGATACGCGAGAACCCTTCAAAAGGGCACCGTGCATTATTCGATGAATATTACAATTATGTTTATGCTATCGCACTCAATAACCTTAGAAATGTTGGTACCAAAGATGATATAGAGGATTGTGTTATAGATTCATTTACCGATATACTGCTGAATGTTGATACTGACAGAGCAGATACCCTGAAAAGCTATATCGGTACTGTTGTCAAGAATAAGTCTATAAGCGCATACCGCTCACTCAAAAAAAGAAGCGGTGACTTCTCACTCGACGATGAAGAGTCACGGGATATAGCTTCAAAAGAAGACGTTGCTGCCAAAGCAGAAAACAATGCTCTTGCAGCACAGCTGCTCGACCACATACGCGCTCTCGGAGAACCGGATTCTGAAATAATCATACATAAGTATTTCTACGAAAGGAATTCCGCAGAGATTGCAGCTATTACCGGACTTTCGCCGGCTGCTGTACGTCTCAGATGTTCCCGTGCGCTTAAACGTCTGAGAGAAAAATTCACAAAAGATCATACTGCAAAGGAGAGTGCATGATATGGATAACGAAAAGGAAATAACTGAAATACTCCATAACGCAGACGATAAAACTATTGAAAACATTACGGAGGAGTTTCCGGGATATGATAAAAAGGACGCTGACCGCATCTACCGTGAGGTCGAGAAGCGTATGGCTCTCAGAAATTCCGGTGAATCCGCAGACTCCGTCAGCGGCGTTGAACGCTATAAAAAGAATATAGTACGCCGTATCGCAACTATTGCTGCCTGCATCGCTTTTGTGGCTGCCGGTACAGGTACCGTCTATATGCTCAGCAAGAGCGGTCCGTCCAAGTCATCATCTTCCATAGCTGCTGTAACGGAGAACCCATCCGATAACGGCAACGGCTATTCAAAGTCAGACATACCGGAAGAGATCACTCAGGAATGGCTCTATGAACGCAACAAGAACTGTCTCAGCAACTTTACAAGGTGCAGCATTTTCTTGAAGAGTTCAAACGGCATAGAATACTACGGCATAGATCAGGAAAACGGAATAAAACTATCCACAGTTTCCACGGGTTCTGAAGACTCCCACGATCAAATGGACATAAAACACCTTAGTTATACCTACCAGAACAAGTGCGTAGAGTACATTGTTCCTTCCGGAGCCGAAGGCGGCGTATTAATTGAATCAGAACCCAAGGACTTCCCTATCTTCAACTACGGCGATCTGCTTGCAGATCTCAGCAGTTGGTCTATCGTGGGCAGGGAGAATTACATTGACAGAGACTGTGCCGTGATACAGGTCACTCAGCCTGGAGAAAGTCCTTTCTTCTCGGGAACTGACGTACTTAACTTTGAGGTATATATTGACCTTGAGACCGGCCTGTTTCTCAAAGCATCGGTATTCAACAACGAATCACCAGCGACAGATACCAGCGCAGAATACACTCTTGAAGCAACATCGATCTATGTAGATGATGATGTGACCGAGATACAAAATCCGAAAGACTTTAAACTTTTGGCAGAACAATTCAACGAAAACAATATCGATCTCAGCTTCCTCGACGTTCCGCTAAAGCATCCATTTGATTCCACAAGCACCAAAGAGGAACCTGCTATTCCCGATAATATAACAAAAGACTGGCTCAGTGACCGCTGCAAGAACAATACAAAGAATTTCGACAAGTGCTATATGGAGTACTCAGAAAGCGGTCAGCACTGGATAAAAGCTGTCGATAACAAAAGCGGCATCATATACCGCAAATCAATAGAATCCGACGTAATAGACTATGCTTACAACGGAAAGCGTATCTCGATATGGCCAAAACACAGTGATGAACCACAAGTTATCGAAAATCCGGTCGAAAATCTCAAGCTGTTCGATTACGGCGACAGGTTTGACGATCTCAGCTTGTGGGATATCATGCCCAACACTCAATACATCGACAGAAAATGTGCCGCTATACGTTGCTTGCCCCGTCCTGACGATAATGCGGATGATAATAAAGATATCATGGTTCAGTATATCGACCTTGAAACAGGTATAATTGTTGCTTCATTCACAATTGAAAACGGAACGACTTTACCGATTATGGAAACAACATCGTTCCACGTTAATGATTCTGCGGCCGAGATCCCCACTCCGCAGGATATAAAGAAGCTGATAGCTGACGGCGGCTACATTGTCGAAGAAGGACTCGACCTCAGCTTCCTTGACGGAGTTCCGAATGTAACAGCTGAAACTCCTGCTGAAAAAGCAACAGGAGCTGAAACAACACAGTCCGATTCAGACTTGCCTGCTGAGATAGATAAGGACTATATTGTAAATATACTAAACAACTCTCATAACAACTTTAACAAGCTTTATGCAAAAACAAATGTAACACAGTCAACCCCAAAGCACCCACAGAGCGATATAGTATTACACCATACGATACAAGTTGACTGGAACAAGAATTATTTGTATGAGATTTCAAACACAGAGCACCTCGATTTAGACACTTTCGTGTACAACAACAAATTGATACACATTGATAAAGAGGATAAAGTATATGAAGTTTATGAAGAGACTGATGAAGCCCTTATTGACCTCTTTAAAACAACTATTACAGATCATCGTTTTACCAGCATTCATTTTCGAGATTTTTTGGAAGAGACAATTGCTAATAAGGATACTTGGTCTATCACAGGCAGAGATACTGTCTGTGGAAGAGAATGTGCAGTAATAAGATATAAAGAAATTCATGACGAAGAAGAATATACCTATACTGCACATATTGACATTGTAACCGGACTGCTGCTCAAATACACAGAGCACACTCCTATCAAGTATTCGTTTTATGATGATAAAAAACAATGCGAAGAAGAAGTAAGTGATATCCAAAATATCACATTTGAAGTTACAGAATTAAAATATGATGACGATACTCCAAATCTCACAACACCTGCTGATATTCATAAATATCTAATCGACAATAACTATAAGGGAGAAGACCTCAGCTTCCTCGACGAATAAAATACTATCCGAAAAATTTAAACACCAATAAAAAAGCGCACCCTACGGTGCGCTTTTTTATGTTCAATTATGCCAGACCATTCTGCTGTTTTGCAGCGGTGAGAGTGTTCTTCATGAGCATTGCAATTGTCATAGGACCTACGCCGCCCGGAACAGGTGTTATGTAGGAAGCCTTCTTCTCAGCTGACTCAAACTCAACGTCGCCGCAGAGCTTTCCGTCATCAAGGCGGTTCATACCAACGTCGATAACGACTGCGCCCTCCTTGACCATATCACCGGTAACGAAGTTAGCACGGCCGACTGCTACAACAAGAATATCAGCGCCGAGACAAATCTCCTTGAGGTTCTTTGTCTTGGAGTGACATACTGTTACTGTACCGCTCTCGTGGAGGAGGAGCATCGCCATAGGCTTGCCGACGATGTTGCTTCTTCCGATAACAACACACTGCTTGCCTGCGATCTTAGTGCCTGTGCTTGCGATTAGGCGCATAACTCCGGCAGGAGTACAGGGCAGGAATGCATAATCGCCGATCATTATTCTTCCGACATTTACGGGGTGGAATGCGTCAACATCCTTCTCGGGGGAGATAGCGTCGATAACAGTCTTCTCGTCGATGTGCTTTGGCAGAGGGAGCTGAACGAGTATGCCGTTTACTCTGTCGTCACGGTTGAGAACGTTTACAAGATCAAGGAGCTGTTCCTGAGTAGTGTTCTCGTCAAGTGCATACTCGAATGACTGGAAGCCTACTGCTTCACAGGCTTTCTTCTTGTTGTTTACGTATACTCTTGAAGCCGGATTGTTACCAACGATAACTACTGCAAGACCTACCTTGAGACCTTTTTCCTCGCGGAGCTTTGCAGCTTCGTCCTTAACTTCCTGCTTAACGCTTGCGGAAACCTGTTTTCCGTCTATGATCTGTGCCATTTTAATGTTCCTCCTGCAATTATCTGCGTTTCTTTTTATTGTGATAACTCTTTCCCGAGCCGCCGCCGAGCTTTTCGTCGACGCTCTCAGCAAGGTCACTGTACTTTTCTTCTATTTCATCAACAGCTTCTTCTGCCTTTTCTTCGGCAGCTGTGATAACTTCCTCAGCCTTTTCCTCTGCAGCTTCAACTGCTTCATCAGCTTTTTCTTCAACTGTTTCAGCAGCTTCTTCTATTGCTTCTTCGGCAGCTTCGGTGATCTCCTCAGCTTTTTCTTCTGCTGTTTCAACTGCTTCCTCAGCCGTTTCAGCAGCAGCTTCCGGAACGCTTTCCTCGTCCTCGTCGTCATCGTCTCCGAGAATAGAAGAACCTACTGTTTCATCATCGTCATCGTCAAAATCATCATCGAAGTCGTCATCGAACTCTTCATCATCGTCGTCATCGCCCATCATAGCGTGAATGTCTTCAGCAGGCATACCCATACGCTTTCTGCGGGCCTCTTCGATAAGTCTGTGCGACTCCTCTGTGCTGACATAGAGTGCGAACGCCTCCGGATCTCTGCGGTACTTTGAGTAGAACACGATCTGGAGTATCACCGATGTAACAAATATTACAGCTGAAACGAGCTGTGATATCCTGAGGTCACTGTTTCCGACATAAAGGCTGTCTGTGCGGAGTCCCTCAACAACGAAGCGCTCAGCGCCATACCAGCACATATAAAGCAGGAACAGCTGTCCGTCATACTTTCTGCGCTTTGAATACCATGCAAGGATGAAGAAACCAAGCAGGCACCATATTGACTCATAGAAGAAGCACGGATGTACTGTCTGAAGGTAATCAACGCTTCCGTCAGCGAGCTTGCCATCAGTGAAGATGGCGTTGCTGTAAATGGTATCCTGTATCTTGCCGCCGGTCATACCGAGGAAGTTGCTTGTGTTCTCACCGAATGCCTCCTGGTTGACGAAGTTGCCCCAGCGTCCGATTCCCTGTCCGATAAGGAAACCAAGAACGGTTATATCCAGCATCGGCAGCAGTTTAACTTTCCGCAGCCTGCATATTATAAGCCCGACCGTCACCGCTCCTATAAGTCCGCCGTATATCGCAAGGCCGCCCTCACGGGTGTTCACGATAGCTTTCATGGTCTCGGCGAAACCGTCCTTCTTGTATTCGTCGAAGTTGAAGGCTACATAATAGAGTCTCGCACCGATGATACCTCCGAGGATACCGCCGATAACTGCATCAACTGTTCTGTCGGTGTCAAGTCCGAAGCGCTTCATTCTCGGGAAGCAGTAGATTATCGCCAGAAGAAGACCTAATGTTATCAGTATGCCGTACCATTGTATCTCGATACCGCCTATGCTGAATGCTGTAGGATCAATGTGAAATCTCCAGCCGAGCTTCGGAAAATATATCTCGGTGGAATCTGTTATTCTGTCGACCTGCATTATTCTCCCTCACCTTCTATCACGGACATTACGAGTCTCTCACGTCCGAGTTCATTCTTCATAAATTCAAGAGCGTCTGCTGAGGTTATGCCAGAGAGCACGTTTATTGCATCGTAAGGTCCTATGCCCTCCATATGGGAATTCATCATGAGATTTGCAACAGCTTCAACATTGTTGAGTTCTCTTACTAACATACCGTAAGTTGATTTCTTGATGCGCTGGAAGTCCTTTTCGCAGATACCTTCCTTTATCATACGGTCAACTTCATCTGCAACGGCATCACGGACCTTTTCCGGACTGTCAGACTCACCGCTGAATATTACAGTGAAGTAGCCGTCTCCGGTGAACACCTCTGTGCCGAAGCTGGAATTGATTATGCCGGCTTTGAGAAGTCTCTGATACATATCCGAGGAGGCGTCCGAAAGAAGTGATGATACAACAGAAGCGACCATCGTCTTTCTGAGTTTCTCCTTACCTGTGCAGGCTTTACACTTATAACCGATGTGGAATATAGAAGTTCCCACCGGCTGCTTTTCATATATCTCTTTCCGAACTATTGTATCAGGCTCGTCAGGGAATACTGTCTCGAGTCCCTTGTCGTCGCAGTCCTTGAGGCATTCATCGCATATTGCAAGGACTTCGTCCGCGCTGATGTTTCCGGCAACGGAAAGCACCATATTGTTCAGATTGTAGAATGTATAATAGCACTTGTAGAGAAGATCTGCATCTATCTGTGCGATGCTCTCAACAGTACCTGCTATGTCTATCTTTACAGGATGAGAGTGGTACATACAGCGGAGCATATTGAAGAATACACGCCATTCCGGGTTATCGTTGGTCATCTTGATCTCCTGACCGATGATACCCTGTTCCTTGTCCACAGTCTCCTTGGTGAAGTACGGCTTCTGTACGAAGTCGAGTAGTATCCTCAGCGATTCCTGATAGTTCTTGGAACAGCTGAAAAGATAAGCAGTCTTGTCAAATGAAGTGAAAGCGTTTCCGGAAGCACCTGTCTTTGCATAGAGTTCAAACACGTCGCAGTCCTCGTTCTCAAAGAGCTTATGCTCAAGGAAGTGTGCTATACCCTCAGGTACAGTTGTGAACTTCTCGTCACCTTTCTGACGGAACATAGTGTTCACAGAGCCGTATTTTGTTCCGAAGAGTGCTTCAACGCTGCTGAAACCGGGCATTTCACAGATGTATATGTCCAAACCGCTCTTATGCTTGACGTGTATGCAGCTGTCGCCGGTGAGTTCGCTTTTTATAAGTTCCTTATCCATCAGGCTTGTTCCTCCTTATCGAGCATAAGATAAACGCTGTCAAGGCTGAGTGAATTTGCAGCCTGAATGATACGTTCTTTGGTGACCTTCTTATAGTTCTCGTACTGCTCTGATGGAGTAACGATGGCTCCGTCGCAGAAACGCTCGAAGTACCAGCCAGAATAGGAGGAAGGCGTATCGCCTATCTGAGTGAGAGCATTGTCAAGGCTGAGAAGAGCACTTTCCATCTCAGCATCGGTAAAGTTACCCTTCTTCATCTCGTCAAGCTGACGGAGTATCTCCGCCTTAGCTTTTTCGATATTTTCACGCTCAACGCCGATGTCAACCATTATGCTGCCTTTAGAATATGTGAAGCGGCAGGCACAGTAATAGCACAGGCTGAGCTTTTCACGGACGTTCATGAAGAGCTTTGATACCGGTGTTTCACCGAATATCGTACTGAGCATCTTTACACCGAACAGATCATCGGAATCTGTCTTGAAGTTCATTACCATCTTGCACTGGAGAACGTCGAATTTATCAGACTCAGTTACCGTTTCTGCTCTTGCAGGGCTCACGCTCCTGAATGTCAGCTTTCCTGAGTTTCTGTTCACAGTGCCGAAGCTCTCTCTGAACATCTCAAGAACAGCATTGTTCTCCTCGGGAGCTATATAGCATATCTCCACCTGTGCAGTCTCGAGCAGCTTTCTGTATGCGCTGTAAGCTTCAGCTGAGGTCACTGCACTTGCAGACTCCTTTGTGCCGTAGCAGGAGAATTCCGCAGGCTCACCTCTGAAAGCTATCTCAGCAGCTCTTGAAAGTGCATAGCCGCGCTTGTTATTGAGCTCGGCATCTATGCGGTCGAGGAGATCTTTCTGTGTTATCATGTATGAATCAGCGTCAAACACGCCGTTTTCTGCATTGGGTTCAAATATACAGCCGTGGATTATACCGAGCATCTCGCTGTCAACATCCTCGCCATCAAAGGCATATCTGTTCGTAATCCACGAAGCAGTCATTCCGAGCACCTGAACGTCTCCGCGCTTTCTTGCGAAGGTGTTGAGAGCAGCGCCGTAGAGCGATGACAGCTTTTCGTTGAGCTCGGCAAGAGTCTTGTACTCAGCACTCGACGATGAAAGTACTCCGATACCGAGAGCGTTAGCCGCGGCTTCCTTGCCTGAGAGCTCCGTAATGAAACGGACTGTCAGCGAAGCCGTCTTGAACTTTTCGTCAATGATCGAAGAAAATCCGATATTTCCGGAAAGTTCGGTCCTGTTATATCTCATTGTAAGTTTACACTCCTGTTCAGAATTGATATATATTACATTATATCACACAATTAATAAAATAGCAACAATCACAGCAAAAAAGTTCCGTTATGTATCCTGTCCGCCGACCTCTTTGACTTTAGCCATATCAAATCCGCGCCATCTGGTCATACCGACTCTGTTGCGGCGCACCTGTTTCCTGATATAGCGGAAGGTTTCTTCCTCACCACGCTCAGCGAGCATAGTCAGCAGAAATTCGAGCTTTTCAGCTGTCTCTTTTTCGATCATGCGCTTCTGTTTCGCACGCATAAAGTAAGCGAGCGGCATATCGTCCTTGTAGTTTTCCTTGTTGTATATCTTTGAAGCCGCCACTCTGTCGCAGAACATCTCGAATATGTACACATCCGGCATCTTTACTGGTTCGAGCTTCTTGGTAACAGTATTGTAGTCGGTCCAGTATTCAAAGTGATGGCGGTTCCTGCCTTTGTGGTGCATCCACGCCTGCGAATACCCGATCACTTCTCTTTCTTTCTCGTTGGGACTTCTGCTTCCCTGGAAGTACATAACGCCGGGAATGAACTCGGTCGGTGAGAATTTCGACATATCATGCCACAGTCCGCGCCAGAATATGCCTGCCTTGAAACAATGCTCCCTGACCTTTCGTCTGTGCCTTACAACGGTCAGAAAGTGTCCTTTCAGGTTATCGAGCATCTCTGCCGCCCCCGTTCACATTCATAACACTGTCCTTTATTATGAGCTTGCCGCTTATAACGCGTCTGCCTGCCGTGTATGAAGGATCAGCAAGTTTCTTTAGCATTATATCTACCGACACTTCTGCCATTTTGGCAAGATCAACCGCAACAGTTGTTACAGCCGGTATACCTATGCCCATTGTGATGTAGTTGTCATATCCGACAACAGAGATATCCTCCGGCACACGAACGCCCTTTGAACGCAGAGCCATTATAACGAGCGCAGCGTTCTCGTCACAGTTGCATACAAATGCAGTAGGCATATCATCAGGGAATACCGGATCTGTGAGAAGAGTTCCGTTCTCTTCACGGTCACCGATAGTCCAGTCACTGCGGTACTCTATACCGTTCTCAATAAGACACTTCATATAGCCGAGGAATCTGTCATTGATACTGCTGGTAGCATTGAGAGTTCCGAAGAAACCTATGTCGCGATGTCCCATTCTTATGAGGTAGTCTGTCAGCAGATATGCACCGTTGTAGCTGTCTGAATTGACCGAATCTATATCAAATCGGCTGTCGTAGAAATCCACAAACAGAAGCGGCAGCTTTATATTGCTGAGCATCTCTATATAGTTCCTGTGTACCTGACCTATAACAATGATAGCATCTACCTTGTGATCTATCAGCATATTAGGCAGAGTTCCCATGTCCTCGTTTTCGGCTGATACACATTCATATACCGTAAAGATATTCAGCTTTGAGAGCCTGTTTGAAATACCTGCCGTAAGTTCCCAGTAAAATGTTCCTCTTGGTCCGACGAACCTCTCAGATGTAAGTATACCCACGCTTTTTCCCGAACGCGGCATCATCATCTTTTTCATTCCTCTTGTATTTGACGGCTTGTAGCCCATTTCATCAGCTGTTTCGCAGATCTTGCGTCTCATCTGGTCGCTGACGCCTTCGCGTCCGGCAAGGGCATTGGAGACAGTCACTACGCTGACTCCGAGCTTCTGAGCTATATCAAGCATCTTAACGCCGTTTTTCATATTATCCCCCTGTTCTGAAATTAAATAATGACTGATTAATTATAGCATTTTTTAAGTGATAAATAAAGTATTTTCCATAAATTTTGTAGGATAGCTCAAATACAGCCTCAAAAAGCAGTCCGTTTTGCACAAAAAACGACGGAAACAAGCCTGTTTCTCAGCTCAGCAAACAAAAAAGGCGCACAATGTGCGCCCATTCAAAAAAAAATATCATCATTTATCAGCCGGATAATAGTAATCCAACAACAGATTTACAACATAGGAATATGACTCCGTGCCCTCTTCCCTGCCGTTGACTTTGATGTTCGTATCCATAGCAGTTTCGGAAACGGTGCTTACTGTATCTGTGGAGATTATTTCTTTTTTCTTGTTTTTCTCCCAGTAATCATCCGGCAGAAATCTGAACCAGTCAGCCTTGACTTCGTCGCTTATTTCATCAGTAACACCGTAACCCGCGCTTATCTCACGGTCGTAAATCTGATTGTGAACATACTCCAGCGCAGACAAATATCCGGAATACTGGAATTCCACATTATCGCTGCCGGTAGTTGCAATGAAGCCGATGAAATTAGCCTCGTCCTCCTGTATTATTCCTTTCAGGTGAGCATATTCGTGACAGATAGTATCCGGAAGATTAGTCCGAACCATATCATCATTGTAGTTCGCTTCCATAGAGAACGGGAAATATATACCTGCAAGTCCGGACTGGCTCATAAAGTATGAAAATTCTATCGCCTTTGCTTTGGGATAGTAGCCTCTGAGCTGAGGATAGTCCTCAGCAGCCCTTTTCATAGCAGCACGGGCTTCCTTGTCAACGTCACAGGTCAAATAGAACCTGCCTTCCTCGTCACGGGGGACTTTCAATGCGAGTTCGTTTGACTTTTCCACAAGTATCCTGTACACGCCAACGAGTTCATCACGCGTGTGCTCCTTGTGGTCAAGGTAGCGCTCCGAAAACGGCGTACACTGATACATTATGAAGCAGTTGAGTGTCTCTGTGGTGCATATGTAAGCAAATATCCACAGCGCTGAAAGTACTGCTATACCGGCAGTTTTCCGCCGCTTGTCCTTCAGAACGATGAGCAGTATCACGGTCGCCGGTATGCCAAGCAGAATAACCAGTATCAGGGCGATTATCATCATCTCCCCGACCGAAAACGGGAACAGTCCGCTGATGAATGAAAGGGCGCTGCTTATCGGTGGAAACACCTTTGTCACATAGAAGTCTGCAAATCCGCGGCTGAGTCTCGCCATGACATTCAGCAGAGCCATAAGCAGTATAACTCCAAGCGGTATGATATAGCGAATCTTTATGACCGGTCTTTTCAAAGTACCGCCCCCTTACTTTTCCTGCAATTCACGTATCTTGTCACGGAGATATGCGGCGTGTTCAAATTCAAGCATTTTCGCAGCATTCTTCATCTCTGCCGTAAGTTTTTCTATGAGCTTTGTACGCTCGGAAGCCGACAGCTTCTTTCCGGCGGTCTTTGCCTCGAGCTTCGGCTTAGATGTGATCTCAAGGACATCACGGACGCCCTTGATTATGGTCTTGGGAACTATTCCGTGCTCCTCGTTGTAAGCCATCTGAAGCGCACGGCGGCGCTCAGTCTCTGTTATCGCTCTCTCCATAGAACCTGTAACAGTATCTGCGTACATGATTACCTGTCCCTTTGCATTACGTGCAGCTCGTCCTATCGTCTGAATGAGCGATGTCTCGCTTCTGAGGAATCCTTCCTTGTCTGCATCAAGGATAGCGATAAGGCTGACCTCGGGTATATCGAGTCCCTCACGAAGAAGGTTTATGCCCACAAGAACATCAAACACGCCGTTTCGCAGGTCTTTGATTATCTCCATACGCTCAATGGTGTCTATGTCGTGGTGCATATAACGTACCTTTACGCCGAGACGCTCATAGTAATTCGTAAGATCCTCAGCCATTTTCTTGGTGAGAGTAGTAACAAGTACACGCTCGTCCTTTGCAGCACGAGTGTTTATCTCTGAAAGCAGATCGTCTATCTGTCCCTGAGTCGGTTTAACTATTATCTCGGGATCGACAAGACCTGTCGGTCTGATGACTTGTTCGATGATTGTATCGGTCTTTTCGCGCTCTATCTGTCCGGGGGTAGCGCTTACATATATCGCCTGATTGATATGTGCGTTGAATTCATCAAAATTCAGCGGACGGTTGTCCATAGCACTCGGCAGACGGAAACCGTAATCCACAAGAGTAGTCTTTCTTGCACGGTCACCGGCATACATCGCGCGGACCTGCGGCAGTGTAACATGACTCTCGTCAACTATCAGCAGGAAATCCTCCGGAAAGTGGTCTAGAAGCGTCTGGGGAGTGCTTCCGGCAGGCCGTCCGGCAAGGACTCGGGAATAGTTCTCAACGCCGCTGCAATATCCCACCTCACGCAGCATTTCCATATCGTAGTGTGTACGCTGCTCGATACGCTGAGCTTCTATGAGCTTATTGTTCTTCTGAAAATAATCTATGCGCTCGTTCAGCTCGCGGTCTATCTCAGCAAGAGCGGCTTCCATCTTATCATCGCCGACAACATAATGCGAAGCCGGGAATATAGCCGCGTGCGACACAACAGCCTTTACCTCGCCGGTAACAACATTTATCTCGGAGATACGGTCTATCTCGTCACCGAAATACTCAACGCGGACTGCTGTATCGCTCGACATTGCCGGGAATATCTCCACAACGTCGCCGCGAACTCTGAAACGGTTACGCTCAAAGGCGATATCGTTTCTCTCGTACCTGATACGTACAAGTTCTTCGATAAGCTGGTCACGCGGCTTTTCCGCGCCTTGACGTATCGAAACACACATCGAACGGTATTCGTCCGGACTACCGAGAGAGTAGATACACGAAACGCTCGCAACGATAATAACGTCCCTGCGCTCAGCAAGAGCTGTCGTCGCCGAGTGCCTCAGCTTATCTATCTCGTCGTTTATGGAGGAGTCCTTCTCGATATAGCTGTCCGTGCTGGGGACATAAGCCTCAGGTTGGTAGTAATCGTAGTAGGACACGAAGTATTCAACAGCGTTCTCCGGGAAGAATTCACGGAATTCCGAGCAGAGCTGTGCCGCAAGTATCTTGTTGTGGGCAAGGACTATCGTCGGCTTGTTGACCTTAGCGATGACGTTAGCCATTGTGAAGGTCTTTCCCGAACCGGTAACACCGAGAAGTATCTGTTCCTTTTTTCCCTCTTCCAGTCCCCTGACGAGCTGGTCTATCGCCTTTGGCTGATCACCAGCCGGCGCATACTGGGAATGAAGCACGAAATGATCCATTATTCCTCCTTATCATAACATCTATAAACGTATTTTTCAATGGTAAAACGCACCAGTACAAGCAATTTGCAAAATGAGCTATCAGGAATTATTCAGATACTGCTTGAGGTACTGTCCGGTATACGACTCGGGACACGCTGCAACTTCCTCGGGAGTTCCCTGCACAACGATGGTTCCGCCGCCGTCTCCGCCCTCCGGACCGAGATCGATGATATGGTCAGCGACTTTTATCACGTTCAGATTATGCTCAATGACAAGAACTGTATTGCCCTGATCTGTGAGCTCCTGGAGCACCTGTATGAGCCTGTGAACATCCGCTGTATGAAGTCCCGTTGTAGGCTCATCGAGGATGTATATAGTCTTTCCTGTTGCCCTCTTTGAAAGCTCCGTTGAGAGCTTGACTCTCTGTGCTTCACCGCCTGAGAGCGTGGTAGCCGGTTGTCCTATCTTGATGTAGCCAAGACCTACATCTTGGAGTGTTCTTAGCTTGCGGGCGATCTTCGGGATATGCTCGAAGAACTCAGCTCCCTCGTCAACGGTCATTTCAAGAATGTCATATATCGACTTGCCCTTGTAGTGTACTTCGAGAGTCTCGCGGTTGTAGCGCTTGCCCTTGCAGACCTCGCACGGAACGTAGATGTCCGGCAGGAAGTGCATCTCTATCTTGATTATGCCGTCGCCCTCGCAGGCTTCACAGCGTCCGCCCTTAACATTGAACGAAAAACGTCCGGCAGAGTAACCTCTCGCCTTTGCATCGGCTGTCTTTGCAAAGAGCTCGCGTATATCGCCGAAAACTCCGGTATATGTCGCCGGATTGGAACGCGGAGTCCTGCCTATCGGTGACTGATCTATGCAGATCACCTTGTCAAGGTTCTCTAAGCCTTTCATTTCACGGAATTTTCCGGGTTTTATCTTGGCACGGTTGAGCTTTGCGGCAAGGTGCTTGTAAACTATCTCATTTACAAGACTCGATTTGCCCGAACCTGAAACTCCTGTAACGCATATCAGCTTTCCGAGCGGTATGTCCACGTCCACATCTTTGAGGTTGTTTTCCGAAGCTCCGCGAACGCTGAGAAAGAGTCCGTTGCCCTCACGGCGCTTGTCCGGAAGCGGTATTTTCTTCTTACCGCTCAGGTACTGACCTGTGATAGAATTCTTACATTTGAGCAGCTTATCCACAGTTCCGGAAAAGACCACCTCTCCGCCGTGTATTCCTGCACCGGGACCAATGTCCACGATGTAATCGGCGGCAAGCATGGTATCATCGTCGTGTTCAACTACAATGAGAGTATTTCCGAGATCACGGAGGCGTTTCAGTGTAGCTATCAGTTTATCGTTGTCACGCTGGTGAAGTCCTATGCTCGGCTCGTCAAGGATATAAAGAACACCCACAAGAGACGAGCCTATCTGAGTTGCAAGACGTATTCTCTGACTCTCACCGCCGGAAAGCGTTCCCGAAGAACGTGAGAGCGTAAGGTATTCGAGTCCGACACTTCCGAGGAAGCCGAGACGCTCCTTTATCTCCTTGATTATGCGCTCACCGATGAGTTTTTCCTGCTGGGACAGCTTTATTTCCTTGAAGAAGGTAAGAGCATCACGGACGGAAAAATCAGTCATTTCGCTGATGTTCTTATCACCAACAGTTACAGCAAGATATTCGTCGCGGAGTCTTCTGCCGTGACAAACCGGACAATCCACTTCGCTCATGTACTCTTCTATCTCATTTCGTGACCAGTCACTTGAAGTTTCACGGTAACGGCGTTCGAGATTATTCGCAACACCCTCAAACGGTGTGTTGTATGTTCCTCCGCCTATTGAATCAGGTCTGCGGAGTTCGAGGACTTCATCACCTGTACCGTAAAGGAAAAGATCAATCTGTTCCTTTTTCAGCTTCTTGACCGGAACATCCAGCGGTACGCCGTACTTCTCCGAAACAGCGCGGTAATACATCGCCGACATAGAAGTCTCGTCAAGGCTGTTCCAGCCGGGCGCATTGATAGCACCGTCTATTATTGAGAGTTCCTTGTTCGGAATGAGCAGCTCCGGATCAATATGGCGAAAAACGCCAAGGCCTGTACACTTCGGGCAGGCGCCGACAGGATTGTTGAACGAAAACATTACCGGTTCAAGCTCACCGATACTAATGTTGTGCTCAGGGCAGGCGTAATTCTGAGAAAAGAGTATCTCTTCGCCGCCGATAACATCAATGAGAGCCAGTCCACCGGTCAGACGGAAAATAGTTTCAAGACTGTCGGTAACACGCGACTTGATACCTGGCTTGATAACGATACGATCAACTACTATCTCAATGTTGTGCTTCTTGTTTTTGTCGAGCTTGATATTCTCAGCGAGTTCATACATTATGCCGTCGATACGGACACGGACAAAGCCGGACTTTCTTGCGCTTTCAAGCTCTTTTGCGTACTGTCCCTTGCGATTCCTTACGATAGGTGCGAGGAGCTGCACTCGCGTCCCCTCGGGAAGCTCCATAACAGAGTCCACCATCTGATCAATGCTCTGCTGTGAGATGACTCTTCCGCAGACCGGACAGTGCGGCACACCAATTCTCGCATAGAGGAGTCTGAGATAATCGTATATCTCCGTGACAGTTCCTACTGTGGAACGCGGATTCTTTGAAGTGGTCTTCTGATCTATGGAAATAGCCGGCGATAGTCCCTCGATGCTGTCAACATCAGGCTTCTCCATCTGTCCGAGGAACATTCTCGCATAGGACGAAAGGCTCTCGACGTATCTGCGCTGACCATCGGCATATATAGTATCGAATGCGAGAGAGGATTTTCCCGAGCCGGACAGACCAGTCATAACGATCAGCTGGTCACGGGGAAGCTCGAGGTCGATATTTTTCAGATTGTTCTCTCTTGCACCTTTTATTATAATCTTATCAGTCATAATAGCTCCTTAAAACGTATTTCAGTTTATTCAGAAATGTTCAACTACTATTATAGCACATAATTTTAATAAAATAAATAGTAGCCAGCGCAGGAGAACATATTTTCTTGTTTTAATCAATTGCATTCACAGAAGCAGATCTTCTCAACAGCTTTCACAGCCAATGCACACATTTTCCTTTTGATAAGCAAAGTATCTCGTTGTTTATATTAACGATTTGCAGCTTGAAACCTGATTATTTGATTATATAAATCTACAAAATTACGTAAAAGTATTGCAAGGCGCAAAGAACTGTGATATAGTTAAGTTATATTTTTACGGAATAAAAGCGTTTAAAACGCAAACGTTTTTATAATATTTTAATATGTTCAGGAGGTTTTTAAAATGAGGTCGATCTACAAAAAAGCGGCTTGTATGCTCGCAAGTGCTGTACTTTTCTGCGGTGCTGGCAGTATTAACGCAGGTGCGGCAAAAACTCCCCCACTCGAGCCTACTAAAACTATATCAGGCCCGATAACAACTCAACCTATCTTACAGGTGGCTAAGTTCTCTCTCGACAAGACAGATGTCGAAATAACACAGGGTGGCTACGATATCATCAACGTAAAGAAAGCATCATCCTATACTCTCCCTGAAGGTGCCACATTGACCTATAAGTGGTTCTTCAACGGCAACGAGATGGCAGTACCGGAAACATCAAGCGGTATAATGGCATATGATCCCGGCGATTACTATTGTCAGGTAACAGTAAAGACACCAATGTCCATGTATGCCAACGGCAAGAAAATTGCAACAGCTTATACAACTTCAACATACGAAACAAGAAGCGCTAACGTACACTATAAGTTCGAGATAACTTCTCAGTCCAAGAGTTTTACACGTTACAGCAGCGGCGAGCGCACCAATATTTTCGTAACAGTAAAGGGCGGAACTTCTCCTTACACCTATGAGTGGAAGAAAGACGGCGTTGCATTCAGCACATCGCGTTCCACTACTATAAGCAGCGCCGGAACATACCTGTGCAAAATAACAGACAGCAAGGGCAGAGAACTGGAAAGTGCCCCCATCGTTGTTAAGAACAGTTACCTGACACTGACAAAGGACGTTAAGGATTCCACTATCTATGATTACTCAACCGGCTGTCAGCTCTCAGTTGCAGCAAAGGGCGGCAAGGGCTCTTACACCTACAAATGGTACTGCGACGGCACAAAATTGTCTGACACCACAGCTGAAATAACCGCTAGAAAAGCAGGGAAATACTACTGTATCATTACAGACTCAGCAAATAATACCGTAACAAGCCGCACTGCTACTGTTAAAACAAGCTATCTGTCTATTTCAAAGTGTCTGAAGAAGTATCTGTCCTATCTCATAGACGCTAACGGCTCATACATCCCTGCAACAGAACCTCTCCGTGTTTATGTGAATGCAACAGGCGGTACAGGTAAATATACATACACATGGCAGAAGTATTATCGTTGGAGCATCGGCGGAAAAGATGTAAGCTACTGGCAGAATATAAAAACGACCTCAAACAACTACATCGACCTCGAAGGCGATGATGTAACTTATACTGTTACTAACTACGACGAATTCTACAAACCTTACACATATACTTACTACGGAATAGAGCTTCGCTGTCTCGTAAGCAGTGTTGACGCAAACGGCAAGGTAGTAACTTCAGAGTACACCCCCTCTGCTGCAATAACCAGATTTGACCTGAGCGTACCTCATCAGTACGATTAATAAACAATAAAAAAGGAACTGCACCTGCAGTTCCTTTTTTATTTACAAGAGTATACATCAGGAATGCTCAACGTTCTGAGTCGTCGAGGTTGCCGCTGTCTCCGTAACAGTTGTAACAGCTTCAGCAGTTGTATCAGAAGCCGTCATATTATCCGCCCCTTCTGCGATATTCATGAACGTCATCGAAAGCTCATACCCCGGCATATCAAAACCGCAGATAAAACCGTTGTCATCGACCGACAATACGTAGCTTCCACCGTCGAGCTTTCCGTTCAGCCGCAGCATACCGTCCTTTTCTTCACCTTTCAGTTCCTCGCTCGCGGAATTCTCATCGACTGCCTTTATGAGATTCAGCATCATCGCCTTTACCGGCACAGCAGACTGCGGCACGGAAAAACTCAGGCCCTTATATGACGCAGTCACGCTGCCGTCGCTGAAACCAAGGCTCACTCCGCTGAGAGTATTCGGTTCGGAGAATTCAACGTTCCAGTCACCGCCGGAGCGTTCGAGTCTGCCTGCCGCGTGCATCTTCTCAATAGTGATAGCAACATCGCCGGAGAAGCTTTCACCAAGTCTGTTAGGACGGCTCGCTTCATTCTTCATAGGTACGGAACACGACACAAAACAAAGCGCTGCCGCCGTAACCGCAGATAATACAAGTCTTTTCATAAGATCTCTCCATTCTGAAAAATTATCAAGACTTTGACTTCCGCGGACGGCAGCAGCAGCTAAAACTGAGCTCAGTCCTTATTCAGTTTCTTTTTCTTTAATATCCTGAAAGAATCAGATATACTATCTATGATATCTCTCGGCAGCATTGACTCCTGTCCGAGCTTTTTCTCAGCAGCATCACCGGCAAGTCCGTGCATATATACTCCGGCACAGGCGCTGTCTATGTCATTGAAGCCCTGCGAAGCAATAGCTCCTATCATACCTGCGAGTATATCACCGCTTCCGCCTACGCTCATACCCGGATTTCCGGTATGGTTCACAGCTGTAAGACGGTTGTCTGCTATGATAGTACCTGCGCCCTTGAGAACGACAGTCACGCCGAACTGTTCCGCAAAGTTTTCAGCAGCAGCCAGTCTGTCATTGCTGACATCAGCACACTCACATCTCAGAAGTCTTGCCATTTCTCCGGTGTGAGGAGTGATGATGATGTTTGTCTGCTTCTTCACTAAAATATCTATGTCCGAAGCTATGCAGTTTATTCCATCAGCGTCGATGATAACAGGACATTTTGCAGTCTGCGTGACAAATCTTGTGAGTTCTATGGTATCCGGAGTAACTCCCATACCGCAGCCTATCACTACAGCATCAGCTTTTTCGATAGCGGCAGTAAGCGGAGTTACGCTGCTGTCATAGAGCATATATCCATAATCGTCACAATCGAGTTCTATATAAGTAGCCTCCGGAACGAGTGTTGCAACCGTATCTATACATTTTTCAACAGATGCTATGCGGACAAGTCCTGCGCCCATTCTAAGCGCACCGAGCGCCGCAAATGCAGCCGCACCTCTCATAGAAGAGCTTCCTGCTATTATAAGCACATTTCCGAAGCTGCCCTTGTAGGCATCACGTTCACGCTTCGGAGGATATGCAGCAAGATGATTGCGTTCAATGCGATAATAAGCACGTTCACCGCCTATCACCTCAACTGCCTTGCACGGCAGACCTATATCGGCTACGGTTATCTTTCCGCAGTATTTCTTCAGCGGGAACTGTGTCATACCGGTCTTGAGAAAACCGAATGTAACAGTTTCATCTGCCTTGAAAACTCCAGGTGAAACAGTTCCGGTAGCGCTGTTTCCGCCGCTCGGAACATCAACTGCTATCCTGTAAGCTCCCGAACCGATACCGAAAATACCGGCTGTTTCCGTGTCGAGCTCACCATGAAATCCTGTTCCGAACACACCATCAACAACAACATAAGCGCGGAGAATGGCATTCTTAACCAGTCTCATACGCTGCTGTTCTTTCTTTATCAGGCTGTCAAACGGACTGTCCTCACCGCCGTCGTGAGAGCCCTCACGGCTGCTCGGGATAGTCATATAGTCAAGTTCCGCAGCTTCAAGCGCTGCCTCAACATTCTCGCTCCTGTAACCCTCAAGGAACTCCACTCTGTCCGCCGGAAGCCTGTCATACATCTCAGCAGCAAGGTCTGTTACCGGCATTCCACCCACGCTGATGATAGTGATACGGTAGCCGCGGTAGACAAGAATATTTGCCGCCACGAAGCAGTCTCCACCGTTATTTCCCTTGCCTGCGAGGAATACTATCGACTTTTCCTCAGGGGAAATATCCGGTTCTTTTCGGCAGTAATCATCTATGACGCCTGCGAGAGCCTTGCCGGCATTCTCCATGAGCTGTCTGCGTGAAACGCCCATTTTCTCTGAATGCTCTTCGATTTTTGCCATTTGTTTAGGTGATACGATCTGCAATTTGCACACCTCCGTAATATTGATCTATATAATGCGGTCATCTGCCGCAAAGGATCATTATTCACTTTCTTTCCTTAGCTGCGCCTTCAGCTTCTGTGGAAGAGACTTGGTGATATTGTCGAGAGTCTTCTCGTCCGGCACGAATATCAGGCGTGTAAAGCCGTAATCCTCATGCTGAAACTCCGCATAATATTCGTGTGATGCGATATTGTCGGAAACGATAACAACTGTCATGTCTTTTGTCTCCTCCATATCGTCATTGTATTTTCCGAAAGCTGTAAAGCTCCTCACATCCACAGAAAGAAGCTCCGTTCTCTTCTTCTTGGCGATTATCTTGGCAATATCGAGTTCGCCGTTCGTGAATGTGTACTCGTATTCAACATATGTCCCCTGCACTATGAAGTAGGTGCCGTAACCGGCAGCTGCCGCAAGCAGCATTCCCAGGAAAGCCATAGCCGGCTTGTCCAGCTGGAGAAAAGACAGTACCGCAAGCGCTATCGTAAGCAGTATTCCCAGTATCATAAGCATAAATCTGCGGCTCTTATCGGCAGAGGTCTCGTTCTTCTTCACGAGCTGTTCGGAAAAGTTATCCATCAAATATATCTCCTGTCATATTAATACATATTAATATATTAGCACATATCACAGGAAATATCAAGACTCACGGAAAGAAAAAATTGCAGATCACTATTAAATTATAAAGTTTTATTCAGGTCATTATACCAATTATACACTTTTGTCAGCTTATCGCTGTTTGTGAAAATGGGTGTCATGCATTTGTTCACATAGATAGGCACACTTCTAAGAGTACCGTCGCTGTTGCAGCACATAAAATATACGCTTACGAGAGGAGCCTCAACACTAGGAAGCATTTCACACTCACGCATTCTGCAGTCGTCATTCTCGACAGCCTCACAAACAAGCTTGTAAATTGCAGCTATCTCCTCTGTATCAACATCGCTGCATTTTGTACGGTAAGCATCCAGAGCGCCTGCCGCAAGCATTTCATTTATCTTCTGATTATCCATCTTACAGATGTTTTTGTCTTCTGTGAAATAGCGTTTTCCGTTCCTGTCGATTATCGATACGCTATTCTTGTCCGAACAGTATTCGTTGCTGAATACGCGCCTTATCAGAGCGACATACGGCTTATGCACAGAGTCATCAGCATTATTCAAAGTATCTGTCTCAGATGTCCTGTGCTTAGTATAATACATAGTAGTCACAGTCGAAGTGATAGTTGAAGTAGTTTCTGCTGTCGAACGTGAACTTGCTGTTCCGCTTCCGGAAGACGACTCAAATACATTTTTTGAAAGATCAACGTGTCCGCAGCTCGTAAGGAGCAAAAGACCGATCGCTGCTGCATATAATTTTTTCATAGGATCACCTCTTCGGAAATAGTTTCTATAAAAAAGTTTCTATATAATAAGTCAGTCCAAAGAGCCGTTTTGTTGCATTTTGAAACTAATTTTGTATATCTGCACATATAAAAGCAGATCGATTTGTGTAATTTCTATAAAGTGCTGTACTAATTTCAGTTTTAATTCTTCAGTAAATTTTCAAAAAGCACTTGATTTTTTCCTTTTCACACGCTATAATATACATACAACCCAATGACTGAGAGAGTAGGTACGGGATATGTCCACAGAGAGGAGCGGACAGGTGTGAGCGCTCCGGCAGAATACGTTCCGAAGTTCACTCACGAGGGGTGCGGTTGAAGGTGCAGCGATTTTCGCGCATGAGCTTAGGTTCCGATATGGCGACAGCTGTTATTCTTGTAGACTGCAACGTAGGTCTGCGTTAAAGACAAGAGAGTGTCGGCTCTCCTGACAATGGGTGGTTTATAAGCAAGGTATTATGTCTTGTCCTGTTGGACAGGACTTTTTTTATTGTCACGACACATTAAATATTTTCTATGAGGTGAAAAAATGAAAGAACAGCTCGAAAAAATCGAAGCGCTCGCCAAGCAGGAACTTGCTTCATGTACAGAGATCAAAGCGCTTGACGACCTGAGGATAAAGTTCCTCGGAAAGAAAGGTGAACTCACCGCTATCCTGAAGCAGATGGGCAAGCTCTCTGCTGAAGAGCGTCCTGTTATCGGACAGCTCGCAAACAAGGTACGTGCAGACATTGAAGAAGCTCTCGCTTCCAAGCTCACAGCTCTCAAATCCGAAGCTCAGTCTGCAAAGCTCAAGGAGGAGACTATCGACATCACTCTCCCCGGCAAGCACGCTCCTTTCGGAAAGCTCCACCCCCTCACAAAGGTAGAGAACGAGATCCGCGAGATATTTATGGGTATGGGCTTTGAGATCGCAGACGGCCCCGAGATCGATGACGATTACCACGTATTTGAAGCTCTCAATCTCCCGCCCGATCATCCGGCAAGAGATACCCAGGATACTTTCTACATAGAGAACACTAATGAATCAATTCTTCTCCGTACTCAGACCTCTTCCGTACAGGTTCACGTTATGGAGAATCAGAAGCCCCCGATACGCATCATCTCACCCGGACGAGTTTTCCGTTCAGATGCCGTTGATGCTACACACTCCCCTCTCTTCCACCAGATAGAGGGACTCGTTATCGACGAGGGCATCACAATGTCCGACCTCAAGGGAACTCTTGAAATGCTCATGAAGAAGCTCTACGGCAAGGACTGCAAGCTCCGCTTCCGTCCCCACCACTTCCCGTTCACCGAGCCGAGCTGTGAAGTTGATATAAGCTGCTTCAACTGCGGCGGCAAGGGCTGTTCAATGTGTAAGGACGAGGGATACATCGAACTCCTCGGTGCAGGTATGGTTCACCCCAAGGTCCTCGAGAACTGCGGCATTGATCCCGAGAAGTATTCCGGATTTGCATTCGGACTCGGACTTGAGCGTATGGTTATGGGCCGCTATGATATCAACGATCTCCGTCTCCTCTATGAGAACGACGTTCGCTTCTTAGAGCAGTTCTGATGATAAGCGACCTGATACACAGGCAGAAGATCTACATTTCTGCGATGTGTGCGGCTGCTCTTGCAGCGTTTCTGATGCTGTTTATGTTCAAAGAGATACCGAAGCCGGCTGCCGCTGCGCTGATAGTAATAATGATACTGCTCATCTTCGCGGTGATGGAAAAGTCTGTATATGTTTTCAGACTGAAGCGATTTGCAGACGAGCTTCCCGAAGAGCCGGAACACTTCTTCCGCAAAAGCTCATACCGTGTGGGAGACCGGTTCTACTGGTTCAGCGATCATTTTCTCGACCTGCGCAGGCTGAGAAGGATACCCTATGAAAAAATAAGCAGCATAACCGTTTCTCAGAATACCTTCGGTATAGGCAGCCTGCGAATCGGTCCTTACCGGAAGGTGCTGATACCTCTTTCCGGTTATTACTCACTGTATGTACGGAGCGGCTTTCGCATAATCCGCATAAGGCTCAGCGACAGCGAGCGGAAATGCCGCACAGCCGTAAAGAATTTCACGAAACACAACCCTGAAATAAAGGTATACAATCTACCGTAAATCTATCGAAAGGAATAAAGATATGAATTTATCTATGAAATGGCTCGGCGACTATGTCAAAGCCGATATGCCTATAAAGGATTTCTGTCACGCTCTCACAATGAGCGGTTCAAAGGTTGAATGCTACGAAGAAGAGGGAAAGAACATCTCCAACGTCGTAGTAGGCAAGATACTCTCCAAGGGACCTCACGAAAACGCTGACGCACTTTTCGTTTGTCAGGTAGACATCGGTGCTGAGGCTCCCATACAGATAGTTACAAACGCAAAGAACGTCAAGGAGGGCGACCTCGTCCCCGTTGCACTTGACGGAGCTGTTCTCCCCGAGGGCAAGATAAAGAAGTGCAAGATGCGCGGTGTTGAGAGCTTTGGTATGTTCTGCGGACTCGATACTCTCGGTCTCACAGCACACGACTTCCCCTATGCAGATCCCGAGGGCGTTTTCGTCATCGAAGAGGACTGCAAGCTCGGACAGGATATCCACTCAGCTATCGGTCTCGATGATACTTCTGTTGAGTTTGAGATAACTTCAAACCGCCCTGACTGTCTCAGCGTTATAGGTCTCGCAAGAGAAACTGCTGCTACATATGACCTCCCCCTCACAGTAAAGGCTCCGGAGTTCAAGGGCGTTGACGGTGATGTAAACAGCTACCTCAAGGTAGATATCCACAATGCAGAGAAGTGCCCGAGATACTGTGCAGGTATAGTAAAGAACGTAAAGATAGGCCCCTCCCCCCGCTGGATGAGAGAGCGTCTCCGTGCAAGCGGCGTTCGTCCGATAAACAACTTCGTTGACATCACAAACTATGTAATGCTCGAATACGGTCAGCCTATGCACGCTTTTGATCTCCGCTATGTTGAAGGCGCTCATATCAATGTCCGCAATGCTCAGAACGGCGAAAAGATAATGACTCTCGATGGCGTTGAGCGCGAGCTTACTTCCGATATGCTCGTTATCGCTGACGAGAAGAAGCCTGTTGCCGTTGCCGGTGTTATGGGCGGCGAGTACAGCGGTATCATGGACGATACAACAACTGTTGTATTCGAGTCAGCTTACTTCGAGCCTTCCCAGGTACGTCAGACCTCAAAGAAGCTCAAGCTCAAATCTGATGCTTCCTCACGCTATGAAAAGGGCGTTGATCCTACTATTTCCATGACCTGTCTCAAGAGAGCATTCGAGCTCGTTGAACTCCTCGGCGCAGGCGAAGTAGTAAACACAGTCATTGACTGCAACAAGTCTGATTTCAAGCCCTCTGAGGTCGTATTCGACTCCAGATGGATTAACAATTTCCTCGGCACAGACATCTCCGAGGACAAGATGAAAGAATACCTCGGCCGTCTCGAATTCACATTCAGCGGTGACAAGGTCGTTGCTCCTGCATTCCGTATAGACATCGGCTGCAAGGCTGACATCGCAGAGGAAGTTGCTCGTATCTACGGCTACAACAACATCCCCTCAACAGACTTCCGCGGCGTTGCAAAGGCAGAATTCACAGAGGAGCAGAAATTCGTCCGCACTCTCAGAAACGCTGCAGTATCACTCGGCGGCTATGAGATCGCAACATACTCATTTGTATCTCCCAAGTATTTCGACAAAATACGTCTCCCCGAGAACAGCAAGCTCCGCAACGTTGTCCGCATCGTAAATCCTCTCGGTGAGGACACAAGCGTTATGAGAACATCTACTATCCCTTCAATGCTTGATGTTCTCTCCTTCAACTACAACAACCGCAACGAGAAGGCTTGTCTCTTTGAGATCTCAAAGGAATACCTCCCCGCAAAGGAAGAAAAGCCTTTCATCAACGGCGACATTCTCGCAAACAGCGGCAATCAGAAGCACAAGTACAATTACTCTCTCCCTGATGAGCCTCAGCGCCTTACTATCGGTATGTACGGCGGCGATGCAAACTTCTATACACTCAAGGGTATGGTAGAGCAGCTCCTCGATGAAATGAACATCGGCGAAGTTGAATACATCCGCGCAAACGACTGTGAGGAATTCGACGAGAGATTTGCACTCCACCCCGGCAGAAGCGCAGTTATCATCAAAGACGGCGCATATCTCGGTATCCTCGGTGAAGTTCACCCCGAAGTACAGGAGACATACGAGATCGGCGTAAAGGCTTACACAGCAAAGCTCAACATTCCCGAACTCATGGCAGCAGCTGCTGAGAAGATAACATACAGTCCTCTTCCGAAGTTCCCTGCAACCACTCGTGACATCAGCCTTGTATGCGACGAGGACACTCCTGCCGCTGAGATCGAAAAGTCTATCAAGAACGCTGTCGGCAAGACACTCGAAAAGGTAACTCTCTTCGACATCTACCGCAGCGACGATATGAAGCAGAACAACAAGAAGAGCCTTGCTTACGCTATCTCAATGCGTTCACACGACGGCACTCTTACAGACGAACAGGCTGACAGCGCTATGAAGCGCGTTATCAAGGCGCTTGCAGCAATCGGAGCTGAACTCAGAGGTTAAGCTGTGGTCGCACAGATAATCAGCAAGCTGATAGTTCTTTTCATGCTGATATGTATATACAACTGCACGTCAGGCATCGGACAGAAGGACAAAAAGCGTGCTCTGATATGGGGAGGACTTCTTCTGCTCACAGCAGGTGGACTATTCGTCCTCTACCTTATCGCTAAACAATAACGTCCCGGATATATGACAGAATGACGGGCGGCAACTGCCGCCCGTCAGCTTTAAATACAAACACTAATTATTTTACGTTTTACCGCAATATGCCCTGTTTCAGCATATTATTTGCTGATATCTATGGCGATTTAAACAAAAAATAATTATTTTCAGAAAACGTTTGACAACTCAGATGTTTTGTGATATACTATTATACGTTGAAGATATTCGCTTTAAAGCGTTACAGCGTAAAACTTTAAACACGTAAAGCTTTAAATGCGTAAAGTATAATTTGAAAGGATTGTTCATAATGAAAGAAATCTCAAAGCTCCTCGATTACAGACCTGATATAAAGGTCGTTGACGCTACACTCCGCGACGGCGGTCTCGTAAACGACTTCTTTTTCACAGACGAATTCGTAAAGGACCTCTATAACGCTAACCTCCGTGCAGGCGTTGACTACATGGAATTCGGCTACAAGGGCGACAGAGAACTCTTTGATGAGACTAAGTTTGGTCCCTGCAAATTCTGCGATGACGATTACCTCCGCTCTATCGTAGGCGAGAACAATACCGACCTCAAGATCGCAGTTATGGCAGACGTAGGACGCTGCAACTACAAGAGAGACATCCACGACCGCGCTGAGAGTCCTGTTGACCTCATCCGCGTTGCTACATACCTCCATCAGATCCCCACAGCTGTGGATATGATTGAGGACGCAAAGAAAAAGGGTTACGAGGTAAGCTGTAATATCATGGCTATCTCAACAGCTCAGGAAACAGACCTCAAGATCGCTCTTGATATCCTTGGCAAGTCCCCTGTTGACGTATTCTACATCGTTGACAGCTTCGGTTCTATCTACCCCGAGCAGCTCGCACGTATCGCAAATCTCTACTGTGAGATGGCTGACAAGTACGGCAAGAAGGTAGGTATCCACGCTCACGATAATCAGAAGCTCGCTTTCGCTAACACTATCGAAGCTGTCGGTGACGGCGTTGACTGGCTCGATGCAACATATTCCGCAATGGGACGCGGTGCAGGAAACTGTGCTATGGAACTTCTCCTTGGTTTCCTCAAGAATCCCAAGTACAATGTATACCCTGTTCTCAGCTTCATCGAGAAGCATATGACAAAGCTTCGTGAAGAGGGCGTTGTATGGGGATATGATCTCCAGTACCTCATGACAGGTCTTCTCAACCAGCACCCGAGAACTGCTATCCAGTTCACAAAGGAAGGCAGAAAGGACTACGCTGAGTTCTACAAGGAGATACTTGCACAGGACTGACCTGTGAGTCCAATCGGACTCTGCAAGACAACTTGATCTGATATAACGATAAAGGACGCTGTAATATACAGCGTCCTTTTTTATCTAAAAAGTATATTTAAACTAATGATGGGATTCCAAAGAGATTATTATCCCTTTGGTCAGGTCAAGGGCTGACAGCCCTTGCAGGGTGTGGGACAGCGTCCCACAATCCACAAAGCGCTCCGCAAAGAGTGAATTGAAAAACAGTCCGGTGGACTGTTTTTCAAGAGAGAACGCCCTGCAAGATAGGGCGTTCT
>JAEEGJ010002815.1_pt1 | contig 77320 bp, 55 predicted proteins | sample 8958761 | NCBI WGS metagenome assembly JAEEGJ01 (sample SAMN16246546, study PRJNA631951) | gut metagenome | biome: gut microbiome; feature: rumen; material: RS-attached | host: Bos | place: Iran: Karaj | collected 2018-10 | reverse complement strand
TAGAGGTTCTCGAAGCGTAGCGAAGAGGTTCTCTGCACCTCACGGTGCGGAATATTGCACTGCCTAAGGACTATCTCCTATCGGCTCATTGGTATTTATGACTGCAAACATAGTAACTGCGTACTCCATTCACTCCGCGTGAGGAATAAAACTATCCTTAAGGCCAAGGGAATCATAGGAAGCAACAAATTCTCTAGAGAATTTGTTGCTTCCTATGATGTTTTGAATTCCATCCGATGATAGTTTGCAGAAAATTCTCTAGAGAATTTAGAGACCCTCCCCAGCCCTCCCTTAAGAGGGAGGGAGCAAATACATCTTCAGTAGGGATTATATCAATTCTCAAAAGTAATAACTCCCTCCCTAAACAGGGAGGGCTGGGGTGGGTCTCCAGTTGGTGGGTCTCTTTCCTGTGGCACCCTTGTGGCACCCGTGACACCCTTCCGAAGAGGGTGCCAGCCCTTTATACAAAGGCGATGTGGCACCCGTGCACCCTTGAATTGAAAAAAACTTGTGTGACTGTAGTGTGCGGAGCGGATTCCGTTTTTCATGTGTGGAAGAATTGTTTCGTGTTAATTAAATAACGATTTATTTAAAAATTTTAATGAAATTTTTGGCAGTTTCCTTTTAATTGTTTATATTTGCAGCCAATAATGACCAAAATGTAAGAAAAATCATTGTAGGAAAAGCAAACTGCAAATGGAAGTCAATGTTTACAATCATTATATTAATTTTTTAACGAGAGAGAGTTTTATGAAGCAAAGATTAACAATGTTTCTGGCTGCGATGTTCCTGATGGTAGGAACAGCGCTTGCCCAGACCAAGGTTAATGGTACCGTGGTGTCTCAGGAGGACAACCAGCCCGTTATCGGTGTGTCGGTTCTTGTCGTGGGTACGAACATTGGTACTGTTACAGATGTTAACGGTAGGTTCTCGCTAACCGTTCCTGAAGGGAAGTCTCAACTTCGCTTTACCTATGTAGGTATGGAGACGCTTGAGGTGAGTGCTCGTCCTAACATGCGCATCGTGCTCCGCAACGGTGACACTAACTTGGACGAGATTGTGGTGACTGCCATGGGTATTTCCCGTCAGCAGAAGACACTGGGCTATTCAGCCCAGACATTGGACAATTCTGAACTGACCGTAGGTAAACTGACGGACGTGACAAGTTCGTTGGCAGGTAAGGTTGCCGGTGTGCAGGTGAACACTACTTCGAGTGACCCTGGTTCAGCCAATTCTGTGATTATTCGTGGTGTGAGCTCTATCAATGGTAACAACCAACCTTTGTATGTCATTGATGGTGTGCCCTTGCAGCAGACGACCTTTACGGGTTATGGTCACCAGAATGCCGTTGGTGGTATCTCTAATGTGAACCCCAATGATATTGAGAACATGACGGTGCTGAAGGGTGCTGCTGCTACGGCTCTGTATGGCTCGCGTGCTGCCAATGGTGTTATCTTGATTACCACTAAGAATGGTAAGGGTGGTGATACACGTAATTTCACTATCAGCTACGACGGTGGTGTGCAGTGGCGCACGGTCAGCACCTTGCCGAAGTTCCAGAACCAGTTTGGTCAGGGTTGGAATGGTCAGCAGACCTTTATTGAGAATGGTTCATGGGGTCCGGAGCTGGACGGCTCTACTCAGCTGTATGGCCCTATTTGGAATAACCAGCAGCTGATTCACAAATACGAGGCTTTGGACAGTAACATCAAAGACTTCTTCAAAACTGGCGTCAGTACTAATCATAGTATTGCCTTGAGTGGTGTTTCTGCAGACAAAAAGATGACCTATTATCTGAGTTATTCTCTTACTTCTGATAATGGTATTATTCCCGGCGACAACGACACCTACCGTCGTAACACGATTGCCTATCGCGGCAGCTACGAGGCTACTGACTGGCTGAAACTTTCGTCGAGCGTCAACTTCGCTACGACGAAGACCAACACTGTGGGTTCGTATCAGGGTGCTTCGATGATTGATGGCTTGTATGAGTTCCCGCGTGATCTTTCATTGGTTGACCGTCAGGATTTGAGTTCTGCCTTCAATACGCCTGAGGCTTGGTACACACCATACGGTATCACCAACCCCTACTGGGCTATTGCTAACAACTATAACCGGAATAACGGTAAGCAGGTGTTTGGAAAGATTCAGGCTGACATTAAGCCCGTCCGCCAGATGACCTTGAGCTATCGCTTCGGTTTCGACTATACGGACTATGACCACAAGATAGGGGAACCCCAGATTGCCCTTGACGACGCTCTTATCAACGAGGACTACGGTTATGCTCCCTCGAACATGAACCAGAGCGGTTTGGTTTATAGCCGCTATCAGCGCCGTTATGAGATGAACCATGACTTCCTGGCTAACTGGACAGACAAGTATCTGGATGGCAAACTGGATGTGAACATCAATGCCGGTGTCAACATGAACGAACGTAACATTACTCAGATGGTTGGTCAGACTGATGACCTGACATTCTATACGGGCTTCTGGGATTTGAGCAATGGTTCTACCAAGACTACGCTGACCGAGCTTCAGGAGAAACGCCGTCTGGTTGGTCTCTTCGGTGATGTGACTCTCGGCTGGGATGACATGCTCTTCTTAGGCCTTACGGCTCGTAACGACTGGTCATCTACGCTGCCGCTTAGCAAAAACAGCTACTTCTATCCCGGTGCTACGCTGAGCTGGATTTTCACTAAGCTGATTCCCAAGAACAAGATTCTTGATTTTGGTAAGCTGCGCCTGGCATACGGTAAGACTGGTAATGACGCAGATGCCTATCTGACGATTCCAAACTATGTACAGGGTACTGCCCGTGGTTACTATGACACGAATATCTCTAAGTTCCCAATGAGCGGTACGAACGCTTTCCAGTCATCGCTGACTATTGGTAGTACCGACTTGAGGCCTGAGATGACTACAGAGTTTGAGGTCGGTTTGAACTTTGCATTGCTTGACAACCGTATCAATGTTGACTTTTCTTATTATAACCGCACGACCGACGACCAGATATTTGAACTTCCCGTTGATGGTGCCACTGGTTATACTACGATGGTTACCAACTTTGGTAAGGTACGCAACAGCGGTATCGAGTTGCTGGTCAATACGACTCCTATCCGAACGAAGGATTTCCGTTGGGATTTGGGCTTCAACTTCTCGAAGAACAAGAACAAGGTTGTCTCTATGCCTTCCAGCTTAGAGGGTGGCAAGACCACTATCTATAGCTTCTCAGCAGGTAACGATGCTGTTTATATGTATGCAGAAGAAGGTCAGCCTATGGGTGAGTTCTATACCTATATGCCTCAATATACTGAAGACGGGAGACCCATCGTGGATGAAAATGGTCAGCCTGTGCTGAGTGCAGCGGTCGAGGACACCGGCAAGAATGTGAATGCAGACTGGACAGGAGGTGTCACTACTGCTTTTACCTATAAGGGTGTCTCTCTGAGTGCAGCTCTTGATATTCGTAAAGGTGGCTATATGTTCTCACGTACAAAGAACTTGATGCAGTTCACGGGTAACGGTGAGCATACTACCTACAATGGACGTAATCCATTTATCATTCCCAACTCGGTGTATGCTGATGGTACAGAGAATACCACACCTATTTATTTGAACAATAGCAGCTACCAGGATTGGTATAACAACTATGGCTACGGCTATGGCGGCGAGGTTTATCTGTTGGATCGTTCGTACGTGAAGCTGCGTAACATTACGCTGGCATGGCAGTTGCCAAAGACATGGGTTCGCAAGATTTATCTGAGCGATGTCACTCTGTCGGTCTTCTGCAACAATGTATTCACTTGGACGGCTAAGGACAACACCTTCATCGATCCTGAGGCCAGCACTATTGGTAACGACCTGGAAGGTATGTTCGGTGAGCTTTATGCTAACCCGGCCTGCCGTACTTTCGGTTTCAATGTAGGTCTTAAATTCTAATCAAGGAGGACGTAACATTATGAAAAAGTTATTTTTAATCGCAACAATAGCAATGGGACTGGTCACGACGTCGTGTGACAGCTATCTTGACATCAATCAGAATCCCAACTCTCCTCAGGAGAGTGACATGACTCCGAGCATCTTGATGCCTGCTGCGGAAATGAGTTTGGCGGCTTCTTACGGAGACTTGTTCCGTATCCCGGCCGGCTATCATGCACAGCATTTTGCTCAGGAGTTTGGAACGAGCAACTATCTGGACTATAGCCGATTCACAATGTCGGCAACCCGTTCAAGTACGGGATATTGGCAGTTGATGGCTCGTACGCTTAAGAATCTGGAAACTGTTCGCAGTATTACAAAGGAAAAAGAGGAGTGGGGCTCATATCTGGCAGCTACCACGCTGCGTGCGTTCGGTTTTCAGGCTTTAGTTGATGCCTATGGTGAAATACCTTTCTCCGAAGCATTCCAGGGTGCAAACAATCCTTCGCCTAAGTATGACGATGGCAAGGATATCTATGCAGCCTTGATAGCAGAACTGGAAGAGGCATTAGATAAAGTCAGTGCTAACGATCCTGTTGCAACGAATTTCCTCTTCCCAGACTCACGTGCCAATGCATGGATTCCATTTGCAAATTCTTTGCTGCTCAAGTTGATGATGCGTGAAAGTGGCGTTGTTGACGTGGCTTCCAAGCTTGATGCTTTGGTAACTAAAGGCAACTTTATAACTTCAGATGTAGCCTATACCGGTTGCTGGAAGAATGAGAGCGGACAGATGAGCCCCTATTATGCTGAGGAGTTTGCTACCAACTGGGGTTCTACTCAGATTAACGTGATTGCCAATATTGCACTTGTAGGTACCATGCAGCTGAAGGATGCCAATGGTGATGTTACATACGAAGATCCCCGTTTGGGTGCTTTCTATAATAAGAATGCCTCTGGCGAATTTACCGGTGGCGTGTCGGGCACAAACTTCTCAACGGCTGCTAGCAGCTATCCTGTCAACTATTGGTGCCGTCCAAAAGCCAGCTACGATATGCCTGTTTATCTGTTGACAGTTTCTGAGGTAGAATTCTTCCTCTCTGAGTACTATGCAAAGAAGAACGATGCCACCAATGCTGCCGCTCACTATGCAGCTGCCGTTGAGGCTTCGTTTGCCTCTGCAGGTGTCAGCGGTGCTGCTGCCAATATCGCTCAGTATCCCTACGACCAAGCCAACTACAAGAAAGTTCTTGGTATTGCCAAGTGGGTAGCCCTCTCTGGTGTCAACAACTTCGAGGCATGGTGTGAGATGCGTCGTTTGGACTATCCCGCTTTTGGTACTGTAAAGGGTACTGACATCTATGATGGTGAAAACGCTGAATCGTATAAGCCGGAAAAGTATCAGCCAGGCACACTTTACACACCTATTCAGGTGTTCGGACAGGTTGGCGATGGTAAAATTCTAGAGCGCTGGCCTTATCCCTCTAATTCGGCTACTGCCAATGGTAATGCACCCAAGTTTACGGATGCAGACTACGTGAAACCTGTATTCTGGGGTGAGTAAATCATTTAAAAAATCGGATGACAATGAAAAAGAACATATTTTTTGCAATGATGCTGGCACTGGCAGCCCCCGTGCTGACCAGTTGCAGCGATGATGAGTCAGAGGGCAAGAGCCGCATCACCTATTATGCTGTATTGGAGATGAATGGTGATGCCTATATGACAACACCCGTAGGAAGCGCATTTAGTGATCCGGGGTGTAAGGCAACAATGGGTGGCGAGGATGTCACTGACAAGATTCAGGTTACTGGCAGCGTGAATACTAATACGGTTGGATTCTATAAGTTAGGCTATACAGTAATTAATGCTGATGGTTTTCCCGCTAATGCTTCTCGTACCGTGGCTGTTGTTAACCCCAATAGTTTTGCCAGTGCATATTTCGGTGAAAGTCAGTATGGCACGCGCCATTACTACAACGCCCCGATAAGCATTAAGGATAATGGCGACGGGACATACGAAATCAGCGACATCCTCGGTGGATTCTATGCCTACGGACGCTATCCGGGCTATCCCTATGACTTCCTGCTCGAAGCAACCTTGAAACTGAATGCCGACAACAGCATCAGCCTCTTAGGGATGGGCGGCTGGTACTTTGGCGACGACGTACCCGACCTCATCACCGGCACCTATGACCCGGCGACGGGCACAGTGCGCCTCGACATGGATTTCGGTGATCCCTTCACTGTAGTATTAACGAAATGACTAAAGAACAAACAATTATGAAGAAAATCATATTTTTCGCAACGATGCTGTTCGTCATGGCAGCATGCAGCAAAGACGAGATTGGCGGCACGGAGATGGAGTCGATGGCCGGTCAGTGGTATTGTACCATTGATGCTGTTGACGATAGCGGAAACCCCATTACGCAGATGCTCGACGGCTCGGCCAATGACGGTTCCAACTATTTCGGACTCGAAACCGGCAAGACCATTGTGCTGACCTATAATGTGGCTGCTAACAACAACTCGCAGATGTGGGTAAACATTATGGGCGTTGGCAATTTTGCCAAACGCTACAAAAATCCAGGATATCCTGATTATGATTTCTGTTCAGTCGTGAATTGTAATCAGCAGGCCTTGACCTTCTCATCAACTGAGGCTGCTAATATTGCAGATCCTGTCATCTGGAGTCATGAGGAGGAGGATGCCGCAGGCAATAAGAAAGTAGTGATTGACGCACAGGTGGACCCGATGGCCGTCACTATCGATGGTAAAATCCTGAAGGGGGCTGGTCGTCAGAACAATGGTTCGGTAGCAGACTCTATCATCATGTATGTCATTTATAAGAACGACCCCTGGTATCCAGATGATGGCTATACGAAGTATAAGATTAGCGGTATTCGCTACTCTGGACTGGTAGAGAACGATTAATACACATTCTTCAATAGATAATCGGGAAGCATCCTTGCGGATTGCTTCCCGATTACTTTTTATCATCTAACAAAAGTTACTCATTCACCACCTTCTGAATGGTGCCGTCCTCATTGTAGAAGAGACGCTGAATCTTCAGTGAGCGCAGATGGGTGACGTCGTTGCTGGGCACGCAATCGTGATAACAGAGATACCACTGGCCTTTATATTCTACGATGCTGTGGTGGGTGGTCCATCCTACGACGGGATCGAGAATGACACCCTGATAGGTGAACGGTCCGTAGGGATTGTCACCAATGGCATAGCAGAGGAAGTGGCTGTCGCCCGTGGAGTAGGAGAAATAATACTTGCCGTTGTATTTGTGCATCCAGCTGGCTTCGAAGAAGCGGTGGGGATCACTGGCTTTCATAATCTCTCCGTTCTTGTCGAGAATGATGACGGGGCGCGGAGCCTCGGCAAACTGCAGCACATCGTCGCTCATGCGAACGACGCAACTTGGAATGGCGGGCGCTTCAGGCTTGGCAAAGAGTTCAAGTTTGTGGTCGGGGGCTGCACCGAGATCGATGAGTCCGTTCTGGTCGCCGTACTTGCCGGGAATGGTCTCGAAACCATGATAGAGCGGATTCCACCACTGGAGCTGGCCACCCCAGAGTCCGCCGAAATAGACGTAAATCTCTCCGTTATCGTCCTTGAAGGCGCAGGGGTCGATAGAGAAAGAGCCGCGGATGGGCTGCTCCATCGGCTTGAACGGACCTTCGGGCTTGTCAGCCACGGCTACGCCCAGACGGAACACACCGTCGTAGCCCTTTGCCGAGAAGATGAGGTAGTACTTGCCGTCTTTCTCTACGACATCGTTGTCCCACATCTGTTTCTCTGCCCAGGGCACGTCTTTCACGTCGAGAATCACGCCGTGGTCGGTGGCATCGTCGTTCTCCACGTCATCCCACGACAGCACGTGGTAGTCTTTCATCTGGAAGTGTCCGCCGTCGTCGTCGAAGCATTCACCGGCATCCCAGTCGTGGCTGGGGTAGATATAGAGGCGGTTGTTGAACACGTTGGCCGATGGGTCGGCCATATAGTCACTCGGGAATAGATACTTTGCTTTCATGATTTTTTCTTTTTTGTTGTGGCGTTATAACGTTATTACGTTATTACGTCATGACGTTGTTATTTATAAAGTTTAATAATCTCGTTGACGACTGGCTTTGCCTTGTACTGGCGATCGAAGAGCAGCGGATAGTTGGTGCGCCCCTTGATGGGCCATCCGTTGAGCCAGGAGTTCTCGTCGCAGACTCCCCAAAGCGTGATGCGGCCTATCTGCTCGCGATGCTTGTAATAGATCTTGAACAGGTCGAGCCAGCGTTTGTCGAGTTCTTTCTGCTTGGCGGCGGGAAGTCCGTCGGTGTAGGGGTTGTACTTCTGCTGCAATTCGAAGTTCTGGGCAATGTCGGCACCACCGAATCCCTGAGGGTTGGGCAGCACGTTGATGTCAAGCTCGGTAATCAGCACCTTCACACCGCAGGCGGCGAAGGCATCAATCGATTTCTCATACTCCTCCAGGTTGGGATAGTCGAGACCGTTGTGGCTCTGCATGCCCACACCGTCGATGCGCAGTCCCTTGGCCTTCAGGTTCTTCACCAACCGGCACACGGCCTCGCGCTTCTTCTCACCGGCCATGGAGTAGTCGTTGTAGTAGAGTTCGGCATCGGGGTCGGCCTCGTGGGCTGCACGGAAGGCTATCTCGATGAACTCCTCGCCTAAGAGATTGTAATACTTAGACTTGCGGAACGAGCCATCATCTTCGATGGCCTCGTTGACCACATCCCAGCCGAAGACCTGACCCTTGAAGTGGCCAACGACGGTCTTGATGTGCTTGATGATACGCTCCTTCAGCACTTCCTTTGAGACGGGACTGGCGGCATAACCATTGGTGAACCACCAGTCGGGGGCTTGCGAATGCCAAACCAGACAGTGGCCGTTGACCTTCAGACCCAGCTGGCGGGCATAGTTGACGAACTTGTCGGCCACGCGGAAATCGAAGATTCCCTCAGCAGGTGCCAGCACTTCGGGCTTCATGCAGTTCTCTGCCACCACACAATTGAAATGCTTGCTGAGCACGGCATCGGCCGCAGGCACCTGTCCGTCGCTCTGCCACTGGTTGATGGCAGCACCGATCAAACAGTATTTGCCTATGGCATCTTTCAGGCCTTGAGCCTGAGCGAGGCTGCTTGTCGCGATGAGCAACAGAGCCGCTGATAATACTTTTCTCATCATATTGTCCTATCTTTTAATCTTTGTGGCGGGCCTCGATTTCACGATTGATTTCGTCGAGTTTCTCATCCGTGAGCGGATACTTATAGATGAGGTAGCCTACGACGATCAGGAGCATGGCAGGAATGATGCACGTGAACCAAAGAATGGCATTCTGTGCGATTTCTGAATAGTTGGCCAGTTTGGGGTAATAAGCGTTTACCGGTCCGCTGATAAATGATGCCAGGAATACCACGACGAAGATGCCCAGCACCAGCTGGAGGCACTTGCTTGCCTTGAAGTCCTGCCACATTTCTCCGAATGAAACAGGCTTTTCCGGAGTGGTGGTGATGTTTTCCTTGCTGCCCATAAAGCAGAGAAGCAGGAGTACAAGACCTACGACTGCAAAAAGAGATGTCACCGTGAACCAGGCCATCGGATCGGTAGGCAGGGCAGACTGCTCGCTGGCAAAGTTGAAGCCTATCCAACCCATTACCAGCGGCGTGATCCAACCAGCAATGGAGAAGCCGGCCTTGAAGGCTACACCGGCAAGGGCATTGAAGGTAGCCGCAGGTCTGTTGCCCGTGCGATACTCTGCCTCGGTGATGACTTCAGGAACCAATGCCCACATCAGCGAACCGACCAGAAGTCCGACACCCGTCATCACCTTAGCCGTCTGTACAAGAGCGTTACATTCCTGAACATCGAAGAACTTGCCGATGGTGAACAGTATGGCAAATCCGATGAAACCGATGGAGAGAAGCAGGTAGTAAAGACCTTTCTTGCCGAACCATTTCTTCAGTATAGGAAGTGAAGGCAAGATGACAAAGGCAGGAATCGTGCCGATGGCCATGAAGGTAGCCTGGTTCCAGTCGATGGCAGAATGAATACACATGGCAAGGCCGATGGGGAAACCAGCCTGTACGATAATCTGACCGATATTGGCGCATACCATACGCGTAGAAGTAAGGATCAGCACCTCGTCATTATCACGGGTCATACTGGCCATGATGGAACCGTATGGGATGTTGACCACGGAATAGATCATGCTCAGCACGGTATAGCTGACCGTGGCATAGATTAACTTCATGGTCATGGACCAAGTGGCAACCTGCGGAAGCATCAACAGGCAGGCAGCCACCGTCAGGGGGATACCTCCGTAAAGCAGGTAAGTGCGATACTTGCCTAACTTGGGATTGCGATTGTCGATGTAGCGGCCTACGACAGGACTCCAGAAGCAGTCGATGAGTCGGACCGTGAGAATCAGTCCGCTGACAAAGGCAGGATTTAATTTCAATACCGTGGTAAGGTAAATCATCAAATAGCATGCCACTGTCTGGAAGATGAGGTTCTGTGCAAGGTCACCGGAACCGAAGCCGATGCGCTGCAGCCAGTTGAGTTTGTAGAAGCCTCTGGCTTCGTTTGCAGAATTGTTTGTTTCCATAATTGTTTTATAAAGGTTTAATAATTTTGCTTTGAATGACGGCGGTGGGCCAGTTCGGCCTGCATCTTCTCATTGTAACTCTTCGAGATGGGGTAGAAGTAGAGGGCGATAATGCCGACGATGAGGAGGAGGGCAGGGAAGAGACTGGACACGAGGCGAATGCCCGTGACCGTGGTTCCTGACTGCTGCATGCCGAGGCCTGATACGAATCCGAATAGGGAGAGAATCAGTCCGGCAAAGGCTCCGCCGATGCCCATTCCCGTCTTCAGCGCAAAGATAACGCCCGAGAAGCAGAAACCCGTAGCTCGGCGGTGATTGATATATTCCATGTGGTCGGCAGTATCGGCCACCATAGCCCATAGCAGCGGGATGGTAGGTCCGTAGGCGAGGCTCTTCAGCAGACAGAGCAGATAGACCATGCCTATGTCCTGCGGGGAGGGGAGATAGAAGAGTGCCGTGAAGAACGTGCAGAGCGAAAGTCCCGCCAGGAAGGTTGTCTTCTTGCCAAAGCGGTTAGCCAGGAATCCTGAGAGGAAGAGAACGCCCAGGAACTGCACCACGGCATTGACGGTATTGAACAGGCTGAAGCCGATGATGTAGGCATTTTCGCTGGAGGTGCTGAAGCCCACCCTGTTCAGGAACTGTGAAAGGGCAGACTGGTCAAGGTAACTCTGGAAATAGAAATTGGTGGAGGCTCCCCACATAGCCAAGGCGATGAACATAAACAGCACGAGCACGAAGATGCTTCGCCAGGGCACGCTGCTAAACGTCTTGGAAACATCCTCGCGGATGCTCATCTTCTGCTGAGGTGGCGGCTGGATGCGCTCGCGCGTGCTCAGGAAGCAAATGATAAGGAAAATAAAAGCCAGGACGGCGAAAAGGATGATGGTGCGCTGCCAGCCTTGGGCCGGATTACCGTTGCCGAAGTGGTCAACGAGCGGCAGCGTGAATCCCTGTACGACGAACTGTGCGATGCTGGTGCAGACAAACCTGACCTTATTGATGCTGGTGCGCTCTCGGATGTCGTCGGTCATCACGCCGCCCAGCGATGCGTAAGGCGTATTGTTGAGTCCGTAAAGCGTGAGCAGCAGGATGTAGGATACTGTTGCATAGATGGCTACCAGTGTCTTGTCCTGTATGCCTGGATTCGAGAAGGCCAGGATGTAGAATATGCTAAAGGGCAATGCCGTCCATAGAATCCACGGACGGTATTTGCCCCAGCGTGTCTGGGTGCGGTCGGTAATGATGCCGATGAACGGATCGGCAAATGCACTGGCCAGCGGGGCTATCAGCAATACGGTTCCAGCGATGGCTCCATCCAGTCCGAAGATATCCGTATAGAACTTCAGCTGGTAGATCATCATCATCTGGAACGCAAGATTGGCGGCTACGTCTCCAAGAGAGTAGCCGACCTTCTCGCCCATCGTAATGCTGTGCTTCATGAGGGTTTATTTCTTTAACTGTTCGGCAGCAAACTTGCCCATGGCCTCATAGCCTTTGGGATTGAGATGGAGCCAGTCGTCACTATATTCCTCAAGGAGTTGTGACGGATTCTGCGGGTCACGAACCAAAGCATCGAAATCGATGATGCCGTCGGCTTTCTTGTTGGCGCGAATCCAGTCGTTGACTTCCAGGCGCGCTGCCTCATGGAAGCGGCTCTCATAGAAACTCTTACCGAATGGAGTGATGGTGCCCATATAGACCTTGATGCCCTGTGCATGGGCTTTGTCGATCAGTTCGCCATATACCTTGACCAGTTCCTGCGCCACCTGTTCGGCATTGCCCTTGGAACCGCCGATGTCGTTAACACCTTCGAAGATAATCAGCTTCTTCACGCCACGCTGTCCGAGGATGTCGCGGTTGAAACGCTTAACGGCAGGATCGGAAAGACCATTGCGCAGCACGCAGTTGCCACCGATACCCAGATTGAGTACGCCCACCTGACCGCCTAAAGCCTCGGCCAAGAAATCGGTCCAGCGGTTCTGGGCGTTGGTGGTCGTGCCACGCCCGTCGGTGATGCTGTTACCCAGACAAGCCACGGCGGAAGCATCGGATTTTACGTCCAAGGCTGCGATGTTATACCAATGCTCCAAGTCTTCCGTATCCACGAAACGCGTCTTAGGCTTGGCCGTACCATTATAAATATAAGAGGTGGTGCGTGAACCGCGGTGGGAGGTACCGCATTCGGGAACCGAATCACCATAGCAGACAGTGATAGCCAGGCGCTGCAGCGGTTTCAAGGGATAGCTGAACACATCGCTGAAGATGGAATCACCTGCCGGAATCACGCATTTCTGCTTGCCGTTGAATTTCAGGTAGCGTGCAGAACGCACGTCAATATTACTCCCGTCCTTGGCGTCAGCGATGAAAACCGACTTGATCTCAACGGGCACCGAACTATAGACATTGCTTAACTGCAAGCGCAGTTGGCTGCCGCCGATTGACACGTGGATAATCTGTCGGATGCTACGTCCTGCCAGTGAAAAGGCTGGCATGTCTTTCATCGTGGTCGGCTCTACGGCTGTGGCCCAAGTGCCTACCCAACCGTCTTCAGCCTTTACCTGCTGGGCCATGCTTAGGAAGAGCAGGGAGAAGAAAAAAAGTAAGTTACGCTTCATGATGTTGAATTGATTGTTTATCTGACTGCAAATTTACTCCATCTCATCGATACTACCAATTAAATATGTAACGCATACGTTTTTTTATGTTTCATTTTTAAATTTTTCATGATTATTGTTGGGAATATTTGTATCAAAAGACTATCTTTGCATGGTAATCAATAATTTATACCTATGCGACTGATTAACTCTTTTGTCATTTTCGTCCTGTTTCTGACGGCGACGGCCAGCCGTGCAGCCAACGCTTTTGTTGACTTCAACCAAGGCGATTTCCAATTGAATAAAGGTAACCGTGTAACCATCGGCATAGCCGACAATGAGCAGCGGGGAGTGCTCCGTGCTGCCAAGAACCTTTGCACAGATATCAAGGCGGTCTGTGGTGCTGAAGTCTCTCTTGGCAATGCTTCTTCTTCCACCATTGTGGCTGGAACCCTGGGAAGTAGCAAAATTATCGATGAAATGGCCAAAAATCGCGTCTTTGACGCCAAAATGCTCAAAGGCAAGCGAGAGATGTATATCATTAAGGTGACGGATGAACAGGTGGTTATTGCCGGTAGTGACCGCCGCGGAACCATCTATGGCATTTATGAACTGTCGCGCCAGTTGGGTGTCTCCCCTTGGTATTACTGGGCTGATGTACCCACAGAGCATCATTCCGCTGTCTATATGAAAAAAGGAATCTATACGGACGGCGAACCTGCTGTGCGCTATCGTGGACTGTTCCTCAACGATGAGGCTCCCTGTCTGACCTCATGGGTGAAGAATACATTCGGAACGAACTATGGCGACCATCGTTTCTACGAGAAGGTTTTTGAACTGATCCTGCGCCTGAAGGGCAACTATATGTGGCCTGCCATGTGGAGCTGGGCTTTCTATGCCGATGATCCCGAGAATATGAAAACAGCCGACGAAATGGGTATAATGATGGGTACTTCCCATCATGAACCGATGGCACGTAACCATCAGGAGTATGCCCGCGACCGTAAGGGCTGGGGCGCGTGGAACTATCATACGAACCAAAAGAATCTGGACCGTTTCTTCCGTGAAGGTATTGAGCGCATGAAAGGAACGGATGATGTGGTGACGATTGGTATGCGCGGTGACGGCGATGAGGCGATGAGCGAAGAGGCCGATACGAAACTGATGGAGCGCATCGTGAAGAATCAGCGTCAGATTATTGCTGATGTGACCAAGCGTCCTGCCAAGGAGACTCCGCAGGTATGGGCTCTTTATAAAGAAGTGCTTGACTATTATGACAAGGGAATGAAGGTGCCTGATGATGTGCTCATCCTGCTCTGCGATGACAACTGGGGCAACGTGCGCCGTGTGCCCAATGCCAAGGAGCGTAAGCACAAAGGAGGATGGGGACTATATTACCATGTGGATTACGTGGGAGCACCGCGCAACTCGAAGTGGCTGAATGTAACCCCGTCGCAGAATATGTGGGAACAGCTTTCGCTGGCCTATAATAACGGAATAGATGGGATGTGGATTCTGAATGTAGGTGACCTGAAACCCATGGAATATCCTATCCAGCTGTTTATGGACATGGCCTGGAAACCGAGTGCAGTCAACGTGGATGTGGTGGGTTCACACACGGAGGCTTTCTGCAAAGAAACCTTCGGAAAAGACCAAGGCCCCGAGGCTGCCCGGCTGCTGAATCTGATTAGCAAGATCAACGGCCGTAGCACGGCAGAAATGCTTGATGCCCGCACCTATGCAATAGATGAATGGCCCCGCGTGATTCGTGAGTACCAGAGTCTTGAAATTGCTGCTTTGGAGCAATTTTCAGCCATTTCATCGGAATATCGTGATGCTTACCGTCAGATAATCCTATTCCCCGTTCAGGCCATGAGCAATCTTCATCAGATGTACTATGCACAGGCCATGAACCAGAAACTCTATCAAGAGAAGAACCCCGAATGCAACCGTTGGGCCGACGAGATGGAGCGCTGTTTCAAAAGAGATGCCGAACTCTGTGCCTATTATAATAAGGTGATGTCGGGCGGCAAGTGGGACGGCATGATGACGCAGAAGCATATCGGCTACCGTTCGTGGAACGATGATTTCGCCGAGGGTGACGTGATGCCCGTCGTCAATCGCATCAAAGAGCAGGTTGGCGGTAATGTCTTCACGGAAAAAGACGGCTACATAGCGATCGAGGCAGAGCACTATTATCAGAAGAATGAATCGGCAGATTCTCCACTCCTGGTGATTCCTGGTATGGGCCGCACGCTGAGCGGTGTGCGTATCGATGGCGGCAGTCTGCTCTATAAATGGGAGACCACTGGTGATTGTCAGGAGGCAACCGTTCATGTAATCGTGAAATCTACGCTCGATTATCTCAACAAGGGCGGTCTCGAATACGAAGTCAGTGTGGATGGTGGTGCTGTCCAGACGGTGAATTTCAATTCAAACCTGAACGAAAAGCCTGAGAATATCTATAGCATTTACTATCCTACGGTTGCACGCAGGGTTGTGGAGAGCACCGTCAAGTTCCCCATGACCAAGGGTATGCATACCCTGAAGTTTGCGCCAAAGGATCCGAATATCATCTTGGAGAAAATCGTCATAGACCTTGGCGGCTATCGCCAACAGTTCCTTTTCGGCGAGGAATCTCCCCGGAAATTTGAATAAAAATCGAATGAAACATTTTGAAATGTCGGACTAAATCCGTATTTTTGCGGTTGAATCCCTTTTGCGGAATGAAACATTTACGAGCAATTATCATCATAGCACTGGTCTCGGCGGTCACTGGTCTGCTGCATGCTGACATCGGCCATCTTTACTCAGGAAACCAGATGTCGAGTTCGCTCATAGAATGCGTGACTCAAGACAAATACGGATTTCTGTGGGTGGGAACAGAATATGGCCTGAACAAGTTTGACGGCTACCGCTTTACCAGTTATTTCTCTGACCCCAAGGACAGTACATCCCTTGTTAATAACGAGGTGGTGCGGTTGTTAAGTGACAGCCAAGGCCGTTTCTGGGTGGGTATGGGCAAAGGACTCGCCCGTTTCGACTATGAAAAGAATCAGTTCCAACGCTATCATTTTCCCATTTCGGAGTTACCCCGTGTCAATTCCCTGATTGAGACGGCTAACGGCGATATCCTCATCGGAACGGCAGGATTCGGACTTTTCAGTATTCGGAAAGGGGAGAATCATATCACACAGGAGAAAGCTTTCCGCAAAAGGCCTGTCGAAGATTACTTCAGCCGTGTGTTTGAAGATGACCAACATAACATCTGGCGCAGTTCGCATCTGAATGTGCTGACCCGCTTTACCGTCAGGAACCGCAAACCGACGGCTTTGAAGGATTTTACGTCACCCTATGGATTGCCCATCGGTTATCTGAAGACTGACGATGGCGGATTCCTCGTGGTCTGTATCTCCGGCATCTTGCGCTACGACTATGCGACAGGCCAACTTACTGATGCGGGCTATGATCTTTCTGCTCTGCCCCCTCAGGTTTCTATCAAGCGGGCCTTGCGTAGCAGCCAAGGCAACATATATATTGCTACTTCCGGCAATGGTCTGATGGTGATACCTCTTCATAGCAACGTGCTCCGTCCTGTGGAGTCATATAGTGGTCGTTTTAACCTGGCATCATCAAATATCGTCGATCTCATCGAGGATAAGGACCATAATCTGTGGCTGGGATGCTATCAGAAAGGACTCTTCCAACTTAATCAGGGCGAAGATGCTTTCAGCAGTTGGAACTTCTCCGAGCAGAACTACTTCCTTGGCAGTAGCGTGTCATCCATTGAATTGGAAACAGATAATGGTGATTTGCTTTGTACCGTGCAAAACAACGGCCTCTACCGATTTGATCGGCAGGGCAAGATCTTAGGCCGTCTGCCCACGCCATCAGGCGTGAATTTCATCTATCATGATCGTCAGGGACATTGGTGGCTGAGTACATCAAATGCTCTTTACGCCTATGATCCCACCACGGGTGTCAGCCAGCAAAGACTGACGTTCGACGGATGGGGTGTGAACTGCATGACCGATGATGGTCAGGGCCACCTCTATATCTGTAACTTTGGCAAGGGAATGGTTATCTATGACACAGCAAGCGGTGAAACGACCAAGGTGTTCATGCAGAATCATGACGGGATCGGGAACACACTCTGCAACGACTGGATCAAGACGCTGTTTATCGACCGATACGGTATGCTCTGGATAGGAACGAGCAACGGCATCTCTTGTATGGACCTCAAGACACGCAGGTTCAAACAATTCGGCAAGGGCGTGCTGCTGAAAGGCTATATGTGTACGTCTTTCGGTGAGTTGCGGCAGGGCAACATCCTCATGGGAACCAACAACGGACTTTTTATCTATGATCGCATCAAGAACCAATGGAGCGAATTCCCCGAGGCGGAGAACCTGCGCAACAAACAGATCTACGGTATCGTTACTGACCGTGAGGGTGATTTGTGGCTCAGCACGTCGATGGGCATCTGGCAGTATTCACAAAAACGGAAGCAGTTTATTCCGCATATAAACGGTAATGGCTTGACCAACAGGGAATACGTGCAGAATGCCGTCGCGCAGACTCATGATGGTCTGATTGCTTTCGGAACCAATGACGGTATCACTGTATTTCGTCCCGAAACAGTGAAAAACAGCAGCATGGAAATGGGCGAAGTGTATCTCACCAACTTTATCATCGGTAACCAGTTGCTCAACTGCCTGGACGACCACTTCGAGATTCCCTACGACGAGAGTACGTTCACGATGGAATTCTCGTTGCTGAACTATAAGAACACGCAGAACATCACTTTCGAATATCGTATCAATGGTGCCGAAGAATGGACATCCACCAACGAAGGACAGAATGCCATTTCATTTAATAAGATGAAGCCCGGCAAGTATGTCATCGACGTGAGAGCCGTGAGCAACGGACAGGTTTCGGAAGGTGTGAAGACCATTACCGTCATCGTGAAGAATCCTTGGTATGCATCTCCCTGGGCTTACCTGTTCTATGCGTTGTTCTTTGCTGGATTCATCGTGATGGGCATTTACTGGTTTGAGCGCCGCAGAAAGGCTGATTTGGAAGAGTCAAAGATGCGCTTCCTCATTAATGCCACTCATGACATCCGTTCCCCGCTGACCCTTATCATGGGCCCCCTGAAGAAACTGAAGATGCGCGTCAGCGACGAAGAGAGCCTGGAAGACATTGAGACCATCGACCGCAATGCACAGCGGCTGATGCAGCTCGTGAACCAGATACTTGACGAGCGGAAAATTGACAAGAACCAGATGAAGCTGCATTGCCGCGAGACAGACCTTACGACTTTCGTGCGTGGCATTTTCAAACTCTACGAATACAATGCCCAACAGCGAAATATCAAATATACGTTCACAGCCAATAGTTCAGTAGGCGATCATGACCAGACAGAAAACGGTGCAGACCATCAGCCCAAGATCATGGCCTGGGTAGATCGCATAAACTTTGACAAAGTGATTTCCAACCTGCTTTCGAATGCTTTCAAATACACCTTTGACGGTGGGGAGATTAATGTGGAACTCACCGAAGAGGAAAAGCAGATTGTCATCAAGGTGCGTGATAATGGCATCGGTCTGGATGAAGACAAGCCTGAGCGTCTCTTTGACCGTTTCTATCAGGGAAGCAACAGCCGCGACCTCCATCTCGACGGTACGGGTATCGGCCTGAATCTCTCCAAGGCTATCGTCAACATGCATGGCGGCGAAATCGGGGCTATGAACCGTGAAGACGGTATTCGCGGTACGGTGCTGACTATTACGCTGAAAAAAGGCAACAGCCATCTGAAGCCGGAAGAAATAGAAACCAAGGACGAAATGGGTGACTTGAAATCATCTGCCAAGAAACAGGCTTCGAAGAATTTCCGTATCTTGATTGCTGATGACGATGCCGAGATAGCCGGTTATATCCGCAATGAATTGGGCAACTGGTACCGATTCGATGCTGCACCCAACGGCAAGGAAGCCTTGAAAGCCTTGCTCACGGGTAATTATGACCTCGTAATCTCGGATGTGCTGATGCCCGAGATGGACGGAATCACACTGTTGAAGAAAATCAAGGGCAATCCTAACATCAGCGATATTCCTGTAATCATGCTGACCTCGAAGACAGAAGTCAGCGACCGTCTGGAAGGATTGAAACGAGGAGCCGATGCCTATCTGTCGAAACCGTTCAATATGGATGAACTCCATATCCTTATTGATAACCTGATAGACAATGTACGCCGTCTGCGCGGAAAATTCTCCGGTGCCCAGAATCAGGAAGAGAAGGTCGTGAAGGTTGAGGTGAAGAGTAACAACGACAACCTGATGGACCGTATCATGAAATGTATCAATGAGAATCTCTCGGATCCTGACTTCAATGTGGAGAAACTCACCGAGCAAGTGGGTATCAGCCGTGCACAGCTGCACCGCAAGATGAAGGAAATAACGGGTATCTCTACCGGAGACTTTATCCGTAATCTGCGTTTGGAACAGGCAGCCCGGTTGATTGCAGAGAATAAGATAAATGTTACGCAGGTGGCTTATGCCGTGGGCTTCAATAACCAGACACACTTCTCCACAGTGTTCAAAAAACACTATGGCATGACACCTACAGAATACCAAAACTTAAAGAATAAGAAAGAAGCATGAGGAGAAATCATCTGAATTGGAAACGCTTTGTTTCCTGTGCATTGTTAGTAATCGCTCCTGCCCTTGCTGGAAAGGGCGGATTAGGAGTGCTGAAGGCAGAAGACGGCTCACAATTGTGGCTCCGCTACGAGAAGGTGAACACCTGTAAGGTGATCACCAGCGAGAAGTCGGCCACGGTGGATATTGCCGTCCGCGAATTGTCAGACTATTATCAGGGCAAGACGGTTACCCTGCTGATTGACAGAGCTCAGGAAGAGCCACTCATCAACGATGGCTTCTTCATCAAGAACGATACGATAGTAGCCAGCAATGACCTTGGACTGCTCTATGGAGCCTATGAACTGTTGCGCCTACAGCAAATGGGCAACCCGCAGCTGAAAGGGAAAGGTTATCTTGAAAAGGGATTTAGGAGTGAACCTTTCTTCTCACTCCGTCTGCTCAACCATTGGGACAATCTTGACGGCAGCATCGAGCGCGGATATGCCGGGAAAAGCATCTTCTGGGCTGAAAATCAGGCTGGTCTCTCCAAAGTCAATACCCAGCATTTGATAGAATATGCACGTGCCAATGCCAGTATCGGTATCAACGGAACTGTACTCAACAATGTGAATGCCTCGCCCAAGGTCCTCACCAAGACTTATCTGAATGAGGTAAAGCGTATTGCCAATATCCTGCGGCCCTACGGCATCCGCGTGTATCTGAGCATCAACTTCGCCTCGCCCATGGCATTGAAGGCCACTAAGACTGCTGATCCGCTCGATAAAAACGTGATAAAATGGTGGAAGAAAAAGGCCGACGAAATCTATAAGATGATTCCAGACTTTGGCGGATTCCTCGTGAAAGCCAACAGCGAGGGACAGCCCGGTCCCTTCGATTACAACCGCTCGCATGCCGACGGTGCCAATATGCTGGCCGATGCGCTGAAGCCTCATGGCGGTATCGTGATGTGGCGATGCTTTGTATATGGTGCCAAACACAAGGGTGAAGACCGTGTGAAACAGGCTGTTTCGGAATTTAAACCCCTCGACGGTCAGTTCCGCGACAATGTCATCCTGCAGACCAAGAACGGTCCGCTCGACTTCCAACCGCGCGAGCCTTACAGCCCGATTTTTGACCAGATTGTGCAAACCCCCAATATGGTGGAACTGCAAATCACCCAGGAGTATCTCGGCCAGTCGCGTCACTTGGTCTATCTTGCCCCCATGTGGCGTGAGTTCTTCATATACGTGCATCCTACGAAGTTGCGCGGCATTGCCGGTGTAGCCAATATCGGTGACGATGCCAACTGGTGCGGCCACCATTTCTCACAGGCCAACTGGTATGCCTTTGGTCGGTTGGCATGGGATCCATTCGCAAAGAGCGAACTGATTGCCCGCGAGTGGCTCCGCCAGACGTTTACGCTGGAAAAGGGATTCGTGGAGCCCATGCAGCGCGTGATGATGGAGAGTCGCGAGGCCTGTGTGAACTATATGATGCCGCTGGGACTGCACCACATCTTCAAGTTTGATCATCATTACGGACCGGAGCCCGACGGTTTCAAGGCAGAATATCCCATTGAGTGGTGTCCCGTCTATTACCATAAGGCTGATGCTCAGGGCGTTGGTTTCGACCGTAGTTCTAAGGGGTCCGATGCCGTGAGCCAGTATCGTGAACCGCTGAATGATATATACAACGACCTGCAGACATGTCCTGAGGAGTATCTGTTATGGTTCCACCACGTGCCTTGGAATTATCAGATGCGTAGCGGTCTCACACTCTGGCAGGAGATGCAGGAGAAATACAACAGCGGCGTGCGCGACGTGGAGCGTTTCTGCCTGGTATGGGATAATATGAAACCTTATTTCAAGAACGACATGCAGCGCTGGAACGAAGTGAAGTCACGCATGGATCACCAGCTGGAGAATGCCCGTGAATGGCGCGATGTCTGCCTGAAGTATTTCGGATCATTCGCCAATCAACCGCAAAAGTAATGAGAATTGCAAAGTCCTTCTGGCTATTCGCAGCCATGCTGCTGTTCGCCTGTCATGCAGGCGCTGCGTATTCCGAGAGTAGTGTGAACCGTCTGTTCATTCTTGGAGGTGAACTGTCCAACTCTGCAGCGACCTCCGTGGAAGACATTGATGAAGTGATGCCTCGGATGGCTGCCCTCGGACTCAATACGGTGCTCGTGCCAGCCTACTGGGATCTGATAGAACCCGTGGAAGGACAATATGACTGGACGCTTGTAGATCGTGTCATTGACAAGGCCCGCGAGTGTAAGTTACAGGTGGTTTTCCTATGGTTTGGCGTGTGGAAGAATTCAATGTCGTGCTATGCTCCTTTGTGGTTCAAGCAGGACGTGAAGCGTTTCCCCCGTGCCATGACCAGGAGTGGCAAGCCTCTGGAGATTGCTTCCGCCTTCTCAGAACAAGTCTTTCAGGCAGATTGCAAAGTGTTCACCCGTCTTGTTGAACATCTTGCGCAGAAAGATCCATTGAAGAAAACGGTCATTATGCTACAGATAGAAAACGAGATTGGCATGCTCGAAGATGCCCGCGACCACTCGCCGCAGGCTGAGGCTATCCACCGGAAGAGCAAATATCCTGATACCTTGGAAGGAGATGAGGCTTTCATGGCCGAGCACTATGCACGCTATGTGGAGCGGCTGGCCCAGGTGGCCCGCCGTATCTACGATGTGCCGCTCTATGTGAATGCCGCTATGAACAGCCGTGGCCGTAAGCCTGGTGAATATCCATCGGCCGGACCGTTGGCCCATCTGGCCCCCATCTGGAAGAAATATGCCCCAAGTATCGATATGCTTGCCCCCGATATCTACGACACGGGCTTCAAGGGATGGGCCCATCAATATGCACTTCCCGATAATCCGCTCTTTATTCCCGAAAGTCGTTGCTGTGAGAATAGTGGTGTCCGTGCGCTTTATACCTTTGGTGCTTACGATGCCATCGGTTTCTCTCCGTTTGCCATCGATCAGTCGCCAACGGAAGACACAAAACACGTGACAGCGGCATACAACCTGATCCGTCAGATGAATAAATATCTGCAGAAAGCCCGTGAGCAGGCTTGGAAGAAAGGCCGTTGGCAGCAAGATAACGGTCAGTGGGGCGTGCTGTTCGACCGTGAAGATAGGGAGGAAATCATTGAAGATGGCAATCTTGTCATGACCTGCCGCCATTACTTCACCCTTCCCTGGGATGCGCGTGCCAAGGCCGATGTTTGGGCTGAAGGCGGAGCTATTATATATAAGGTGTCACCTTATGAATACCTGATAGCCGGCAGTGGGGTGGTGGTGGAATTCAAGACCAAGAGCGAACAGCAACAGGAGGAACGTAAGAACCTAGGCGAGGACGGTTTTGTGGATAAGGGAACTTCGACTTCTGCCAGTGGCTCCACAAAAGAAAACGTTCGTTGGCAAGGCAAGCGTATAGGCATTGGCTATGTGGATCAAGTGGAGATTGCCGATGACGGCCGTATGAAATATATCCGCCGTGATAATGGCGATCAGGATCATCAGGGGCGTCATGCCCGAATATCGGTTGGCGATTATAAGATTCTGCATGTGAAACTTTACGATTATTAGGTTCGTTTGCTTGCGGTATCTTATCCGTATTTTAAGCAGAAAGTTTATTCTATGTCTCAAATAACTTTCTGCTTTTTTCATTTTTGAGGTTGAGCAAATCTATTTTCAGATAGAGACAATCGTGTATTTGTATGAAACAAAAATTAATTTCACTATATTATATTTTACATAATTTTGCGGCGGAAAGATGCGGCAAGTATTTGTTGCAATTTCAATTCGGCTAAGAATCAAATCTTAATTATTAACTTAATACAACAAATAAAAAACTGCTTATGATGTAATTCGAAACTATTCATTAGACGTTTGCTTCCCTATGGGGAGACGAATGTTATACGTTAACTAACCAAAGCATAACCCAAATTAAATAATTATGAATTCAAACCTTAGAAAAACAGTCTTGTTGCTGGGATTATTCACATCCGTAGGAATGATGAATCCCTTGCAAGCAATGGCAACGCCTGAAGGCAACTCGACAGAGGCCTTACAGCAGGCAAAGAAGATTACCGGTAACGTGAAGGACTCTCAAGGACCGCTTATCGGTGCAACGATTCTGGAGAAAGGTACCACCAATGGTGCAGTGACCGACATGGACGGTAACTTCTCCTTGAATGTTCAACCTGGTGCCACGCTCGTGGTTTCCTATGTGGGCTATATCTCACAGGAAGTCAAGGTGGGCAACTCTTCTAACTTTAATTTTGACTTGAAAGAAGATGGCCATAACCTCAACGAGGTGGTGGTTATCGGTTATGGTACGCAGCGCCGTGAGGCCGTCACAGGTTCTGTGGCCAACATCGGTGGTGAGAAACTGAACCAGATTGCAGCTACCAACGCAGCTCAGGCCCTGCAAGGCCGTGTAGCTGGTGTGCTCATGACGCAGACCAGTTCTAAGCCAGGTGCCGAGATGCAGATCCGCATTCGTGGTCAGCGCTCACTGAGTGCAAGTAACGACCCGCTGATCGTGCTCGACGGTATCCCCTTCATGGGACAGCTTTCGGATATCAATCCCACCGACATCAAGTCGATGGACATTCTGAAAGATGCCTCTGCAACGGCCATCTACGGTTCCCGTGGTGCCAACGGTGTGATCATCATCACCACCGTGAAGGGCTATCAGGGCGCTCCCGCCAAGGTGACCTATAATGGCTACGTGAGCTTCAAGAAGGTGTTCCACAAGTATCCCATGATGGACGGTCCTACGTATAGCAAGTTCCGTAAGTATGCCGGTATGTATCAGAACTCTCTCGATGAGAGCGATGACACCAACACCGACTGGCAGGACCTGTACTACCAGACAGGTGTGAGCCACAACCACGATGTCAGCGTGTCAGGTGGTACCAATGGCGGCAGCTACAGCTTTGGTGCCGGTTACTATCACGACGATTCAGTCTTACCTACCGAAGGTTACGACCGTGTCTCTGTTCGCGGTAATTTCGATCAGATGGTGGGCAAGTGGTTCCGCTTCGGTCTGAGCACTAACAACAGCTATCGTAAGACACAGGGAGTCAACGGAATGTATGACGTGCTGAGCAATAGCCCGCTGGCCAGTCCTTATGATAAGGATGGCAATATCCGCCGCTATGTTTCCCTGCCTGCCGACGACCAGTTGGTGGTTACCAAGGAAGTCCTGGAGCGTGACAAGGATGTGTGGCTGAGCGAGAACAAGGGTATCGGTACTTACAATACCCTGTTCGGTGAGGTGAAGTGCCCATGGGTTGAAGGTCTGAGCTACCGTATTAACGTCGGTTTGAACTTCCGTTCTTCAAAGGGTGGCGGTTTCACCGGAACAGGTATCCACAACAAGGATGCCAATGCCGTCAATAGCGGATGGATTTCAGAGAACCAGACCCGCAACTGGGCTGTGGAGAACCTGATCACCTATGACCGCACTATCGCTGAGAAGCACAACATCAATGTGGTGGGCATGTATTCGGCCGAGGAAACCACCTACGAGTCGACTGGTGCCAATGCACAGCAGATTCCTGCCGACTACTTCCAGTACTATGCACTTGACAAGGCTACAGGCCAGGTCAACCTCAATAACTATAACTACTGGCAGAGTGGCCTGATTTCGTGGATGGGCCGTGTGATGTACTCTTACGACAATAAGTACATGTTCTCTGCTGCTGTTCGTTCTGATGCTTCCTCTCGTCTGGCCGAAGGTCACAAGTGGCACACTTATCCCGCAGTCAGCGCTGGTTGGAACATTGCCCGCGAAGCATTCATGGAGAGCACCAAGTCGTGGCTCGACAACCTGAAGCTGCGCATCGGTTACGGTGAAACCTCTAACCAGAGTATTAACCCGTATTCTACACTCGGTGGACTTGCCATCCGCAACTACAACTTCGGTAACGGCACCAACTACAATGCAGGTTACTATGTGAATGCACTGCCTAACCCCGAACTCGGGTGGGAGTACAGCAAGACCTGGAACTTCGGTCTCGACTTCTCACTCTTCAAGGGTCGTCTCTCCGGATCGTTCGAATATTACACACAGAAGACCAAGGACATCCTGCTCGACGTGTCACTGCCCAGCACCTCTGGCGTGAGCAGCTTCACGGGTAACATCGGTGAAACCCAGAACAAGGGTTGGGAATTGACCTTGAACGGCATCATCCTCGACAATAAGAACGGCTGGAACTGGGAGGCTGGTATCAACCTCTATCAGAACCGCAACAAGTTGACCAAGCTGACCGGTGCCATCTCGGAAGACGGCGAGCCCGAAAAAGACATAGCCAACCGCTGGTTCGTGGGTCATCCCATCGACGTGATCTACGACTATGAATACGACGGACTGTGGCAGGAGGGCGATCCCTATTTGAACATTCTTGAACCAGACGGAAACGTGGGTATGATCAAGGTGAAGTATCGCGGGGATGCTTCCAAGGGCGATTTCAAGGAAGACGGCGTGACACCCAGCCGTGCCATCGGTGCTGACGACCGTGTCATCCAGAGCATGGAGCCCGACCTGATTGGTGGTTTCAATACTACCGTGGGCTATAAGGGATTCGACCTGACCGTTATCGGAGCCTTCCAGATTGGCGGTAAGCTCATCTCGGCCATCCACTCTTCAAACGGTTATTTGAACATGCTGACTGGTCGTCGCGGACAGCTCGACGTAGACTACTGGACCGAAGAGAATACTGGCGCCAAGTATCCGAAGCCCGGTGGCATCATCAGCAGCGACAACCCCAAGTATGGTTCTACGCTCGGCTACTTCAACGCTGGCTATCTGAAGGTGCGTGCCATCACGCTCGGCTACAACTTCGACAACCTGAGCGCCATCAAGAACCTCGGCATCAGCCGTCTGCGCCTCTATGCTACCATTCAAAATCCGTTCGTGCTCTTCTCTCCGTTCAACAACGAGAGCGGACTTGATCCTGAGACCAACTCTTGGGCAAATGAGAATACTGCTGTAAGATATGATGAGTATTCTGGCAAGCACAAAATGCCAATCGTAGGCTACAACACACCTGCCACACGCAACTTCCTGTTCGGTATTAACGTCACGTTCTAATTGATAAACGACTTATAATAAAAATAAGAATATGAAAACGAAAAGTATCAAATATATCCTTGCTGCGGGTCTGTTGTGCTGTGGTATCGCTACAACCATGACCTCTTGCTCTGACGTGCTCGACGAGCAGCCGCGCAGCCAGTTCGACCCGACATTCTTCAATACGAAGGCTGGTATCGAGGGTGGTCTGACCTCACTCTATGCCCACCTGCGCTATTTCTATGGAAATGGTTACTATCTGAATAGTGTGGAGACGGGTACCGATGAATACACTTATGCTCAGTCGGCCGACGGCAACTTCAAGGATGCCGACCTCTCTGGCGTAGGCCAGATGGTGGCTACCAACTCTATCGCCGGATCTATCTGGGGAACGTTGTTCCCGAACATCAATACGGCCAGTGGTATTATTGAGAATGGTGCCGCTGCTGGCATCGACCCCGCACTGCTGGCTGAGGCCTACTTCTTCCGCGGTTTCGACTATTTCCTGCTCGTTCAGACCTATGGTGGCGTTCCCCTCGACCTCGGTGCAGGCGAACTGAAGTTCAATACTTCTACGGTTCGTACCTCCGTGCGTAACACGGTGCCCGAGGTCTATGCTGCCATCTTCAGCGATCTGGAGAAGGCCGTAGCCGACCTGCCCGAGAATCCCCGTCTCACCGGTACGGTTACCAAGAACGTAGCCCGTCTGTACCTCTCAAAGGCTTACCTCACATACGCCTGGTGGCTGGAGAACCCCAACAATATCCCCACCTATCCTGAGTGCAGCCGTGATGCCAGTCAGGCCAACAGCTATTTCCAGAAGGCTTACGACACAGCCATGCAAGCCATCAACAATCCTGGCCCCTACAAGCTGCAGCCTACTTTCTACGACGTGAACGTGGCTACCAACGACCGTAACTCTGAGATTATGCTCTATGCCGACCACGACGAAGATGAAAAGTATGGTAACGGCGGAAGCGGCTACGGTTGGGGTAGCGGCGGTTCTCCCGAGAACTTTGCTTACTGGATGGAGACTTGGAACTACACCGAGATGATTGCCAAGGGCTTGGATAAGGATGGCAAGGAAATAACCATCAATCCCATCCAGCGTGAGGCTGTTCAGGCTCTTGGTCGTCCTTGGACTCGTATGGCTCCTATCGCCGACAACTTCATGGAAGGCGGTGTCTGGGAAGATGCCGTGAAGGCTATCGACTCTCGCTACGATGCAACCTTCACCCTGCGCTACCATACCAACTGGCAGAAGGCTGGCAACACGTCGCCTTACGTGATTGGTGCCAACGGCATGCATGTTGGTCCTAACGAGGTTTTCTTCAGCTGGGTTCCCGAGAGCGAGGACAGCAAGATCAATTACACCGGTGCTGACGGTAAGCTTGGTTTCGGCGAGATGGCCGGACGTCCCGACTTCGTGGTAGCTGTTAACCATATCAGCCGCAAGAAGTATCCTATCAACTGGAAGATTGGTATCTATCGTACCGACAACGCCGGTGGTCTGGGTTCTAAGGTGAACGGCGGTTCGCCCCGTCCCTGGAACATTGCCAAGTTCTCTGAGTTGTATCTCATCGGTGCCGAGGCTGCCGTGAAGCTGAACAAGAACACCGAAGCCCGCAATCTGGTGAACGTGCTCCGCGAACGCGCCGGCAAGCAGACATACAGCCAGAACGACGATATGAAGGTAAGTGTTGACCACAGTGCCGAAATGCTGGCTGCCACTCCGCAGACCATCACCATCGACTACATCCTCGACGAGCGCTCGCGCGAGTTCTGGGGTGAGGGTTATCGCTGGTATGACCTTGTGCGCACCCAGAAGTGGGCTGAGCGTGCAGGCACCTACCGCATTGCCGGCAGTGGCTACACCGACAAGGATCTGGAGACCTTCAAGCGCGATATCCCCGCTGGTTATTATCTCCGTCCTATTCCTCAGGGACAGCTCGACGGTATGCAGATGGATACCGATGCCAAGAAGAACTACCAGAACCCTGCCTACAGGTAAGAAGTTTTCATTTTGCATAGTTTTAAGAGGGTGCGTCCGCTTGGTGGGCGTGCCCTCTTTGATGATTGGAGCGGGTACAAAGTAAATTAGTTTGTTCTTCAAGCACCCATTGGAAGCCTTGCTTCCAAAGTCTGGAAGCGGAACAAACTAATTTAGTTTGTAGCCTGTCCGATGTTCGCACGTGTGGCTATTTGCCAATCGCAGTTGTCAAATGGCTTGCCGGCAGCTATAAAAACCATAAAAAAGAAGAATTTTCTTTGCCTTTCATGGTTTTCTTTGTAATTTTGCAAGCAAAATAGCAAGATAACAATTTCAATTCATTATGGCAAAGAAAGCATTATTGATGATTCTCGACGGATGGGGAATCGGACAGCATGGTAAGGGCGACGTGATTTTCAACACACCGACGCCTTATCTGGATTATTTAACCGCCGTAAGTGCACACTCACAGTTGGCTGCTTCCGGTGAAGACGTAGGTCTGCCCGACGGACAGATGGGTAACTCAGAGGTGGGACACCTCAACATCGGTGCCGGACGCGTAGTCTATCAGGACCTCGTGAAGATAAACCGTGCCTGCAAGGATGGTTCTATCCTGCAGAACAAAGGCGTAGTGGAGGCTTACAACTACGCCAAGGAGAATGGTAAGAAGCTCCACTTGATGGGACTGACCTCTGACGGTGGCGTGCACTCCAGCCTCGACCATCTTTTCAAGTTCATCCAGATGGGTAAGGAGTTCGGCCTGAAGAATCAGGTGTTCGTTCATTGTTTCATGGACGGACGCGACACCGACCCCAAGTCGGGTAAGGGCTTCATTGAGCAGGTCACCGACTGCTGCGCCCAGAACGATGCCGCCATTGCCAGCATCGTGGGCCGTTTCTATGCCATGGACCGCGACAAGCGCTGGGAGCGTGTGAAGGAAGCCTACGACCTCATCGTGGCCGGAAAGGGCAAGCAGGCTCAGGACATGGTGAAAGCCATGCAGGAAAGTTATGACGAAGGCGTCACCGACGAGTTCATCAAGCCTATCCATAACACCAGCGTAAACGGTCTTATTGAAGAGGGCGACGTGGTAATCTTCATCAATTTCCGCAACGACCGCGCCAAGGAACTTACCCAGGTGCTCACTCAGCAGGATATGCCCGACAACGGCATGAAGACCATTGCCGGACTGAAATACTACTGCATGACTCCCTATGATGCTTCGTTTACGGGTGTCAACATCCTCTTCCCCAAGGAGAACGTGGAGGATACCCTCGGCGAATATCTCTCCAAGCTGGGCAAGAAGCAGCTCCATACCGCTGAGACCGAGAAGTATGCCCACGTGACGTTCTTCTTCAATGGTGGACGCGAGAAGCCTTTCGAAGGCGAGGATCGTATTCTGGTGCCTTCTCCGAAGGTTGCTACCTACGACCTGAAGCCTGAGATGTCGGCCTACGAGGTGAAGGATAAGCTCGTCGGCGCTATCAATACGCAGGAGTATGACTTCATCGTAGTGAACTTTGCCAATGGCGACATGGTCGGACATACCGGCGTGTATAATGCCATTGCCAAGGCTGTATGGGCCGTTGACCATTGCGTGGAGGCTGTTATCGAGGCTGCCAAGGCCAACGACTACGAGGCTATCATCATTGCCGACCACGGTAATGCCGACAATGCCATCAATCCCGATGGCACGCCCAATACCGCTCACTCGCTGAATCCCGTGCCGTTCATCTACGTGACCAACAACAATTCGGCCACGGTGAAGGATGGTCGTCTGGCCGATGTGGCTCCTTCTCTCCTCCATATCATGGGACTGGAGCAGCCCGCCGATATGACTGGTGAGAACTTGATTTCAGATAATAAGTAATAAACAAAAATAATCCCCCTGCCGTAGCGACAGGGGGATTATTGTATCTATAGGTCAGCGCACGACTTTGCGCGCCTTTCCGTTGCTCATCTTCAGAATCTGGATTCCGCGATATGCGGGTCCCACTTGTTGTCCGTTCACGCTATAGCGGTTGGTGATGGTGGGCTTCTTGACTTCAGTTGCCGGCTGGATGCCATCGACTTCCGAAAGGTAGGTCAGCCGTGGGATGATGGCCAATGAAACGGCTTCGTCCTGTTTGTACCATTTATAGGTGCCCAGCGGCTTGTGACTCAGCGGGTCCTCGTCTTCGAGATAGTGGTAAACGGTGGATTTCCCGCCTTCGTTCCGTCTTACCGAAAGGACGCTCATGTCGTCTTTGGCGTAGGGATTATCCTTTTCGTTATTGGTCATACCTTCGATGACGACGAAGAACTCCGAATCAACCGTTACCTTCTTGTCCAGTTTAAATTTCGTGGGCATATAGTAATCTTGGTCGTACACGAGTTCGCTGGCAGGCAGGGTGGATGAAGCGATCACTTCTCCGGGCATGCCGTCGGCATCGGGCAGGCAGATGCTTACGGTGATGGGTGTCGTTTCGTCGATGGCTGTGGTTTTGTCGAAGAGCACCTGCACGGAGTCTATCTCAACAGCCACGGCCGGTTTGTCGAAATGTTCTGCGTATTTGAGCATGCCAAGCCAGTTGGTTCCTCCGTAGTAGCCGTAGAAGCCCATGGTGATTGTTCCGAGTAAGCTTTGCTCCTCGACAGCGATGTTCCATGCGTATTGCGAACCGCCCACTTGGATAGCGTTCTTCATGAAGTCGCTGGAGCTGCCCGCACCGTTGCTCACGTCGAGCGTCATGCCATAGAGTCCCTCTTCAGCATAGGTCACCGAAGGATTCTGTTCGCTGCTGGTGGCTGGCTCTCCACCTTGGAAGGTCCAGTTCCATGAAGTGGGCTTTCCGCGGCTTTGGTCCTGATAGGCTATTGTGCCGCCTTTCGGGATGAAGAGTGCTGCCCATGGTGAATAGTAAGGCATGTTGGGCAGGCCGATATAGGCATGGGGAGCCTGTTGCTTCACGATTACGTATTGCTGCCGGGTGTAGGTTGAACTTCCGCTTCGGTTGCTTGCCTTCAGCGTCACGCTGTAGGTTCCGGCATTGGGATAAATCACGGTGGGGTGCTGTTCGTTGCTGGTTGCGGGATTGCCTCCTTCAAAGGTCCATTCCCATGAAGTGGGATTACCGGTCGATTGGTCTTGGAAGTGTACTTTGTCTTCCTCATAGATTTCCACGACGGCATCCTCGTTTTCATTCTTCTCCACCAACTTGAAGCCGTCGATGAAGAGGTCTTCACCGTTAGGGCCATTATACCGGAATGAGAAGGTGCATTTCTTGCCGGCATAACTGTCGAGGTCAATGCTGAACCGTTGCCAGAGGGGACCGGTGAACTCATGGTCCTGCGACCATTGGAAGCCGCTCAGTATCTTTTCTATTTTATCGGCTTCTGTGTCGTAGATATACAGTTCCCAGTCTGCATAAACAAGATAAACGGATTTGAAACAGGCATAGAATTCGAGCATGCTGTTGGGGCGTATGTCCAATATCGGTGAAGAGCACAATTCGTTCTGATAGCTGCTTGAGGAGTAGTTCACACCCAGCGAATACTTGCTGTTCTCGTCGATGGACGAGAATGGGGGCTGGCCACTGTAGGTGGGGTTCTCTGCAAAATACCATGTGAACTTGCCGGAGTTGCTCGAACTGTACGACCAAGAGTTGATTTCTTCCTCAGTGTCCCATCCCTGATAATAATAGGTGGAACTGGATTCCAGGGCGGAAAACTTTGCTTGTGGTTGTGCCGACGAAACAAGACATGCCATAAAGGCTAAAACGATTAGAAAAAGATGCTTCATAATCTGCAATTATTAATAAGGTGTACGTAATTATTTAGAGGCTAATGCTTTCGATGCGCAGCCGGATGGTGCCGGCCGGCACGCGGGCTTCTACCACGTCGCCCACTTTCTTGTTAAGAAGTGCCTGCGCGATGGGCGATTTCACGGAAATCTTCCCTTCCCGGAGGTTGGCCTCGTTGGGGCTGGCGATGGTGTAGGTCATTCTGCGGTTGTTGGCAAGGTTGGTCATCTCCACCTTGCAGAGCAGCTGCACGCTGTCGTCGCTCAGCCGCTTCGTATCTATCACGCGGGCGTTGGCCAGCACCTTCTGCTTGAAGCTGATTCTGCTGAGCAGTCGGGCTTGGGCACGCTTGGCGGCATGATATTCAAAGTTCTCGCTGAGGTCGCCCTTGTCACGCGCTTCTGCGATGGCCTCCCTTACCTGAGGCAGTTCTACGCTTTCAAGTTGATGAAGTTCGGCTACGAGTTTGTCGTAGCCTTCCTGTGACATATATTCCATTTCGTTTTTCTTTTTTTGTTTGCAAAGATACAATATTATTCAGAATTTAGAAATCAGAATTAAAAATATTTATTATCTTTACGTCTCTTCAATCCGTGTAGATAGGCTGCACTCGGGAAAATTCAATATTTATTTTGATTTTCCACTCATTTGCACTATCTTTGCAGTATGAATGTACAGATAGAAGAGAGTTGGAAACAGCATATCGGGGCAGAGTTCGAGAAACCGTACTTCTCGCGGTTGGTCAACTTTGTACGTCAGGAGTATAGCACGACGACGTGCTATCCCCCGGGACGGGAAATCTTCAATGCCTTTAACTTGTGTCCTTTTGACCGGGTGAAGGTGGTGATCATCGGGCAGGATCCTTATCACGAGCCAGGACAGGCGGAGGGCCTCTGCTTCTCGGTGAAGGACGGAGTGATGATGCCGCCGTCGCTCATCAATATCTTCAAGGAGATAAAGGACGACTTGGGAACGGATATGCCGCGCTCGGGTTCGCTCAGAAGATGGGCAGAACAGGGCGTGCTGCTGTTGAATGCCACACTGACGGTGAGGGCGCATCAGGCGGCTTCGCATCAGCGGCAAGGCTGGGAGGAATTTACGGATGCCGTGATTCAGGCCGTTGCCCGCGATAAGGAGCATGTGGTGTATATGCTATGGGGCGGTTTTGCGAAGACAAAGGCACGAATTGTGGATCCTCAGCGAAACCTGGTGCTGCAGAGTGCCCATCCTTCTCCGCTGAGTGCGAACCGCGGCGGATGGTTTGGCAACCATCATTTCTCATTGTGCAACGATTATCTGGTGCGTACCGGGCAAGCGCCCATTCAATGGTAATGAATAGAAGATGACGATACCTCCTATTATAGATGTTGACGGCGTGTTGATATCTTCGGATATCATTACGGAGCGTTTCTGCTGCGATCTGGAACATTGCAAGGGTGCCTGCTGTGTGGAAGGCGATGCCGGTGCTCCTGTGACACTCGACGAGATTGGCGAGATAGAAGATGCGCTGGATGTTGTTTGGGATGATATGACTGCTTCCGCACAGGCGGTAGTCGATAAGCAAGGCGTGGCCTATTCTGACCCTGAAGGGGAATTGGTGACGAGTATCGTGAATGGAAAGGATTGTGTCTTTACCTATTATGACGATTTGGAAATCTCCGATGCCCGCATCTCCCATTGTTGTCTATGTGCTTTGGAGAAGGCTTACAGGGCAGGGCATTCCAAGTTTTGCAAGCCTATCAGTTGTGCGCTCTATCCTATCCGTGAAAAGCGGTTCAGCAGTGGTCTCATCGGACTGAACTATCACCGATGGAGCGTGTGTGAATGTGCAAGAAAAAAGGGAAAGTCACTTGACCTTCCCGTTTATCGCTTCCTGAAAGAACCGCTCATCCGTCGCTTCGGCCAGGAATGGTATGCGGAGCTGGAAAACATCGTCAGGGAATTGGCGGCCCAGGGGTTTGACGTCTGATTGTCAGCTCTTTCTGTATTTTGACGGCGACATCCCGACGTGTTCCTTGAAGAATTTCCCGAAGAAACTCTGATTGGGGAAATGGAGCCGTTGGGTGATTTCCTTGATGCTCAATGCTGAGTCCTTCAGCATCACGCGAGCCTCGAGGATGACATAGTTGTCAATCCATTCATTGGGCGTGCGACGGCTTACTTGCTTCACTGATTCCGAAAGATATTTGGGCGTGATGCAGAGTTGCTTGGCATACCAACTGACACGCTTCTCTTCGCGGAAATTATTCTCCACGAGGTCGATGAACTGGGCGAAGATGACCTCTGCGCGCGACTGTTTGCGGTCTCCGCTTTGAATGCGGAAAATGACATTGCCCAGGTCGTAGATCATCGTCATCATCAGCGAGCGCACCACGTCGCGGCGGAAGTGATGGTCCTGTTTGTCCATCTTCTGCTTGATGCCTTGGAAATAGGTGCAGATATTGTTCACTTCGTCTTTGTCGAGTGTGAAGACGGGATGAGTGCGTGAGAAGATGAAAATGGAGGAGAGTTCGTGGATGCCTTTGATAATCTCGTGGAAAAAGTCATCGCTGAGCATGATGGCAATACCAGAGAATCCGTCGCTCGGCTGATAGTTGTTGACCACCTGTCCTTCACTGATGATGATGATGTCGTTGGCGCTGACCGTATGGTTCAGGGTGTCCACGCTGTATTGGGCATTCCCCTTGAGGCAAAGACCCAGCAGGATGCATTTCATCTTCATCGGTCCTTGTGGCATGGGTATCTCGCTGAAGTCATCGAAGAGCAGGATGTCTTCCCCGATGTGGCTGCCATTGTATATCTGTCTGGTAGCGGCTATGGAAATGTCGGTCATTTGATGTTTTTCCATTTTCCTTTCTTGATTTTTAAAGTCTTGTTAGTATTGTTGAAGTGTACGGTGACAGTTCCGCTTTCTTTGCCGAAGATGCGGGCTTTCTTTACCTGTCCATTCTGCCAGGCCATGTCGATTTCGTAGCCGCCGCGTGCGCAAAGGCCGCTGATGCTGCCGTCTTTCCATTCATCGGGAAGGGCAGGGAGGAGTGTGATTTGAGTGACGGGCGTCGGGTATTTGGTGATGCTGCTCTGCATCAACATCTCGCAGACACCGGCCGTTCCGCCGAAGTTTCCGTCAATCTGGAAAGGCGGATGGGCATCGAAAAGATTAGGATAGGTTCCACCACTGCGACGGCGGTCAGGTCCTTTGTAATCATCGGGACTGACGTAGGTGAGCAGTTTCTGATAGATGTGGTAGGCCTGTTTCGCATCGCGGAGCCGTGCCCAGAGATTGATGCGCCATCCCGTGCTCCATCCGGTGGTCTTGTCACCTTTCTGAATGAGCGTCTGCCGGCTGGCTTTCAGCAGGTTATCTTCTGTGAGGTGGTTGCCGGGATAGAGCCCGATAAGGTGGCTCTGGTGGCGATGAAGGGGATCAAAGTCATCCCAGTCGTAGTACCATTCGTTGAGGTCGCCTTGATGGCCGATGGTGTAGGGATGGAGACGGTTAAGTGCTTCTTGGTATGCGGTTATGTCATAGCCACATATGGAACTTGCGGCAATAGTGTTGGTGAGCAGTTCGCGGATGATGGCCAGGTCGGCGGTTCCTCCGTAGCAGGTCATGCCGTGGTAGCCTTTGTCGGTCACATATTCGTTTTCGGGCGACGTACTGGGTGCCGTTATCAGGTTGCCCGGACTCTTCGGGTTTTCGATGAGCCAGTCAAGGCAGAAGTCGGCCGCTCCCTTCATCAGCGGGAGGGCCACGTTGCGGAGGTATTCTTTGTCCTGAGTGAACTGGTAGCGTTCCCAGAGGGTGTTCACCAGCCATGCACCGCCCAGGTTCCAGTTGGCCCATTCGGGTTTTTCATTATGTTCTCCCACGGGATTGCTCATGGCCCAGATGTCGGAGTTATGGCTGGAGCACCAGCCTCTTTCCACGCCATAGTAGTGTTTGGCGGTATGCTTTCCCGTTACGGCGAGGGCACCTACAAACCCGTCGAGTGGCGAAGCCATCTCAGCGAGATTAGCCGTGAAGGCCGGCCAATAGTTCTCTTCGAGGTTGATGTTCACCGTATAGTTGCAGCGCCAGGGGTTCCATAGATTCTTGGCCCAAAGTCCCTGCAGGTTAGCGGGTACGGCGGGCGTTCGGCTGCTGCTGATGAGCAGATAGCGGCCGTATTGGAAATAGAGCGTTTCAAGATAGGGATTGTGGGTGTCTTTGTCGGTGTATTGCTTGAGGAGTTGGTCGGTGGGGATGGTTGCGACAGAGTCGCAACAAACTGCACCGAGGCGGAGCTTCACGCGGTTGAAAAAGGGCTGATAGTCAGCGATATGGCGGGCGCGCAGCTGGTCGAAGGTGAAGTTGACCAGATGCCAGGCATCGTCGGCCACCTTTTCTATATAGGGGGCTCCCTCGCGGACAGGGTGCTTGTCGAATCCGTTGAAGGATGTCTCGTTTACGAAGTAGATCGTGGCTTCGGTGACGTCTTCCAAAACAAGTGTAGAATCCATAACGGCAACTTTTCCATCCTTGTTCCTCACAATCAGGTTGGCGCAGTAGTGGATGCTCTCCTGCGGATCTCCCACGGCATGTCCCATCAGCGTGATCTGTCCTGCCGAAGCTTTTACCTTATGGGGTGTCTGGGCGGTAAGCAGGATTCTGCTGTTGATGCTATTTTGACGGTTGGCACTGAGACGGATGGCGATTACCTTGTCGGGATGAGATGCAAAGTATTCGCGGCGGTAGCGGATGCCGTCTTGTTCGTATGTGATATTCACCAGGGCGCTGTCCAGACTGAGTTCTCGGCGGTAGTTTTGAACTGCGGTACCACTGCGACCCTTGATGTGGAGTGTGGCCAGCGTCTGGTAGAACTGGCTGTTGTGGCCCTGTACGTGGAGTTGGAGGGAATCTGCCAGGGCATAGTCTTCGGCAAAGAGGGCCTTTCGGATTTCGGGAATCCAGAGGGCGGCGTCTCCCTTGCCGCCGTTGGGCGAAGGTTGGTTGCAGCCTTCCTCATAATCAACGGGTTTTCCTGTCCATAATGTCAGGTCGTTGAGATAAATCAGGTCATCGTCAGGATTACCATACACCATGGCTCCCATCTTTCCGTTGCCAATGGGCATGGCTTCCTCGAAGAATGCTGCCGGGCGGTCGTACCACAGACGCATCGGTAGTTGCTGGGCTTTCGCGGTATTATTGGCGAATGTCAGGAGGATGACCAATAAAGTAAGGTTTAGGCTGTATCTTTTCATTGATTAGTTATTTGACAGTTTAGAAAAACGGCAAGTGGAAGATTCCACCTGCCGTTATGATATGAATGAGCGTTTAGGCGTCGATGTTTGCGTAGGTGGCGTTCTTCTCAATGAATTCACGGCGCGGTTCTACGTCGTCGCCCATGAGCATAGAGAAGATTTCGTCGGCCTCGGCAGCATTCTCGATCGTCACCTGCTTCAAGAGTCGAGTCTTCGGATCCATAGTGGTTTCCCAAAGCTGCTCCGGATTCATTTCACCCAGACCTTTGTAGCGCTGTGTGTGAAGGGCTGAAGCATTCTCGTCGCCTGCTACGTATTTGTCGATGAAAGCCTGGCGCTGCTGCTCGGTGTAGCAATACTCAGAGAATTTCTTGTAGGTACACTTGTAAAGCGGCGGCGTTGCGATATAGAGGTGGCCTTCCTGGATGATACGGGGCATGAAGCGGTAGAAGAGGGTCATGATCAGGGTGTCGATGTGAGAACCATCGACGTCGGCGTCGGTCATGATGATAATCTTGTCGTAGCGCAGTTTGTCGATGTTGGCTTCCTTGTCGCCTTCACCTTCCACGCCGAATCGGACGCCGATACTCTGGATGATGTTCATCACGGACTCAGCCTCAAAGACGCGATGCCACTGCACCTTCTCCACATTCAGGATCTTACCGCGGAGTGGCAGGATAGCCTGCGTGTAGCGGTCGCGGCCCTGCTTGGCAGAACCACCTGCGGAGTCACCCTCCACAAGGAATATCTCGCATTCTTTCGGATCCTTATTGGAGCAGTCGGCCAGCTTTCCGGGCAGTCCGCCACCCGTCATCGGGTTCTTGCGCTGCACGCTTTCGCGGGCCTTGCGGGCAGCAATACGGGCCGTGGCTGCCAGAACCACCTTGTCGCAGATGAGTCGGGCTTCCTTGGGATGTTCTTCCAGATAATTGGTAAGAGCCTCACCTACAGCCTGCTGCACGGCACCGGCTACCTCGGAGTTACCGAGTTTGGTCTTGGTCTGGCCTTCAAACTGAGGCTCAGCCACCTTGATAGAGATAACGGCCGTAAGACCTTCGCGGAAGTCTTCACCGGCAATCTCAATCTTGGCCTTCTCAATATTCTTTGAAATCTGGGGATCGGCATCGGCATAGGCTTTCAGCGTACGGGTCAGAGCCATGCGGAAACCAGTCAGATGGGTACCGCCCTCAATGGTGTTGATGTTGTTCACGTATGAGTGGATGTTCTCAGAGTAGTCCGTGTTGTACATCACGGCCACCTCGATAGGTGTGCCCTGCTTCTCGGTCTTCAGGTAGATGACGTCGTCGAAGAGGTGCGTGCGGTGACGGTCCACATAGCGAACGAACTCCTTAAGTCCGTCCTTGGCGTGAAACACCTCCTGTTTGGTCTTGCCGTCCTCATCGGGACGCAGGTCGGTAAGCGTGATGGTGATGCCGGCATTCAGGAACGCCAGTTCGCGCATGCGCTTGGCAATGGTGTCGTAATTATATACGGTGGTGGTGAAGATGCTGCCGTCGGGCCAGAACTGCTGGCGCGTACCGGTCTTGTCGGTATCGCCCACGATCTTCACGTCGTAGAGCGGCTTTCCCTTTTCGTACTCCTGCTGATAGATGTGACCATTGCGGAACACTTGGCTCATCATGTGGGAAGAAAGAGCGTTCACACAGCTCACACCCACACCGTGGAGACCACCACTGACTTTATAGGAACCCTTGTCAAACTTACCACCGGCATGGAGCACGGTCATAACCACTTCCAGTGCACTCTTGTGCATCTTCTCATGCTCGTCCACGGGGATACCGCGGCCATTATCTTGAACTGTGATGGAGTTGTCTTCGTTGATAGTTACCTCTATGTGTGTACAGTAACCGGCCATCGCCTCGTCGATGGAGTTATCGACAGTCTCATTCACCAGGTGGTGGAGACCTTTCTCGGAGATGTCACCGATATACATAGCCGGACGCTTGCGCACGGCTTCCAGACCCTCTAAGACCTGGATATTACTCGCGGAATAGTTGTTTCCGTTGTTTTGATTTTCTGCCATTTTAGTATTTTGCTATTAATAGAGTGCAAAGATACGAATTTTATCGCTAAATACGTAGTATTTAGTTGCTAAAAAAATTAAAATAAAAAAAGCCGCCAACCTTTTGGTGGCGACCTTTATTTCTTTGACTGTTTTGTTCTTGAAGTTAGCCCAACTTCGCAATGTGCTGTGCCAGACTTGATTTCAGGTTAGCAGCCTTGTTCTTGTGGATGATGTTTGTCTTAGCCAGCTTGTCCAGCATCTTCTGAACGGTTGGGAACATCTTGACTGCCTCTTCCTTGTCGGTAGTAGCACGGAGCTTGCGAACAGCGTTACGCATGGTCTTAGCGTAGTAGCGGTTGTGCTCGTTGCGAGTCTTGGTCTGACGGATTCTCTTCTCCGATGATTTGTGATTTGCCATTTTCTTTTAAATTTTAATTTTTAATCTTTGAAATTTCGAATGTAGGTCTTATGCCGCGAGGACTGCCTTAAAAAGAAAAAGCCTCCATCTTTTCCCTTGGCAATGGTTTGCCTCGTTAGCGCAGTCACTGCGCGGATGGCGGTTTTCTGTGGTAGTCCCTAGGAGAGTCGAACTCCTCTTTAGAGAATGAAAATCTCTCGTCCTAGCCGATAGACGAAGGGACCATCGTGCCTGTAAAGCGGGTGCAAAGGTACGAATAAAACTGAAGAGTGAAGAGCGTAGAGCGAAGAATTTTTCGGATTTTAATTATTTTTAAGAAAATCTCGGCTGTAAGCCTTCCTTAAAAGTAATCATAATCCTACACTCTACACCCTACATTTTATATACACTTCAGATTCTTGGCCAGCTGCTCCTTGCTGCTGGCACCCACGAGCACGGAAGTCACTCCGCGCTGTTCCAGAATCCATCGCAGCGCTTTCTCTGCCAGCGTCTGTCCGGCTTCCTGGGCTTCGGCGTTCCATTCCTTCAGTTGGTTGAGCAGTTCCGGTGTCAGCATTTCTTTCCGTAGGAACTTGCCTTTGCTCATGCGGCTGTCTTCGGGGATACCGTTCAGATAGCGGTCGGTGAGCAGTCCTTGAGCGAGGGGAGAGAACGAGATGAAGCCGATGCCGTTGTCGGCGCAATAGTCGAGGATACCCTGTTCCTGCGGTTCGCGGTTGAGCATATTCAGCTTGTCCTGGAAAATCAGCAACGGCACGTCGCGCTCCGAAAGATATTTGTCGGCAATTTTCAGGGCTTCCAATGGCCAACGGGAGATACCCACATAGAGGGCTTTGCCCTGGCGCACGATATCCACCAGCGCCTGCAGCGTTTCCTCCAGCGGTGTGTTGGGGTCATAGCGATGGCTGTAGAACAAGTCCACATAGTCAATCTTCATTCGCTTCAGACTCTGGTCGATGCTGGCCATCAGATATTTCCTTGAGCCCCAGTCGCCGTAGGGACCGGGCCACATGTCGTAGCCGGCTTTCGACGAGATGAACAGCTCATCGCGATAAGGGCGGAAGTCATCGTCCATCAGCCGACCCATCGTCTCTTCGGCACTGCCGTAGGGAGGGCCGTAGTTGTTGGCCAGATCGAAGTGTACTACGCCGTGGTCAAAAGCATAGCGTGCCGTTTCGCGGCAATGTTCATAGACGTCCGTTCCGCCGAAGTTATGCCAGAAGCCCAAACTCACTTCGGGCAGCATCACGCCCGAATGTCCGCAACGGCGGTATTTCATCTGCTCGTAGCGTTGATTGTCAGCAATATATCTCTCCATTGTAGAAAAAGTTTTCTGCAAAGATACAATTAAGTGGGCAAAATACAAAAAGAAAAGGCATTTTTCTTTTTATTTTCGAATGCAAGCATCCAAATACTTGGCGATGCCGTTGTCGCACCATGTTGAGTGGCGGGCCACGGTATCACGTTGTATGCTGTAGTTGCGCGGTTTGCTGTCCATGCCGGGTGCTTTGTGGTAAATATGCCTGACGATACCGCCAAACTTCAGTCGGCGCTCCTTGACTCCCCGATACAGCAGACGATAGACCATTTCCCTGTCTTCGTGCCCCCAACCGGTGATGTCCTCGTTATAACCGTTGATGGCGATGAAGTCGTCGCGCCAGAAGGCGAGGTTGCATCCGCGCACATGGCGTTCGTCGAAATCAGTGAAGCAAGCGTCAGCCACTTTCCTGAGCACACCACAGCGGAGCATGTTAACATAGTGGGAAGGTCTGATGCTGCCATCACGCTGCAGCATGACTCGGCTGCCGCAGACGAAGTGTCCTTTCTTCATCATGCCTATATGGTCTTCTATGAAGTGGCGTTCGGGTATGACGTCACCGTCAATCTCGATGATATAGTCGCCGCTTGCCGCTGCTATGGCTTTGTTGAGGATGACTGTGCGCCTGAATCCCTTGTCTTCATGCCATACATGCTTGACGGGTATTGGAGAGTCCACGCTGATACGTTTCAGGAAGTCTTTCGTGGCAGCATCTGATCCATCGTCGGCTACTATGATTTCGTCTGGGAGCACGGTCTGCCTCAGCACTCCTTTAATTACTTGTTCTAATGCTTCAACCCAGTTGTAGGTTGAAATAACGAGTGAGATGTTGGGTTGGTTCTTTTTTCTTTCCATCGATATTATGCTAATGAGTACCATTCGTTTTGTGGCGTACTCATAGGCATAAACAATGGTGGTGCTGGATACTTGCGTCTCTTTTAGTTAAAAATGATTAATGAGCGGGTGGCTCAGATTTCAAGATTATTGAAAAATGCTATTGTTCACATGATTAGAAGTGTTATCTTTTCATTGTTGGTAATAAAAAATCCAACAGCCATCCTTTGAATTCAAGTAAGTTTCTAAACCTGCTTCCACACACATCACTTGTGAAAAACAAATGTTCTGTATAATCCCCTGTCTTTATTTCTACTTTAATCTTATTCCCAACATATTGATAATATACTTTTGACTTGCCGTATTTTTCAATTTGATATTTTGGCCAGGAAGATAAATTGATCGTATGTTGGAAGTTAGATATAAGCATCCCCTCTTCAGTCTCTTTTGTCGTGACAGGTTGCATCTCTCCACCATAAGTAAGGATATATAGGCGCCCATCATGTATTTCAAAACCTTCAATAGGGAAGATTTGCTCGCTTTGTAGGCTCTTCTTATTTATGATTTGAAGTGCGAACCGCTCCGAAATCCATGCTTTATCACCGTTGCCCGCTAGTATGTTATTAGCATAGTTGGCAAATACTATCATGCAGATAATTAGAAATGTTTTTCTCATCATGTTGAACTACTTTATATACCAGCCCCAGATTTCATGTATCTTGGGATATGACTGATTTGATTGTGAACTAGATAAACGGGAATAACAAGTGTTTTATGAAAAGGAAGGGCAAAACTAACAAAGACTCAATGCCGGTCAGACATTTGCCATTCGGGCCATCAACCCGTTGCCCGTTCTTGTCGATATAAAACCACTCATCGCTTTCCCATTCGCTATGCTCATCCATACTGTTCTTCTTTCCATGATAAGCCACATGTGAACAGAGAACCCGTTCACATGGTTTCCCCGAAGGTAAAACTCATGCTTCCACCATTCCTTTCAAATTCTTGAATATCTTTTTTGAAAGAAAGCTTACTCATGATTTCCCGTATTTGTTGTTGTACAGTTGCAAGGCTGATTCATATGCATGTTCAAATGGCAGTCCAAGGCTTAGGATTCAAGCAGTCATCCGACACCTTCATGCCCGGTTCTGAGTCAGAACACCGATGGCAGGATGAGCATCCGGACGGGACATTTATAAATAAATAGGCGGTGTTCTTGCTTAGGCAAGCGACTTGTGGTCGAGCGGCTTCCTTTATTTACAGCGCTTTTTAAAGTCCTTCAAAGTCGCTGATGGCCTTACGCCATTCGTCAGGAAGCGGAATGGTCTGCTGACGTTCCAAATCGTAGAGCACCATCACTGAGAGGCAGCGGCTCTTCACTTCATGTGTGTCGCTGTCAATGACATCCTGCTCCAGATGAAAACTCTTGTTGCCAATCTTGACGATACGTGTACGGCCTGCAATATGGTCGTTGCCCTTAATTTGGGAAACAAACTCTGCCTCGATCTTTACCACCACAATGGCCAGTCGCTCCCAGTCAACGCCTTTGCAGACGGTGGCTATATAGTCAGTCTTTGTCGTGTCATAGAACTGAAAATATACCGTATTGTTCACGTGTCCGAACTTGTCAACGTCGTTAAAACGTATCTGGAGAGGCATCACGTGGCGATAATCATTACGTCTTTCTTCTGTCATCTTTGTTAACTTTCATCTTTGTAAATCGGCTGCAAAATTACGAAATAAAAGAAAAAAAACATCTGAAACGCTTCAATAATCCACTAGTGTCTCTTAATATATGTTAATCATATTTGAAGTCAAAATAGAGTTGTCCATCTTCCGGCTTGGCCGCCTCCTTGAGAGGCTTGAGCATATCACAGAGGGACAGACCCCTTGTGAGGTTAGGCGTTTCGTACGATTGTGAAACTGATACCTGTCAACCTTGAAATCTGACGGATGCTTCCTCCGTATTCTTTTGTGATTTCGGGGTTGAAGTCTTCGCGATTCTTGCTTTCAGAACTTATGAGTCGGAGGGACAGCCGCCGATTCATTCTCTATTCATATCTTTCAACAGTGAACAGGACTCCTATGCTCATTTGTCTTTGTCTAAAGACATTTATGTTTTTAAGCAAAATGGAGTTATTGAAAAATGCTATTTTCTTCAATGACCTGCTTGGCAGGAATATACTGGATGTTATTGTCTTTATCGCAGACAACAACACACTCATCTCGCAATGCTTTTTCTTGCAGCATCCGCTTCTCGGCCAACAGAAGACCTTCGTCGAGCTTCTTTGAAAACTCTATATAATCCTTATCTGACATAATCCTTTATACGATTAAATAAATCAACATTAAAAAAATCAATTTCTGCGCCCTTCTTACAACTGGCAACTTTCTGGCGAGGCTGTTCTGTATTATCATAAATAGTCCAAAAATCAACCTCTGGCATGAACAAATGGAAAAGGTTATTTATACCAGCAACATACCTCCGTTTGATAATATTTTCGGGGATACTGTGTCCTCCATGTTGAACACGCTCCGCTACACGTTCAACAGCCAGTTCTGGTGTTCGCAACCAAAAGAAAAGGATACTAACCCGATAGCCTTGTTGCTGGGCACGACGGACAAGATTGAGATAACTTTTTGTGGCAAGGGTGGTTTCGATAGAAAAAGATTCATCCTTCAGAAGAAGTTCTTCTATTCGTTTGAGCATCAGCCGGCCAGCCTCTATTGCCATACCTTCAGGATTGAATGGAGATAGTCCTCTGGCAATCTCATCAGCGTTCACGAATTCTTTGCAGTCAAGGACTTCGGGAAGCACAGTATATGATGCGGTTGTCTTGCCTGCACCATTACAGCCACTGATGATATAAAGGTTCTTATCCATATCGGTTGCAAATATAGCAAATATTTCAAATACAACAAAAATTGCAGATAATTTTCTTTTTCTGTGAAGTGAAAGATGATACATTTCTGGATGTATAGATAGTATTTAAAGGTATTGCATTAAATAAAAATAATTCACCGTATGGTGTAACTCGTTTGATGACAAGGTGTTGAGGTGAAGGGTTAAGGGGCAACCCAAACAAGAGACCCACCCCAGCCCTCCCTGAAGGAGGGGGAGACCCACCCCAGCCCTCCCTGTTTAGGGAGGGGGCTTTGCGAACGGGCATTCTTAAATGTGTCACTTGTGCATCGTAAATGATAGAGTTACGTCCTGTAAATGATACATTTAGTCTTCATATTTCTATGTCACTTGGATAAATGGAATGTATTCCGTTTGATGATGTTTTGGTCTTCAATCTATGATGTTTTGGGATCCGTTTGATGATAGATTGAAGTTCATTCTATGATAGATTGAAGTCCGTTTGATGATAGATTGGAAGGCAAAACATCATCGAATGAAATGAATTTTCTAGATTATTCAGAAAGTAAAAGAATAAGACAAAAATTTACGAAAAATTAATAAGAGACCCACCCCAACCCAACTGGAGACCCACCCCAGCCCTCCCTGTTTAGGGAGGGAGCTAATATTGCTGAAACGTGAATGATACCATTTGCGATAGTAATAACTCCCTCCCTAAACAGGGAGGGTTGGGGTGGGTCTCTCTCTCTTACCCTTCACCGCAAACGCTTGTTTGTCAGATGGTTGAGGCTTGTGGTGAATCTTTTTGATGTTGACGAACACGTAGAAGATACAGCCTTTTTGTTTCAAAATGTTTCATTAAGAGGGGGAATGATTTGGCAGTTTGAAAATATGTTTGTATATTTGCCAACATGCTGCTGAAGACTCAGGCCGTGGTGCTCCGCACGATTAAATACGGGGAGAATAAACTCATTGTGGACTTCCTGACGGAACAGGAAGGAAGGGTGTCGTGTGTGGTGGGCATTCCGAAGACGCAGAAGGGAAAACTGAAGAAGCAGTTCTTTCAGCCGCTGACTATCCTGGAGGTGGAGCTTGACATCCGTCCGAATCAGCAGCTTCACCACATCCGCGATGCACGTATCGGCATTCCATACGCTTCGATTCCCTTTGATCCCACGAAACTGAGCATATTGCTCTTCCTGGCTGAGTTCGTCTATTATGGAACGCGCGACGAGCAAATGAATCCGGCACTCTATCAGTTTGTGGCCAACAGCCTGCAATGGCTCGACGGCTGCGAAGGGCAGTTCGCCAATTTCCATCTGGTGTTTATGATGAGGCTGAGCCGATTTATAGGATTCTTCCCTTACGTGGAAGACTATCATGAGGGCGACTTGTTTGACCTGCGCACGGCCAACTTCACTTCGCAGACTCCTGCGCATGGCGATTTCCTGCCACCCGCTGACGCAGCCCACATCAACACCTTGCTGCGGATGAAATATGCCTCCATGCATCTTTTCCACATGAACCACGACGACCGCAACCGCATCGTGGACGTGATTATCCGGTTCTATCGGTTGCATGTGCCTGCTTTCCCCGAACTCCGTTCGCTCGAGGTGATGAAGGAACTGTGGCGATAGGCTCCCCGCAGAAAAATGCGAAATCCCGAACTGCTGTCTCAGCGTTCGGGATTCCTCTCATTTATGATGAATAACTGTTATGATATTAGTCTATGAGAATTTGATGATACCCTGGATGGCCTCGTGAGGGCCGTCGTCCTTCGACTTGATTTCGCCGGCTGCCTGATTGCGGATTTCATCGAGCACCGCGCGTGTGCGCTTGTAGGTGGGCGTCTGTTCCACGGCAGAGATGACGTCGTCGTTGTCGAGGTCTTCCTGGCGGAAGATGAAGATATGCGGGCGGCGCTTATACTGGCTGGTGCTGCCGTCCTTGCCGTAATAGCGGTTGCGGCGGTCCTGTCGCTCTGCAGCCTTCTCTTCTTCGGCTGCAATGCGGTCAGCCTCTTCCTGGGTGCGCTTGGTGAAGTGGCCGCTCATGCCGTCCACGTCTTCAATGCCGAAGCCTGTGGCCAGGATGGTAACCTTCACTTTGTCGCCCAACTCGGGATCGGTGGCAAGTCCCCATTTGATTTCGAAATCGCTGCCAAACTTGGCCATGAAGTCGTTCACGTCGTTCATTTCCTCCATCATCAGGCCCTGCTTTGACTGCTTGTCGGAGCAGAAAGAGATGGAGAGCAGAATCTTCTTGGAGTTGAACACGTCGTTATCGTTGAGCAGCGGAGAGTTCAGCGCATCGTCGATAGCCTTCTTCACGCGGCCTTCGCCTTCACCGTAACCGGTTGACATGATGGCCACTCCACCGTCCTTGAGCACGGTTTTCACGTCGTTGAAGTCGAGGTTGATAAGTCCGTGGACGGTGATAATCTCGGCAATCGACTTGGCGGCCACGCTCAGCGTGTCGTCGGCCTTACCGAAAGCATCGAGCACGGTCAGCTCGGGATATATCTCGCGCAGGCGTTCGTTGTTGATAACCAGCAGGGCATCCACGTGTTTCGACATCTCTTCCACACCGTCGAGGGCCTGGTCAATCTTCTTCGGTCCTTCGAAACGGAAAGGAATGGTGACGATACCCACCGTGAGGATGCCCATCTCCTTGGAGATGCGGGCAATGACGGGGGCTGCACCAGTGCCCGTGCCGCCGCCCATGCCAGCGGTGATGAAGGCCATCTTCGTGCCGTCGCTGAGCATGTTCTTCACGTCCTCAATGCTCTCTTCGGCAGCCTGACGGGCTTTCTCGGGTTTGTTACCGGCTCCAAGGCCTTCCTTACCCAACTGCAGATGTACGGGTACGGGTGAATCGTTAAGTGCCTGGTTGTCGGTGTTGCAGAGCACGAAGGATACGTCGTGGATGCCTTCGCGATACATGTGGTTGACGGCATTGCCGCCACCGCCACCAACACCAATCACCTTGATGATACTGTTCTCTTTCTCGGGTTCACCGAAATCCAATATATCGAAATCTGGTCTCATATGCTTCTAATTCTTAATTCTTAATTCATAATTCTTAATACCCAATTACTACTCGTCCTCGGCCACCATCTTGCGGAAGAAGTTGCCGAGTTTCTTGCCTAAGGTCTTCAGGCCGTTCTCCTTGTCGTCTTCCTCTTCGGCGGCCTTGGCAGCGGCCTCCTCGGCAGCAGCTTTGGCGGCAGCCTCTTCTTCGGCACGGCGTTTCTCTTCCTCGGCTTTCAGCTTCTCTGCTTCGGTGAGCACCACGCCGCTCTGAATCTCGTTTACCTTGCGAGGCTCGCGATGGATGTCGGCAGTCGTGGTGGTAGTGGCTGGTTTGCTTTCGGCAAAAAGATCGGCGTTGGGATCGATTTCATCACCTGCGCAGTTCATGTCGCCTTTGGCCAGGATGCCGAGTACGGTATTCATGCGGCCGTCTTTGGCCGTGATGAGGGGATCTTTGGCCGTGATGGCCTGGGTGACGAACTTGGCAATGCGGATTTTCTCCAGGTGTGTATGGTTGCGGAAGGCCGTCTCGATATTCCTCATGTTTGAGCCGCCGCCCGTGAGTATGATGCCGCCCAGCAAGCGGTCGGCATATTCGCTGGGAACCTGATACCAGACGTTCTCCACGATTTCCTGCATACGGCCTTCCACGATTTCCACGAACTTGCGGCTTTCGATGGAGCGGTCGCTGTCGATGCTGAGATTGAGTGAGGAATCAATGTCGCTGTTGTCGGTGAATGCCGAAGCGTATTTCAGTTTCATTTCTTCGGCGTGGCTTTCCTCCATCTGCAATGAAGCAATGTCCTTGGTGATATTATTGCCACCAAGAGGAATGACAGCCAGATGGCGCAGCACGTTTTTGAAATAGACAGAAACAGTAGTGGTATCGGCACCGAGGTCAACAAGCACGCATCCGGAGCGTTTCTCGGCATCGGTAAGCACGGAGTCGGCAAGGGCAAGCGGAGCGAGATACATCTCGGCGATGGCCACGTTGGCCAGGTCGAAACACTTGTTGAGGTTGCGGTAGAACATCTTGCGCCAGAGGATATTCAGGAAGTTTCCTTCGAGACGGCTGCACTGGATGCCCACGGGATCCATCTGGTACTGGTTGTCCACCTTGTATTCCTGTGTGGCGGCATCAAGAATCTCCTGATCCTGGTAGCTCATATTGCGGTTGCCGTCCATCAGCTCGTTGACCATTTCCTGGGTCACGATGGTGTCTTCGGGGAGATTCTTCACAATGTTGTTCCTCACACTGCGAATGCTTTGTCCTCCCACACCTACATAGACGTGAACGATTTCTGTCTTCAACGTGGTGGTTAATTTCTTCACGATGTTTGAGATGCACTGGGCTGTCTTGTCAATATTATAGACCACGCCCTTGCGGATGAAACTTCCCGACTCCTCTGTGACAACTGCGAGCACAGAGATACTGCCGTCGAGATTCTTCTTTCCTGCAATACCGGTCATTTTGGATGATCCCAGTTCAATAGCGACGATAAATTCCTTTGCTGCCATACTGTTTCGGTTTTTTACTGTTCTATATCTGATTCTTTTTTCTTTTCTTGCAAATAATCTGGTTGTCGAACTCCAGATTGATGTAGGCGTATTTGTTCCAGCCTGCCTGGCTGAGACCATAACGGTAGAATTTCTCCAGGCGGGCCAGCTTGCCGTTGATGAAATCGCTTACCAGTTTCTGCCGTTCGTCGAGCATCTTGGTCTGCGGCAGATGGCCTACGTAGATGACATGGTCGCCCACACGCGGAACAATCTCAATCCCCAGGTCGGGCAATACGTTGATCTGCTCTATCTGATTCTTCCACAGTTCACTTTCCATCAGGGCGATCGTGAGGTGGGAGATATAGTTCTTGGCAAACCATTTCGTCACGTAGCCTGTGCAGATGATGAGGTCGCTCGTGTATTTGGAGTTAGGCATGATGCCACCCTGATCGTCCACGTAGTAATCCTCGCCCTTGATATTCTTGATGCGCACAATGGGCAGGCGCTGCGTGACGCTGATGACCACATGGCCGTCCTTGGTCTTATAGCATTGTGAGGTGTTGACAAACGAGCTGCTCTTCAGCGCGTCCTCAATGCTCCGCGGATTCACATCGGCCATGGGCTGCTTATAGGGGTAAAGCTTCTTCTGCTCCAGAATGCGCTTGATCTCCTTGGCACTGAGGAATCCGTTGGTGGTCTCATCGTCAATCTGGATGCTCACATTGGTGCACGCCTTCATCGTTTCGTCCGGATTATTGAACGAAGTCATGGCAAATCCCAGATATACGGCAAGTAGGATGTCCAGGAGCACGATGATGGTTTTCTTGACGCTGACCTTCATTTTTCTTATTTATATTTCTCTTTCAGTATGTCGGTGATTTCTGGAACCATGTTGTCCAGGTCGCCGGCACCTAATACGACGAGCACTTCGAAGTCGTGATTCTTCACGAACTCAAGCACGTTCTTCTTCTCTATCACCTGCTTCTCCACGCCCGGTTTCAGATTGTCGTAGATGAGCTTTGAGGTCACACCCTCAATAGGCGCTTCGCGGGCAGGGTAAATCTCCGTGAGAATCACTTCGTCGAGCTGGCTCAGGGCATCGGCGAAATCCTGATAGAAGTCGCGGGTGCGGGTGTATAGATGAGGCTGGAAGATAGCCGTGATCTTCTTGTCCTGATAGAGCTCGCGGATGCTCTTGGCACTCTGGTAGATTTCCTTCGGGTGATGGGCATAATCGCTGAGGAATGTGATGCGGTCGTTTTTCAGCTTGAAGTCGAAACGACGGTCCACGCCGCCATAGGTCTTCATGCCGTTGCGCAGTTCTTCGGCCGTACATCCGTTCAGCTGTGCCATTGCCATAGCTGCCACACCGTTCTCGATGTTGATGGGGACAGGCTGTCCAAGTTCCACATGCTCTACGTTTTCTATCGGCGAGATGAAGTCGAACGTGATTTCTCCGTTCTTGATGACGATGTTCTCGGCATGGAAATCTCCTTCATGGAGGCTGTATTCATAGACCTTTACCCCTTCTTGCACATCGGCTTTCATCTCCAGACCTTTATGGATGATAAGTGCTCCGCCTGGCTGGATGAGCGTGCTGTAATGGCGGAAACTCTCCAAGTAGGCCTCTTTGGTGCCGTAGATGTCGAGGTGGTCGGGGTCGGTACTGGTGATGACGGTCATCCACGGGCGCAGCCAATGGAAGGAACGGTCGAATTCATCGGCTTCGATAACCACGAAATCGCTCTGCTCAGAGAGGATATAGTTGGTGCCGTAGTTCTTGGAGATTCCCCCGAGGAAGGCATTGCAGTCGATGCTGCTTTGATGCATGATGTGGGCGCACATCGTGGATGTGGTGGTCTTGCCATGGGTTCCTGCCACGCAAAGACCTTTGTGCGTGCGGGTCAGCATGCCCAGTACTTGTGCGCGTTTCTCCACATCAAATCCGTTCTCCTGGAAATACACGAGTTCGGCATGGTCCTTGGGAACGGCGGGGGTGTAGATGATGAGTGTGTTGCTGGCATTCCGGCATGCTTCGGGAATGAGGTTCACGTCTTCTTCATAATGAATCAGTGCTCCTTCTTTTTCCAGTTGCAGGGTAAGGGCCGACGGAGTCTTGTCGTAACCGCCTACCGTCATGCCTTTCTTCAGGAAGTAGCGGGCTATGGCACTCATGCCAATGCCGCCTGCTCCTACGAAATACACAGCCTTAATATCTTTCAGTTCCATTTTGCTTACATGTTAGATTTGTCCGGAAGTTCGGATTATCTGGATTTTCTGGTGAGTTTAATGACCTCGTCGGCTATGATGTCTGCCGAGTTTGGCAATGCCAGTTTCAGTATATTCTCGCTCAGCGTGCGCAGAGTCTGCTCATTCTGTACGGTCTCCAAAGCCAATGAGATGACCTTTTCGGGCGCTTCGGCATCTTTCACGTAGAGGGCAGCCTGCTTGTTGACCAGAGCCATGGCGTTCTTGGTCTGATGGTCTTCGGCCACATTCGGTGAGGGAACGAGGATGACCGGCGTGCCTAAAAGGCAGAATTCGGAAATGCTCGATGCACCGGCACGGCTGATGACGAGGTCGGCAGCCTTGTAGGCAGCGCCCATGTCGCTGATGAAATCCATGATCTTTACATCTGGCAGGACGCGGCCTTCCAGTTCCTTAATGATATCGGCATAGTAGTACTTACCAGTCTGCCAGATAACCTGCACTCCACTTTTCTCGATATCATCCAAGTGTTGCATCACGCTTTTGTTGACCGTCCCGGCACCGAGTGAACCACCTACTATCAGAATGGTCTTCTTCTGCTGATCGAGTCCGAAACTTTGAATGGCTTCTGCCTTCGTCATCTTGTTCTCAAGCAAGGCCTGACGGACGGGATTACCCGTCATGATAATCTTCTCAGCGGGGAAGAATCGCTCCATGCCTTCGTAGGCTACACAGATCTTGTCGGCCTTTTTAGCCAACAGCTTATTGGTTACACCGGCATAGGAATTCTGTTCCTGAATCAGGCAGGGGATACCCATTGCTGCTGCTTTGTTGAGAGTCGGACCACTGGCGTAGCCTCCCACTCCCACGGCTGCCATGGGACGGAATTCCTTGATAATCTGCTTGGCCATGCGCTGGCTTTTCCAAATCTTGTAAAGGACGACCACGTTTTTCAGGAGATTCTTGCGGTCGAAACCCTGGATGGGCAGGCCTTTTATTTCGTAACCAGCCGCCGGAACACGCTGCATCTCCATTCTGCCGAGAGCTCCCACGAAGAGAATCTTGGCCTCGGGATGCTTTGCCTTGATGGCATTGGCAATGGAAACAGCCGGGAAGATGTGGCCTCCCGTGCCGCCGCCGCTTATGATAATTCTTAATTCATTGTCCATATTTCGTATGGTTTTTATTTAATGGGCAAAAGTACTATTTTTTTTTCTCTTTAGAGAAAGATTAATGTTATTTTATGTTATGCTGTGGCCAAAGCCTGCCTTACGTCCTTCTTCTTGTCCACATCCACTCTCTTCTTGGCTGTGTAGCTGACACTTAGGATGATGCCGATATAGACACAGTTCATGATGGTGGAAGTTCCACCGCGTGAAATGAGGGGTAGGGGCTGTCCGGTGACGGGTGCCAGTCCTACGGCTACCATCATATTGAAGAAAGCCTGAGTCACGAGCAACAGGGCTATGCCCATGATGAGCAAGGCCGGGAATGCATTCGAGCAGCGGTTGGCAATGGTTGCCGTGCGGAAAAGGAGTATCACATAGAGCAGACATACGAAGAATGCTCCCCAGATACCCATCTCCTCGATGATGATGGCATAGATGAAGTCGGAGAAAGCCTGCGAGAGGAAATCGCGTTCCACGGAATTGCCGGGGCCTTTGCCTACGATGTTGGAAGAGGCTATGGCGATATTGGCGTGTGCCACCTGTCCGTCTTTGTCGAGGTCGTAGTCGGCAGGTGCTATCTCTTCGTTGCTGAGGAACTTGTCTATACGGGCCTTCCAGGTGTCAGCACGGTGGAAAATCTTAGAGAGTCCGCTTTTCTTTTCCTGTGTTTCCACTTGCTCGGTCATGGCCATCTTCCCTTCAGGTTCCTTGGCTTTTGCTTCATTGCTTCCCATCAGCATAATGGCACCGATACCTAAGGCGGCCAACAATACGACAACTCCGATGGTACGATTCAGCTGACTTTTGGGCACGCGCCCGATAAACATCATGATAAAGATAGTGATACACAGGAGCATAGCCGTAGAAAGATTCTCCATGGCGATGAGCAGAACGAACGGCAGACTCAGCCAGCAGATGTATTTGAAAGCACGGCGGTCGGCTCCCGTTTCCGTCTGCATGGCACTCAAGATCTGTGCTTCGGCTAGGATCAGTGCTCCCTTTGCCAGTTCGGAGGGTTGGAACTGAATGCCGAAAAGTCCTATCCATCGCTGTGCTCCGTTCGTGCTTTGTCCGACGGCCAGTACGGCTATCAGCATAAACAGCGACAGGAACAGGGCGAAAGGCGTGACGATCTTGAAATATTTGCACTTGATGTTCATCGTGGCCACCATAAAGACCACTCCAATAATCAACAGTCCGGTATGGCGCAAGACGGGGCCGAAATAGCTGCCGCTCTTGAACGTCAGTGTGCTCGAAGCGCTGAACACCTCGATGATGCTGATGATACAGAGGAAGAAGAACACCATCCAAATGATGCCGTCACCTTTGATCTTGAGTTTTAATAGTCTGTCTATCACGTGATAAGAGTTTAAAGTTCTTATAATGCGCGAGCGAGCGACTTGAACTGCTCACCGCGATCCTCCATGTTCTTGAAGAGGTCAAAACTGGCACAGCAGGGTGAAAGTAGCACGGTCATGCCAGGCTCAGCCATTTCGTAGCAGGCTTCCATGCACTCCTTCATGGAGTGGGTGTCGCGTACGGGCAGCCCCAGCGGGTCAAAGAAGTTATGAAGCTTGGTGTTGTCGGCACCTAGATATACCAATCCTGCACATTTCTCCAGCACGAGGTCCTTGATGGCATTGTAGTCGTTGCCTTTGTCCTTTCCACCGATAATCAGGATGGTCTTCGTCTTCATACTCTCCAGGGCATACCAGCAGGCATCTACATTGGTTGCCTTGGAGTCATTGACATAGCGCACACCACGGACGGTGGTCACATATTCCAAGCGGTGCTCCACACCGGGGAAATCGCTCAGGCTTTTACGTATCACTTCTTTCTTGATGCCCGCCACGTCTGAGGCAATGCCGGCTGCCAGAGAGTTGTATATGTTATGCTTGCCCGTGAGGGAGAGCTGTTCCTGCTCCATATTGAAGGGCGTGGGCTTTTCAATTTTATATTGTCCTTCTTCAATGTAGGCAATGGAGCCTTTCTCCTTGATTTCAGAGAAGGGTAGTTGGATGGCCTTGATGTCGTATTTCTTCAGTTCCTTGCGAATGATGGGGTCGTCGTTCCAATAGATGAACGCATCGTCGGGCTGTTGGTTCTGGATGATGCGCATCTTGGCGTCCACATAGTTCTGCATGCAGTTCTGATAGCGGTCCAGATGATCCGGGGTGATGTTCAACAGAATGGCCACGTTGGCACGGAAGTCATACATATTGTCCAATTGGAAGCTGGACAGTTCGATGACATAGTATTCGTGAGGTGCCTCAGCCACTTGCAGAGCAAGTGAGTTACCGATGTTGCCAGCCAGTCCCACGTCGTAACCGGCTTCCTTGAAGATATGGTAGATGAGACTCGTCGTGGTAGTCTTGCCATTGGAGCCTGTGATGCAGATCATCTTAGAGTTCGTGTAACGGCCTGCAAATTCTATCTCGCTGATGATATGAATACCCTTGGCGATGATTTTCTGAATCATCGGGGCTTCGTCGGGAATGCCTGGACTCTTGATGATCTCGTCGGCATTCAATATCTTTTCTTCGGTGTGATGACCTTCTTCCCATTCTATCTGGTGGTCGTCAAGCATTTTCTTGTAACGGTCTTTGATCGTTCCCATATCGGAAACGAATACGTCGAAGCCTTCCTTCTTGGCAAGGACGGCTGCACCTGCACCGCTCTCTGCGGCTCCTAATACTACAATTCTTTTCATCATCTTCTTATCTGATCTTCAACGTAATAATGGTCAATGCGGCTAAAATAATAGTGACAATCCAGAAACGGACGGTTATCTTTGACTCATGGAACTGCCGTTTAGGCCAGCCCTTAAATACGTAACGGCTGGTTTCATCGAGTTGAGAGTCCAGCTTCCTGAAATTATCGTGAATCGGCGTGGCACGGAAGATGCGCACGCGTTGTCCTTTTCTTTTATAATACTTGAAACAGAAAGTCTGGATCATGACGCTCAAACTCTCTACCAGGAAGATACCGCAAAGGATGGGAACGAGCAGTTCCTTGTGGATGATGACGGCGCAGACACCGATGATGCCGCCGATGGTCAGCGAACCGGTGTCGCCCATAAACACCTGTGCAGGATAGGCATTATACCACAGGAAACCGATCATGGCCCCGATGAATGCGCAGAGGAACACCACAAGCTCTTGTGAACCTGGTATGTACATGATGTTCAGGTAAGCCGCATATTCGAGGTGGGAACTGACGTAAGCCAATATTCCCAAGGCTACACCGATGATTGCCGAGTTTCCAGCTGCCATTCCGTCCATGCCGTCATTCAGGTTGGCACCGTTGGAAACGGCCGTGACCACGATAATGGTCATGATGACAAAGAGTACCCATCCGGCAGCGGTCTTGTATTTACCCAGGAATCCGAAGGCTTGCCCATAGTCAAGATTATGGTTTTTCACAAACGGGATGGTGGTCTTCAGGGATTTTACCGGTTCGGATTTGTGGACCACTACGGTTTGCTGGTTTTGCCGTTGCATCTCTACGTTTTCGCGGACCTTGGCATCAGGGCTTGCCCAAAGCACGAGTCCCACGATCAGGCCGATACTCACTTGTCCTACAATCTTGTATTTGCCTGACAATCCGTCTTTATTCTTCCTGAATATCTTGATATAGTCATCCAGGAATCCAAGGAATCCCAGCCATACCGTTGTGATTATCATCAGGATGAGATAGATGTTACGCATACGTCCGAGCAGCAAGGCAGGAATCAGAATAGAGACGATGATGATGATACCACCCATGGTGGGTACACCCTTCTTGGCTGTGCCGAAGGGATCTATGGAGGCATCGCGCTGAGTCTCAGAGATGTTCTTGCGTTTCATGAACTTAATGAACCGCTCTCCGAACCATGCCGAGATCATCAAGGCTAAGATCAGTGCAAGTAGCGCACGGAATGAGATGTATCCCCATACATGTGAGCCGGGGATGCCGAATTGTTCTAAGAATCTGAAAAGATAGTATAGCATAACTTCTTAGCTCTTAATTTTGAAAAATCTCTTTCACCACCTCTTTGTCGTCGAAATGGTGTTTCACACCTTTTATTTCCTGATAGTCTTCATGGCCCTTGCCGGCTATGAGAATGACATCACCCTTTTCGGCCATCATGCAGGCCGTGCGGATGGCTTCCTTGCGGTCCACGATGCTCACCACTTTCTTCATCTGCTGCTTGTCAAGTCCGGCCAGCATATCATTGATGATGTCTTGCGGCTCCTCAAATCGCGGATTGTCGCTGGTAATGATCACCTTGTCGCTTTGCTTCACGGCTTCCTGTGCCATCAGCGGACGTTTTCCCTTGTCGCGGTTTCCGCCAGCACCACATACGGTAATCACCTTGCCCTTGCCATTGAGTACTTCATGGATGGCTTTCAACACATTCTCCAAGGCATCAGGGGTGTGGGCATAGTCAACGATGGCCGTATAGCCTTCGGGAGAATGGATGGGTTCCAGTCGGCCACTGACGCTTTTAAGGGTACTTAGCACGACGAGGATATCTTCGGGTTTTTGTCCAAGCATGATTGCCGTTCCATAGACGGCCAATAGATTGCTTACATTGAACTTTCCGATAAACTGCACGCCCACTTCATGTCCGTCAATCTCAAGATACATCCCTTCGAAGTGGCACTCCAGGATACGTGCTCTGAAGTCAGCCATGGAGCGTGTGCTGTAGGTCTTGATTTGTGCCTTGCAGTTCTGAACCATGACCATGCCGTTTTTGTCATCTGCATTGGTAATGGCAAACGCTGACTTAGGCAGTCCGTCGAAGAAGGCTTTCTTGGCATCACGGTAATTCTCCACGGTCTTATGGTAGTCCATGTGGTCGCGGGTCAGATTGGTGAAGATTCCTCCCGCAAACTTCAATCCGCCAATACGTTTCTGGTGGATAGCATGGCTGGAACATTCCATGAATGCGTATTGGCAACCTGCCTCTACCATCTTTGAGAGCAATGCGTTCAGTTCGATGGGGTCGGGTGTGGTATGGTCTGCAGGAATGGCTTCCCCTTCTATATAGTTGCACACCGTGCTCAACAGTCCGCACTTATAGCCCAGTTTGCGGAACATATTATATAATAAGGTGGCAATGGTGGTCTTGCCATTAGTACCTGTCACTCCCACCAATTTCAGCTTCTCGGTGGGATTGCCATAGAAGACAGTAGCCACTTTGCCCACGGCATCTTCGGTGGAAGCCACTTGTATGTAGGTGACACCTTCTTTCTGCTCTTCTGGTAAGTCTTCACAGAGGATGGCTACAGCACCTAAGTCAAGAGCCTTTGGGATAAACTGATGACCGTCCACCTGTGTACCTTTCATCGCCACAAACAGATGTCCTGGTTTTATCTTCCGGCTGTCAATGTTGACGCCAGTGATGTCTATGTTCTCATCTCCCACAATCTGCGTGGGCTTGATGTTCTTCAGCAACTCCTTCAGTCTCATATTTCTAATTTTAAATTACATATATCACCTTTCTTGATTTCGTGACCGGCCGGCAGGCTTTGTCCTACGACCTTGCCACGACCTGTCAGCCTTACGCTGACTCCACGGCTTTCCAGCATAAAGACAGCATCGCGCGCACCCATTCCCAATACGTCGGGTATCAGGTTTTTGGCATAAGCCTGACTCTTGGCCAGCTGAATGGCGTTATTCTTAAATGTGGCATTTCCCCAGATAGGGTTACCATCCGAATAACTGCCGCTCCACGTATTGTCGGTCTTGATACCTAAATGGCTGAGTACATAGTCGGCAGCCAGCAGATTGCCGTTCTTAACGTCGGGCAGCATGACCGACAGGGAATCGCGGGCGTCAGCCACACTCAGCTTCACGTCTTGAGCCATAATGCCTTCAGCAATATGGTGGAATACCACGCCGCTCATACCACCGCCAGAAGCGGGCAGACCGCTCTTCTGAATGCAGACGATGCAGGAGTAGCGTGGGTTGTCGGCAGGGAAGAACCCTGCGAAACTCAACAAGTAAGCGGCTGTATTACCAAAGCGGTTCCAGATCTGTGCGGTTCCAGTCTTTCCTGCCACCTTGAAACTCTTAGAGCCTGCCTTCTTGCCTAAGCCCTGACTGACCACGTGGGTCAGAATGGTCTGCATCATCTTTACCGTTTCAGGATTCTTGCAGATCATCTCGCGCTGCACCACAGGTGGGAAGTCCATGAGGACCTCTCCGTCTTTTACCACTTGCTTGACAAACCGCGGGCGCATCATCTTGCCGTTATTGGCAATGGCGTTATAGAATGTCAGGGTGGAAATGGGCGGTACTTGGGTTTCATAACCTATACTCATCCAGGGTAGGGCAGTCTTGCTCCAATTAAGCCATTGTCCACGCTCATTCTTCTTTGGCATACGGATTTTTGCAGGTGTGGAACCCACCAGTGGTATCTTCAGGTCATCGTGGAGACCTGTGCGGTATAATCCCTCTACGTATTTCTCGGGATTCTTGCCATAGTGCTCGTCGATGATGCGGCTCACACCGATATTTGAACTGACCTCGAGTGTGCGGGGAAGTGAAATCCTTCCGTAACCGCCGCGACGCCAGTTATGATCACGCATCTTTGCACCGTGCATGTCCATCACTCCGCCATAGGTATCCACCCAGAGATTGGTGTCGCACTTGTGGTCATCCAAATAGACAAGTATGGAAGCTGTCTTAAAAACAGATCCCGGTTCCAACAAGTCGCTCACGGCATTGTTCTTGACTTCGCGGTAAACGCCATCCTCACATTTCGTCATGTTCACAATGGCCTTGATGTCGCCGGTCTTAACCTCCATCACGATGGCTACGCCGACATTGCCGTTGATGAGTTTCAACTCGTCGATGACCGAGCGCTCCGCAAGGTCTTGCATATTAACGTCGATGGTTGTCACGATATCGGCTCCATCTACAGGTGGGCGCTCAGTGATGCTAAGATACTTGTTCATCACTTTCTTACGCTGTACGATGCCTGATTTTCCGCGTAGAATGGTGTCGAATGACAGTTCAAGTCCGCAGCGGGCCGTGTCCTTTGCGCCGAACATGTCTCCCACGGTGCGTTGTGCAAGAGACCCGAACGGGCGCTGACGGGAGTTGAACTCTTCTACATGGAAGCCACTCTTATATTTTGAGAGGTTGAAGAATGGCAGGTGCTTCACTTCCGTATAGGTGTCGTAGCTTACGCGTTTGTCCCAGATAGCCCAGTGGCGGCTCATCTTTGCACGGCCGTTTTCCAAATGGGTCTTGAATTCTGCTGCTGTCTTTTGCGGGAATATTTCATGCAATCCTATGCAAACACTGTCAATCTTCTCTTCCCAGAGGGAGTCGCTCTTGCTGTCTTCGATAGCCTTGAAATCAAGAAACAACTTGAACTCAGGTAGCGAAGAGGCCATCAGTCGGCCGTCACACGAAAGGATGTTGCCACGCACGGGCTTCACGTCCACGGAGTCGCGCTTCAAACGGTCTGCTACCTGCATCCAGTAGTCACGCTTCACGGTGGCGATATAGAAAGCCTTGCCCACGATGAGCAGACCCAATACGACCATTACGTATCCGATGATCTTGTACCGGGGAATAATTTTCTTTCTGTCAAACAGACTGCTCATACCTTATTTTAATTATTATAGATTATTGTTTATTTGGGAACTTCAATGATGTAGGGCGGCTGAGCCGGTATCTTCAGCAATGAGTCCTTGTTTGTCTTCAACAATTCCAGAACGTTACTTTCGCGGCACCGTTCTGTGAGTTCGCTTGCAGAAGAGAGCGACTTGTATTTGGCATCCTGCAGTTCAATATTCAGTCTGTCAATTTCCAACATCTTCTTCTGGCAACTGTAACGGTTTGATATATAGATAATGATGAAGACAACACAGAGCAGAATGACGCCAATCTGGCGGCGTAGCATCTGCGCTGTCAGGAAGTCGCCGCCCAGAATCCGGCGCAGCGTGAAAGTTGCCGATTGGGCAGCTTCGTCTTCGCGGGCTTGCTCTTTGAAGGCTTCTTCCAGAGAGGGCACTTCTTCATCGGAATGGGAAGGCTCTTCCGTTGCCGGAATCGTGCCGTTCCCAGCCTTTTCGGCTTTATCCGTGGAAACATCCTCTGGTTTCACGTCCTTGGAGCGTTCTTCTATGTTGTATTCTTCAGTCATTTCTTTTCTGCAATTCTGAGTTTGGCACTTCTGCTGCGCGGGTTTTGCTGTTGTTCTTCTTCCGAAGGGATGGTGACCTTGTTGTTAACCAGCATAAAAGGTGACTGGATGCGTCCGAAAAAGTCTTGCGACACTTTCCCTTCAGCATTGCCGGTCTTCATCACATTCTTCACGATGCGATCTTCAAGTGAATGGTAGGTGATAATGGATAGTCGTCCACCTTCACCGAGTACATCTGCTGCACCTTTCAGCATTTCCCTGAGAGCATCCATCTCATGGTTTACCTCAATTCGTATAGCCTGAAAGACCTTGGCCAGTTCTTTTTTCTCTCGATCTTTTGGAATCATAGGACCAATGACTTCTATCAGGTCTTGCGTGGTAAGGATTGCTTTTTCGCTTCTCCTTTTCGTGATGGCTGCTGCCAGCCGCCGCGCATTCTTCAGTTCTCCGTAGATATAGAAAATGTCGGCCAGCTTCGTTTCTTCTGCATGGTTCAGCAGATCGGCCGCAGTTTGGCTGGCCCTCTTGTTCATTCTCATATCTAATGGGGCATCGAAACGGAATGAGAATCCTCGACTCTCGTCATCGAAGTGATGGCTGGAAACTCCTAAGTCGGCTAACAGTCCGTCCACATGATCAACTTCATGGTATCTCATCCAGTTTTTCAAGTAGCGGAAATTGCTTCTCACAAAGGTGAATCTCGGATCGTCGGCCAATCCATGGGCTTTTACGTTTTGCTCGGCATCAGCATCCTGGTCAAAACTGTATAGATGGCCTTTCGCTCCTAACCGTGAGAGAATTTCCTTGCTATGACCGCCCCCACCGAAAGTGACATCCACATATATCCCGTCGGGCTTGATGTTAAGTCCGTCAACACTCTCCTTCAAGAGAACTGGAATATGGTAGGTTGTCGTCAATTATAATTGTTTTTTAATTTGTCGTTTTCTCAATAGAATTGTCGCCATTCCCCCTTAAAGGGTTGATCCGGGGAACGGGTTCATGACGTTCTCCAAAGCTTCGCCGAACAATTCGGCTTCCATAAATGGCTTTTCTGTCTTCTCGGTAGCCCAGATTTCAATGGTGTCGTCCATCCCGAGGAATGTCACGTCGCGCACAATGCCTGCCAATTGAAGATAGCGCTTGCCGATTAAGAAACGCCCATTGCCGTCAAGTTCAATCCGTTCGGCATCGCTTACAAATTGGCGTAGAATCTCCTGGTGCTGGCGGTTGTAGCGGTTCAGCCTGCTGCGTAGGAGGTCCATCTGCTCGTTCCAGACGCTTTCCGGGTAGAGTTTCAGGCAGTCCTGAAACACGTCTTTGCGCATCACCAATGCTTCTTGGCCTGATGCTTGGAGCACTTTACGGAAAGCTGCAGGCAGAAATACCCTGCCTTTAGCATCTGTTTTGGCTTCTATGTTACCTAAAAAACGCATACGTACATTATTAAATTCGAATTCGACGGCAAAGTTAATCATTTTCCTCCACTTTCCACCACTTTCCTCCACATTTTTTTTAAATTAACTTATTTTTGTTTATTCGCCTTCAATTGTGAGTTTGAGGATAGCGCTATTTGAATTGAATTTGATTTCTTTGCTCCAAGAAAGACATTAGTCAAATGCATGCCTTAACAATGGTGGAAAAAGACGTTTTGTTACAAAAAAACAGATAATTTGCACATTTTTCTCGGAAACGTGCACGTTTATAAAAAAATAGTGCTATTTTTGCACATTGTTTTTATCATTTTATGGAAGAGATAGCAGAAAAGACAATTGAGATAGAGCGGATTCTTCGCGGAAAGATGGGCGCGAAAGCTAAATACGTGCCGAAGTTTCTGGTGAATTGGCTGAAACGCATTGTCCATGAGGATGAGGTGAACCGTTTTCTATGGGAAAGCCGCCACCTTACTGGAACTGAGTGGCTCGAAGAATGTGTTCGCTATCTTGACATGACGCTCGAACTGGAAGGTGTGGAGAATCTTCCGTCTAAGGATGACGGCCGCCTTTATACTTTCGTGAGCAATCATCCCCTGGGTGGTGCTGACGGAGTTGCGCTTGGCAGTATAATAGGTCGTCATTACGACAGCCGTTTCCGATATTTAGTGAACGATCTCCTGATGAATCTGCCAGGGTTGGCTCCTCTTAGCATCCCCATTAACAAGACTGGCAAACAGAGTCGTAATTTCCCTGCTATGGTTGAAGCTGGATTCCAGAGTGACAATCACATGCTAATGTATCCGGCAGGCATTTGTTCCCGTAAGATCAACGGCGAGATTCACGACATCCCTTGGACAAAGACTTTTATCACCAAAAGTGTACAATATCAGCGCGATGTCGTACCCATCCATTTCAGCGGTCAGAACAGCAATTTCTTCTACCGTCTGGCTAATTTCAGTGACAAACATCTGAAATTCAATCTGGCTATGCTGTTCTTGGTTGATGAAATGTACAAGAATGTTCATAAGACCTTCAAGGTGACTTTTGGAAAGCCTATCCCCTGGCAGACATTCGATAAGTCGAAAACTCCGTTGGAATGGGCAAAATTTGTGGAAGATCGCGTCTATCAATTGTAAAAGAAACCTGAAAGTTATATACCATAAACTCAAATCCTAAATCAAAAAACATTATGTCCGAACAACCAATTATTCAGCCCGTCGATAAGGCATTGCTTAAGAGTGAACTCACACCCGACAAGCAGCTTAGGATGACCAATAAGAGCAACAATGAGATTTACATTGTGACAGCTCATAATGCACCTCATACCATGCGTGAGATTGGGCGTCTGCGCGAGGAGGCTTTCCGCGAAGCTGGTGGCGGTACGGGCATGGAGGTGGATATAGATGAGTTTGATACCTGTGAGAACTGTTACAAGCAACTGATAGTCTGGAACCCTGAGACAGAGGAAATTATTGGTGGCTACCGTTATCTCTTGGGCACGGATTGGGAACTGTCTGCCGACGGGCAGCCCAAACTGGCTACGAGTCACATGTTTCACTTTTCAGAGAAATTCCTTAAGGAATACATGCCTTACACGATAGAATTGGGACGTTCGTTCGTCTCCCTTGGCTATCAGAGCTCACGCATGGGTGCAAAGAGCCTTTTTGCACTCGATAACCTCTGGGATGGATTAGGAGCACTTACCGTTGTTATGCCCAACGTGAAGTATTTCTTCGGTAAAATGACGATGTACCCGTCTTATATCCGTAAGGGACGCGATATGATTCTTTATTTCCTGAAGAAGCATTTCGATGACAAGGAAAACCTGATTACCCCGATGAAACCGCTGAAAATTGAGACTGATCCCAAAGAGTTGGCTTCTATTCTCACGGAGGATGATTTCCGTAAGGACTATCGCATATTGAATGCTGAGATCCGAAAGATGGGATATAATATTCCTCCTCTGGTGAATGCCTACATGAATCTGTCGCCTACGATGAAACTCTTTGGGACAGCCATTAACTACGGCTTCGGAGACGTAGAGGAAACAGGAATCCTGATAGCTGTCGATGAAATCTTGGCAGAGAAACGTATCCGCCATATTGACACCTTCGTGCGTCAGAACCCTGACGCTCTTCATATCACTTCTGGTGCCAATAGGATTATTACCAAAGAGAAGTAGGCGTAGTTTTATTCCTTTGGGCTTGTTCCCAATGAACTCATTTCCCGAATTCTTGCTTTCAGGTCGCGGTTATCTGAAAGTAAGTTCCATACGGCATCCTCTGAAAGTACACCTCTTTTTAGATCCTGCGGTAGTCGTCCTGCCTCGTCGTCAGCGAAGTCCTTTCGCCATTCGTCGCTTCCGTAATATGCTTCAAGCGAAGCGATGGCTTCCTGGGCATCCTCGTATCTGTCGAGGGCAGCCGATAATTCCATCACTGCGGCTGATGCCCGGTCGAGCCGAAGCTCCATTTCGCGAATTCTCTTTATTTGTTCCATTCTAAGATAGTTTTCAGATTATACAATAGGTAGGGAGATACCGTTTATTTTCTGGTAGATGTCGAGGGCATAAACGTCGGTCATGCCTGAGATGTAGTCGATGACGGCCAGAATGCGAGTTTCGAGATTTGGAGAATCGATGTCGTACTGGCTGCTTACGCGACGGATGAGCTGCTGGGAATAGAATCGGTCGGGATGGACGGCTGCTTCTATGAAGGTTTCCATCAGGGTGGCCATAATTTTGTAACCAGAAAGTTCTACGTCAAGGACGGGTTTGCTCTTGTAAATCTTTTTGACCGACATTTCGGTGCATGTTCGGTAGGCTTTCTGTTGCTTTTCGGAGATATGGTCAATGAGGCTGCCTTGAAAGGAACCGTTTAGGATGGCCTGCTGGTTCTCCATGAAGGCATCCACGCAGCAGTTCTCCAATTTGCCGATGGCGCAGGCACGCATATAGATGACTTTCTCGTTGTTGTCGGTGATTCCTTCGTCGGAAATACGCTGTTGTATTCTGTTTTGGTCGGTTTCATCGAAGAATCCGAGAAGTAAATGCTGCGTTTCCTCGAAGGAGAGGATTTTCAGCTTATGGGCATCTTCTATGTCCATGATCTCGTAGCAAATGTCGTCGGCAGCTTCCACAAGATAGACGAGGGGGTGGCGTGCATAACAATCCTCACCCATGGAAGTGATACCCAATTCATGGGCAATCTTTTTGTAAATATCTTTCTCTTCTTGGAAGAATCCGAATTTTCCTTTCTTGCCGGCATGGGAGGACGACACCGGGTATTTCACGATGCTGGCCAAAGTGGTGTATGTCATGACGAAACCTCCTTCGCGACGGCCCTTAAAGCGATGAGCCAGCAAGCGGAAGGCATTGGCGTTACCTTCGAAGTGGGTGATGTCGTCCCACAGTTCCTTCGATACATGTTCTTTCAGGTAGGCTCCCTTGCCTTCGGTGAAATAGGTCTGAATGGCTTTCTCGCCAGAATGTCCAAAAGGCGGATTGCCCATGTCGTGAGCCAGGCAGGCTGTGCTGACGATAGTGCCTATTTGTGGAAACAGCGTGTCAATGAGCTCTGGACTGTCCTGTAGAATCCAGTGAGCCACATCGTTTCCGAGTGACATTCCTACTGAAGCTACTTCGAGAGAGTGGGTGAGCCTGTTGTGAACGAAGATACTTCCCGGAAGTGGGAACACCTGCGTCTTGTTTTGCATGCGGCGGAAGGGTGCGGAGAAGATGAGCCTGTCATAATCGCGTTTGAATTCGGAGCGGTCATCATGCCTCTCTGCATGGCGGTTTTCCTGTCCTAAACGTTTGTTTGATATGAGTTGTTTCCAGTTCATGGATTATAATTTTTTGCAAAGATAAGAAAAAAATGAAAAATGAGGAATGAAAAATGAAGAATTATTCCTATCTTTGCACATTAAAAAAAGATATGATTAAGGTACAGGTTATAAATAAAGGGCATCAGCAGCTGCCAGCCTACGCTACTCTTCAGAGTGCAGGCATGGATTTACGTGCTAATCTGGAGGCCTCAGTGGTGCTCCATCCTATGGAGCGCAAGTTGATTAAGACTGGGCTTTTCATCGCCCTGCCGGAAGGATTTGAGGCACAGGTGCGCCCCCGTAGCGGACTGGCATTGAAGCATGGAATAACGGTGCTCAACACACCAGGTACGATTGATGCCGATTATCGCGGTGAAATTGGTGTGGTACTGATCAACCTTTCGCAGGAAGATTTTGTCATTGAAGATGGTGAACGCATAGCCCAGATGGTGATTGCCCGTCATGAACAGGCAGAACTCGTCGTGGTGGAGGAACTTGACGAGACTGAGCGCGGAGCCGGTGGTTATGGACATACCGGGGTGAAATGAGTTGGGAATTAGGAGTGATTAGAAAGATATTCATTTTGATGCTCGTGACTTTGTTGGTTGCGTGTGGCGCTTCCACAAAGTCAGATAAGCCTGCAGGTCGTAAGGCTAACACCCTTGTTGATTTTACTCCTGTATCGAAGAATGTTTCGCAACGCTTTAAGTATTTCTATCTGGAGGCCATCGCCCAGCAGACTAAGGGTAATTATGCTGCAGCATTCGATCTCTTGAATCATTGCCAGGAGATAAATCCCAATGCTGCCGAAGTCTATTTTATGCGTTCGGCCTATTATTCCACGATGAAAAACGATTCAATGATGGTGGCTGATATTGAAAGGGCTGCTTCCTTGAATCCGAAAAACACCACCTATCTGGAACGGCTCGGACAGGTTTATATTGGCATGGGCGACTTCCCGCAGGCCATTGACACCTATGAGAAAATCTTTGCCAATACACGCGATCGCGATGACATACTGAATATCCTGATTCAGTTGTATGACCGGCAAAAGGATTACGATAATATGCTCCGCTCGATTGATCGTCTTGAGAGCCTTGAGGGCAGCAGCGAGGAGATCACGCTTGCTCGCATGCGGGTACTCTCCATGAAAGGTGACAAGGAGGCGGAGTTGGCGGAACTGAAATCGCTATCGTCAAAGCATCCTAACGACATGAACTATCATGTGATGATGGGAAACTGGCTGTTGCAGAACGACAGGGCCGCAGAAGCACTGAAAGAATATGAGTATGTGCTTGACATGGAGCCCGAAAACCTGATGGCGCAGATGTCTATGCTCGACTATTACCGCAATGTGGGTGAGGACTCCTTGGCCTATGACTTGCAGGAGAAGATGCTTGTCAGTGAGACAACACCTATAAACAGTAAAATGACGCTGATGCGGAAAGTGGTGGGCGACAATGAGCAGCAAGGGGGCGACTCAACGGAGGTACTCGATCTGTTCCATCGAATTCTTGCCCATCCGCAGAAGACTACTGACATGCATGAACTCTATGCAGCCTATATGACGCTGAAGAAAATGCCGAAGGACAGTATCTGCCAAGCATTGTCAGATGCCTTACGCATTGCTCCCGACAATGCTGGCGTGCGTCTGGAACTTATTCAGTCGAAGTGGGGCGACAAAGACTTCGATGAGGTGATTCGTCTGTGCAAGGCAGCCCAAGAATATAATCCCGACGAGATGGCTTTCTATTATTTTATGGGACTGGCCCATTTCCAGAAGGATGAAAAGGATGAGGCTCTTCAGTCGTTCCAGACGGGAGTGAGCCAGATCAATGAGAGCAGTAATAAGGAAATCGTAAGTGATTTCTATGCGATCATGGGCGACATCCTCCACGAGAAGAAGCGAGAAGCCGAGGCTTTTGCCGCCTATGACAGTTGCCTGCAATGGAAACCCGACAACGTGGGCTGTCTCAACAATTACGCCTATTATCTCAGCGAACAGGGCAAAGACCTTCAGAAAGCCGAGCAGATGAGTTACCGTACAATCAAGGCCGAGCCAGATAACAGCACGTTTCTTGACACTTATGCCTGGATTCTGTTCATGCAGGAGCGTTACGAAGAGTCGAAGATCTATATTGATCAGGCCGTTGAGAAAGATTCTACCGTGAGCGAGGTAATCCTCGAACATGCGGGTGACATCCATGCCAAGGTGGGTGATATGGAGCGGGCTCTTGATTATTGGCAGCGAGCAAGGGAGAAAGGGGCTGACTCAAAGGTCCTGATCCGAAAAATAAAACTCAGAAAATATCTAAAGAAATGAATACAACAGCGATAACGAAGACGATCTCCGTGGTACTGCTCGCAGTTGCTGCGATGCTCGTTTCATGCGGAACGAAAAAGGTGGTAGCAGATCAAGTACCTGATACCAAGACTGTAACAGGCGTAACTGATACTGAACAGTTGAAACTCAATTATATGCGGCGTGTTTACGATAATGCCGTTTATACCAAGAATATTGTAAGCAACATAGATTTCTCGCTGAATGCCGGTTCGAAGGATATCTCGGTGAGCGGTTCGCTCCGCATGCGTAAGGATGATGTGATCCGTATTCAGCTCACGGCCTTCGGATTGATGGAGGTAGGGCGCCTGGAGTTCACGAAAGACTATGTAATGATTGTGGATCGCATCCACAAGGAGTATGTCAAGGCCGATTATAATAAGGTGGACTTCCTGAAGCGCAACGGGCTCAATTTCTATTCCATGCAAGCCCTGTTCTGGAATATGCTTTTCGTGCCGGGTGCAGGAAATATCACCGACGACCAACTGAAAAAGTTCGCCCTTGATCTTGCGTCTTCTTCCGCCACCGTACCCGTGGGCCTCAAACAAGGGAACATGAACTACGTCTGGCAGACGGAGTCAAAGACAGGACTCATCAAGCAGACCGACGTAACCTATTCAGACAAGACGAATGGCACTACGAAGTTGTCGTGCAAATATGATGATTTCAAGGCTTTAGGCACCAAGATGTACCCCAATCTCTTGATTCTCAATGGTAAGACGCAAGCCACCCAGAAGCCCCGCGACATCACGTTGACCATCAAGATGAAAGGCGTGAAGACGGACAGCGATTGGGAAACACGTACAACCCTTTCTGGAAAGTACAAGGAGGTCAGTGTAGAAGAGGCGTTGGAGAAAATCACGAGTCTGTAAATGAGGATATTGTTAACTGTCATATTATCGCTGCTGATGCTGGTTCCGACAGGAGCGCAGCAGCGAAAGAGTGTGGCCAAGAAACCAGCCACCTCACAACGTTCTACGACTAAAAAGACAACCGTAAAAACTACCGGAAAAACAACTGGAAAAACCGGAACTTCTAAAAAAACTGGAAAATCCGTGAAGTCCGGCAAATCCGTAAAGACCGGTAAATCCGCTAAATCCACGAAGACCACCAAGAAAGCCCCAGTCTATACGAATGCCGAAATCAAAGGCCTTCAGAACCAGCGGGCAGCCATCAAGAAGAAAATCCAGGAGCAGGAACAGCTGCTTCGGGCCAATCGGGCGGATGTAAAGAAAAGACTCGATAATTTGTTGGTCATCAATAGCGAGATTGATGAACGTCAGAAAAATATCGACAATATCCAGAAAGATATCACACATATCGAAGGAAACATCGGATTGCTGAAAGCGCAGCTGGCCACGTTGGAGTCTCAATTGAAGGAGCGCCAGCAAAAGTATCTCAAGAGTCTGCGCTATATGGCCCGTCATCGTAAGATTCAGGACCAACTGATGTTTATTTTCTCCGCCAAGAACCTTACGCAGATGTACCGTCGTATGCGGTTCGTGCGCGAGTATGCTGCCTTCCAGCGTGCGCAGGGCGAACTGGTCAAGGTGAAGCAGGAGCAGATTGCCTCCAAGCATCAAGAATTGGAGAAGGAGAAGGGTAACAAGAATACGCTTTTATATAAAGGAAAAAAGGAGCATGCCGCCTTGCAAGGCAAGAAGGATGAGCAGCAGCAGGTAGTCAACACACTTCAGAAACAGCAGAAGACCATTCAGGGCATCATCGACGACCAACGTAAAAAGGATCAGGCCCTCAATGCTCAGATTGATAAGTTGATTGCCGAGGAAGTGGCCAAGGCTCGTGCGCGTGCTGCCGAAGAAGCCCGCAAGAGAGCCGCTGCGGAGGCTGCTGCCAAGAAGAAGCGTGAAGAAGAACTGTCTCGAAAGAAGGCTGCCGCTGAGGCTGCTGCCCGCGAGAACGCCCGCAGGATAGCAGAAGCCCGTGAGCGTGAAGCCGAGGCCAAGCGTCTGGCCCGTGAGGCTGCGAAGAAGGATGCTGTCGAACGTGCTCGTGCTGATCAGGCTGCCCGCGAAGCACAAGCTGCCCGTGAGGCTGCCGAGCGTAAGGCTGAAGTGGAGAAACGTCGTCATGAAAAAGAGGTCGCTGAAGCCAAGCGGGAGAATGAAACAATATCTCTTGTGAGCAGCGTGGACCGTAAGCTGAGCAGCAACTTTGAGAGCAACAAGGGGCGTCTGCCCATTCCGATTACCGGTTCTTACCGTATTGTGAGCCATTACGGGCAATATGATGTGGAAGGCTTGAAGAACGTGCGCCTCGACAACAAGGGCATCAATATCCTGGGCTCTCCAGGTGCGCAGGCCCGTGCTATCTTCAATGGCGAGGTTAGTGCCGTCTTTGCCTTCGGAGGAACCAGTGTGGTGATGGTTCGTCATGGCAGTTATATCTCCGTCTATTGTAATCTGCGCTCTGTCAGTGTTTCACGAGGGCAGAAAGTAAGCACCCGTCAGGCACTTGGAACGCTGGGATTAGACAATATCCTTCAGTTCCAGCTCCGCCGTGAAACCGCCAAACTCAATCCTGAAGTCTGGTTGGGCCGATAGCCGTACCGTCGAGAAGTTCAATATACGTGCTGATAGCCCCAGCTATCTCGGAGATTCGGATGTATTCGTCGGCACTGTGCGAACGCGATGACTGTCCGGGGCCCAGTTTGAACGAAGGGAACGACATCAGCGCCTGATCACTCAGCGTGGGAGATCCGAAGGGCGTCATGCCCATTCCCACACATCGTTTCACCAGCGGATGTTCCGGATCAATGCGCGAAGAGTGCAATCGGAATGAGCGGGCGGTCACCTCACTCTTCAACTTCTTCTTCAGGAACTCATATACAAACTCGTTCTGGTAGTATTCGTTGGTGCGCACATCCACCACCATCTCGCAGCGGTCGGGCACCACGTTGTGCTGTGTGCCTGCATGGATGACGGTCACGTTCATCACCGTCGGCCCCAGAAACTCGCTCACTTTCTTGAATTGATGGCTTTGCAGGAACTGCAAATCCTCCATCGCCTCATAAATGGCATTCACCCCCTCACCACGGGCAGCATGCCCCGACTTTCCGTGAGCCACTACGTCCAGCACCATCAGACCCTTTTCGGCTATGGCCGGTTGCATACCCGTAGGCTCACCTACGATGGCTACATCAATCTTGGGCAGTAGCGGCAAGGCTCTCGCGATGCCGTCTTTTCCTGAGACTTCTTCTTCGGCGGAAGCCAGGAATATGAGGTTGTAAGGTTGTTCTTTCCCTATGAGCCATCCGAACACTTGCAACAGCGACACCAGTCCGCCACCGCAATCATTGCTTCCCAAGCCGTAGAGTATGTCGTCCTCTTGTTCCGGACAGTAGGGATTGCGAGTCCAGGTCGTCACGGGTTTTACGGTGTCAACGTGCGCATTCAGCAATAGCGTGGGGCGTTTCTCATCGAAATTCGGATCGATGACCCACACGTTGTTAGCCTCCCGCCGCGGTTCCAGTCCCATGTCGCGGATAGCCTGTTCCATCACGTTGGCAGCCTGTTCTTCCGAACGGCTCACCGAAGGCGTAGCGATGAGATGCTTCAGCAGTTCCACCGCTCTCTCTGTCAGTTCAGGGTATTTCATATCAACCATTTTTCTCTTGATGCAAAGTTAATCAGAATCAGCCAAAAACCTTCGTTTCCCCCTCTTCCTTACCTTATTATATATATTTTTTTAACGATTTGCAGATTCCTCATAACTACGCAGCGCCCCCAATTCTTAACAAAAATCTTCAAAAATCTAACACAAATCTTTCCTTTTAGCCTTATCTTAACCGCGCAGGACGAACATTTTAGAGTGAGATTTTTGAATATTTTTGTCCACAGGAGAATAGGGTGCTGACTAGTTACATGTAAGCGGATAAGAATTGTTGTGCCCACACGTAATCGTTTACGAAGCGCGTGGATGTGTGAATTTCAGTTAAATTCGGTTAAATATAGCGCGTTTTGGTTCGAATTTAGTTAACCGTTTTTTTTTTTGCGAATTTTTGTAAATTTGCAGCCGAATTATTTTTATTAATCCCGCGCCTTATGTGCGGGTTAATTAGTTATCGAAGTGGAGAAAAACTGTGAAGCCGAGTATCCGCATTTTAACAAAACTGGCGCTAAAGTCGTGAGACCACTGCGCCATTCTCTGTGAACCAATTGGTAAGAGCAGCGAGCAAAAGCAATGGCAATACATAAGCGTTTCTGATCAATAATCTTACTGCCACTCATGCTCCGGCTGACTCCCAAAAGTATATACAAAAAACTCAATTCTCGTCCTGATCTGGGCTAAGGACAAACATAAAGGCCCAAACAACTTCTTTGTGCTGACGCACAGTAGCTTAATTAATTCAAAATGACAATATAATAACAATTTTTTAGTAACAAACAAGTATGAGAAAACTATTACTGTTTTTCGCGATGCTATGCGTCTCGGTAGGGGCGTGGGCGGCTGACGATTTTACTTTGAATAAAAGTATTATTTATGGCAGCCAAACTGGGTGTGTATATTCTGTTAGTGGCTTAAATCCAGGGGATTTAGCAAATGCTTTGGATAATACCTCCGGTAGTGCTTACGATATTTTGGTAAACAACACAGGCTTTGAGTCCTGGTGGTCATATGTCACTTTTAAAATAGAAGCGACATCTACGTTAAGTGAAGCCGATTTGCAAGCATTAGAAAAGATTGGTGTAAAGGTAACGTCGATTGACATGTCAGGAGCCTCTTTTGATGCGGATGCATCGCTTTCTGGTATTAAATCGCAGACTAATTATTTGATGCTTCCTGAGGGAGTCAGTATGGATGATATACAAACTATTAATACTGGCAACAATCCTAACCTGAAGGTTGCAGGTTCTAAAACCACAACGTCTAACGTTACTCTTCCATATACTAAAACAAGTAATGAGTATAATAGTGCATCAGGAGATGAAAAGGTTTGGGTAAGCGATAGAACTTATTCAACATTTAACGAACTTTCGGTTTATTCTTTTATCCCAAACAATGTGGGGACTTTCGCAGGCGTATTTAGTCTAAGTAATGCGTCATTGAATAAGTTGAATATGGCGGGTTCGTGTGGAGATCAAGACTTGGGAATTAGCCAATATGGTAGTGTGACACGTAACTTCAATAGTGCTGATTTGCATTATTTTGATTTTACTGGAGCAACTTTTGCCGGCACTTCATTGTCGAATCTTAGTGCATACAACGTAATGACATGTGTGCTTCCAACAGGAAATACAGAAATACCGGCAAATACTTTCTATACTAATAATGGTGGTTGGGCTTCTCCTATTTGCGAAATTACGATACCCGATAACTATACTAGCATTGGGGAAAACGCATTTTACGGTTGTCATTTGGCAGAATTGACTTTGCCCAAATCTATTACTTCTGTCGGTTCCAAAGCGTTTTATTCAAGTCCACTTTTGGAAAATGTGGAGATGGAACCGCTTGATAACTCCTGCCATTTTGGTAATGAAGTATTTGCTGGTTGTGCAGCATTGAAGCACGTAACATTGTCTGAGAATGTTCAGAACATTGGCGACAGCCAGTTCAACCAATGTGGTCTCTTGGAGTCAATCCGTATTCCTAGTACTTGTAAAACTATCGGAGAATCTGCTTTCCAGGAGTGCTATAGTATCCACGAGATTACCATCCCTGAGGGAGTGGAACTTATCAAGGTGAATGCGTTCGAACTGTCTGGTCTCACAGACATCTATGTGATGGCTACCTCACCCGACAAGGTGCCAAAGATTTATGCACAGGATCTATCTATAGGTACGAACGGTGGCCCCTCAACATTCTCTAATCAGCGTACCACAGGTTATAACACCGTACCAAATAAGTCTGCTGAAGAATGGGCTAATGCAGACTATGACGAGGTAATGTCATGGTATCAGGAAGAACAGTCTGGTCCTAAAGGACTTGGCACGGGTAGAGCACTCCTTGCCCTGCATTATCCAGAGAGCATGAAACCTTTCTATGAAAGTATCGACATCACGAAGGTATATACTGCTGAGGAACTGACACAGTTCAAGAATAATGGTCTTGTAAACTATTTCACTCCTGAAGAGTATTTGGATTTCGTCACAGATGCTACTTTAAAGTTGCAAGTCCAGGGAGATATCACAAACAGGATTGTTCGTGACGGTGAGGTGACAAACGAAGAAGCCGACCGTCTTCAGGATGCTCAAGGTCAAGAAATACAATTGCTTTATCTCCCACAAACCTATGCTATTGACCCATACCATAATGGTTCTAACCCGAAGCAGGGACCAGATAAGGACGGCCGTTACTATCCTGCACAGTCAGACATGGTAGTTCGTATGGCTGCTGGTGCGACAGGTGTAAATTCAGGTGGTACAGATGGTGTAGCCTCTCAGTGGGGTTGGCGTCAGTTCCCGTTGTCATCTTCAATCGAGGAGATCGGTGAGATACCTTTCGTGAAGGAGTACGACGATACTTGGTACACCATGTGCTTCCCTTGGAGAATGATTGACAACCAGCTCTTCTCGGCTTTCAACCAGAAGTGTGAAATTGTAGAGTTTAAGGGTGCCGAAATGGTGAAGCAGGATGATGAGACCTATAACCTTGTTTTCCACTTCGACGATGTGGCTGCAACATACTATATGGATCATGATGGTGTTGAATATACTCGCGAAAGAGACGGCGAGAAGGTAGATGCCGCAGGTCACAATATATATGTCTATACCAGCAAGGAGGGTGGCACCGTGGTTCGTTGTCCTGATGAGGCATTGTCATCCAGCTATCAACCGCAGTCGGCAAGTGAAGAAATCAAGGAGGCTTACGGTAAGTATCTCTCTATTCAGAACGTGATGGTGAAGCCCGGTCATCCCTACATGATTCACCCATCTATCGGCGCTGCACCTGGTAATCCTACAAAGGTTTACATCAATGGTGTGAAGAAGATTGAAGTAGGTGAAGGAAAGGAATTCGCTTCTTATGAGGCTATGGCCGAGTCACAGAAGGTGAATAAGGTCGTTGCTGAACTTACTACTCCTGGTGAATCTGGTACTGAAGCGTGGAAGACTCCTGACGGTGTGGTCGGTGGCTCATACACCTTCATTGGTAACATCAACGACGATGTGGATGGTGACCTCGGTAAGAAAGACATGCCGCTTCCCTGCTATTTCCTCGGCGTGAAGTCTGGTACTGTTTATCCTAAATACTATAGAAGAACGACTGGTGGTGTGAAGAAATGGTCACAGTATTCTGCAATCATCGTTCCCGACGAGGCAGCCAAAAAGAATATTGAGGCATTCATGAGTTCCTCAAGTACCTCTGCTGGCGCTAAGATGGGTGATGTGGTCTTTGGTGATTGGGAGATCGTTGATGAAGACCAGATGGCTACCGTTATCGACAATGCTGTTGCCGAAGGCAAGGAGAAGAATGAGCCTGCCAAGGTTAAGCATCTGAACGTGGTTTACAACATCAAGGGTCAGGTCATCCGCAGTAACTCTACTTCTGTAGAGGGCCTGCCTAAGGGTCTCTATATCGTGAATGGTAAGAAATATATGGTTAAATAAACGATAGGAGGAATTAGGAATGAAAAAGACATATATAAGCCCTGCTGTATTGTATATCAGTTCGGAGTCATCCCAGATGATTTGCGCGAGCACCTATTCAGTCACTAACGGAACTACGATTGGTGCTACGACCGAGCAAAGCCCGTATGGTAATGATGATTATGTTAACGAGGGTCATAAAGATAATGCAACGGATATAGGTGGCTTCCCCGTTGTCTCTGGTGACGGTGATGATGGCAAGATGGAAAGCCGCTCAAAGAGCAGCCTTCTCTGGGACTGGTAAAAATGATAGATTACACTTGTAAATAGTAAATAAATCATTTGAATTAATTGGAAGAGGAGTTCACCGCAAGGTGGACTCCTTTTTTAAATGGAAGACCTACCCCAGCCCTCCCAGATGGAAAGAGACCCACCCCTGCCCTCCCTGCATAGGGAGGGAGTTTGACATTGGGGTAAGGTTTTCGTTAGCGTTGATAAATACTCTAGTTCATATTATTCACATAAGAATAAGTTTTCCTGTTTTTGCTATCACTGCTATCACTAAAATCAGTAAATGGTTGGTTTGCAATAAGTTGCTGAGAAAATTTTAGTGATAGCACAGGTGATAGCAGTGATGGCAAAACGCCGATGACTCGTCCTGAATAAGGTTGATGGTTAAACTAATATAATCCCGGTATAGGTTGTCAAGTTATTTCTCATACCTTCTTAATCCTGTAATCGGTTTACTGTCAGTGCATCACAGCCACCCCGGG